>CEPV01000272.1_pt1 | contig 28712 bp, 23 predicted proteins | sample 530451 | NCBI WGS metagenome assembly CEPV01 (sample SAMEA2620097, study PRJEB7988) | marine metagenome | isolation source: saline water (ENVO:00002010), including
CGCTCAGAAATTGAAGCTATTGAATATAGTGAATTAATTGAAAGCCTCGATCCTTGAGGCAAATTCTTTTTGATCCAAATGCCATTGAAGATTTAGAGTATTGGATTAAAGAAAATCGGAAAAAAGCGCTGAAAATACTAAAGTTGATTCAAGAGTCAGGAAAGGATCCATTCCACGGCACAGGAAAGCCAGAACCACTAAAATATGAATTAAAAGGATGTTGTTCCCGCCGTATAGATCAGGAACACCGCTTAGTGTATGAAGTCCAAAAAAATATTATCAGAATTTTAGCCTGTCAATACCATTACTGATTTCCCTATTTATTTATCAATTTTACATTGAATATTGATCATGAAATGGATGATTAAAGCGCCGGATCCCGAACTTGTCTCTTCCCTCAAGCAGGAATTCAACACTTCGGACATCATCGCCAAAGTGATGGCCAACAGGGGGATTGAATCCCTCGAAAAATCCAGAGATTTTTTTAATCCTTCTTTCGAACAGCTCCACGATCCATTTATGATGAAAAATATGGATATTGCTGTAGATCGTATCATCCGCAATATTCAGGATGAAATACCCATTTTGGTTTTTGGGGATTATGATGTAGATGGCACAACCGGCGCCTCACTACTGCACCTTGGTTTAAAAGATCTTCATACGAAAGTTGAATCCTATATTCCCGATAGAGAAAAAGAAGGCTACGGATTGTCTGCAGGTGGTATTGACTATGCCAAATCAATTGGTGCTGATTTACTTATTACTTGCGACTGCGGCATCAATGCCTTCGATCCCGTGGATTATGCCAATCAAAAGAAAATCGATGTAATTATAACAGATCACCATATTCCTGATAAAAAACTCCCCGTGGCATACGCAGTCCTTAATCCCAAACAAAAAGGCTGTGAATACCCTTTTAAGGGGCTCTGTGGCTGTGGTGTGGCCTTTAAGCTTCTTTCTGCCCTGTCTGAAAAGAGTGGCGCCCAATCCAATGTAGGGTTGAAATACCTCGATCTGGTCGCCTTGGCCACCTCTGCTGATATGGTTCCGATTTTGGATGAAAATAGGGTGTTGGTCCACAACGGCCTTGAGGCCTTGGAAAATACACATAAACCGGGCCTTCACCAATTGTTGGTACAAACTGGATTAGCCGGTGAATCTCTGAATGTAGGGAAATTGGTATTCGGTCTGGCTCCCAAGATCAACGCGGCAGGTCGTATGGGTGACGCCAACCGCACCGTAGAATTATTTACAACCGCCGATAAAGGTCGTGCGGAAGAATTGGCATCTATTTTAGTGCGGGAAAACAAACGCCGGCAGTTGATCCAGGAAGATGTGGTCAATGATGCCATTCTTCTTGTCCATTCCCAGGTTGATCTCGAACTGGATAAAGTGGTTATTCTAGGCTCTAGGGGATGGCACCCCGGCGTGATTGGCATTGTGGCTTCCAGGATCAAGGATGAATTTTCACGGCCCGCCATTATCATTTCCTTTAATGAAGATGGGGTTGGAAAAGGGTCGGCTCGAAGTATTCCCAAACTTGATCTTTACGATGCTCTATCCCATGCCAGTCAATTTTTAGATGGTTTTGGCGGGCATCCCATGGCGGCAGGGATGACTGTTAGGGAAGATCAATTTGAAAGTTTCAAGTCTGTTTTCCTGATGCATGTGAATAAAATCCTAAACGAGGATGACTTGATTCCCCGCATCAGCATTGACAGTGAAATGGCCCTCACGGATATCAATCCACGGTTCATGCGGTTCCTAGAAAAATTAGGTCCCTTCGGCCCCGGGAATATGCGCCCCAAATTTGCCAGCAGAAATTTATCAATTTCCGGCCAGCCCCGATTGATCGGGCATGGGGAGCATATTCGTTTCACTGTCAGTCAAAATGGTAGGAAATATCCTGCCGTTGGGTTCAAATTATCTTCCCATTATGAAGATTTGATTCGAGGCATCCCTGTCGATCTCGCCTACGTGGTTGAGGTAAATGAATGGCAGGGATCATCCACAATACAGCTCAATGTCCGCGATATACAAATTCCAGATCAATCCGGTTAAACCTTAATGTACCGAAGTAAAATTACAGGTATGGGATTTCATGTTCCCGATATCGTTCTTCAAAATAACGATCTGAAACAGTGGATGGATACTTCTGATAAGTGGATTCAGGAGCGCTCAGGGATCAAAGAACGACATTGGGTCAGCGAAAAAGAAGCTGCCTCAGATTTAGCCTTGGTTGCGTCGAAAAAAGCCATGGCCATGGCCGGTATAGAAGCAAGTGAAATCGATCTTATCGTTGTGGCCACTATTTCACCCGATTATTTTTTCCCCGGCGTCGCCAACCAGCTTCAGTCTATACTGGGATTAAGAACAGTGGGTACTTTTGATATTAAAGCAGCCTGTTCTGGTTTTATATATGGCCTTTCTATAGCCGATCAATTTATTAGAACCGGTCAGCATAAAACAGTTATGGTTGTAGGCACTGAGGCCCAGTCAAAATTCATAGACCTTTCCACCCGTGGCAGAGATATGGGTGTTCTATTCGGTGACGGCAGTGGAGCTGCTATCCTCCGGAGAAGTGATGACGAAAGTGGTGTTCTATCTACCCATATTCATAGTGAAGGTGCCGATATGAAAAACCTGTGGATGGAAGCACCCGGCACATCCGGAAAAAATTGGATGAACCAGAAAACAATCGATAATGGTGTTCACCACCCCTTTATGAATGGCCGTGAAGTATTTAAAAATGCCGTACGTCGTTTTCCAGAAGTGATCAACGAAGCATTGGAAGCGAATAACCTATCCATAGGAGATATCAAACTGGTGATTCCCCATCAGGCGAACTATCGAATCAGCCAGGCCGTGGCCAAGAGATTGGGAGTCGGCATGGACGTGGTTTACAGCAACATCCATAAATACGGCAATACCACCGCTGCTTCCATCCCCATTGCCCTGTCCGAGGCCTTGGATGAAGGGCGGATAGAAAGGGGAGACCACATAATTTTAGCTGCCTTCGGCGCTGGATATACCTGGGCTTCGGCCGCCATCCGGTGGTAAAATCCTGATTAATATCCAACCTTTCAGGAATTAAATTTCACCATATAAATAAAAGAAAAATGGACGCCTTATTTTTTACCGATGAACATACCATGCTCGTGAATATGGTTCGTGACTTTGCCGATAATGAGATCACCCCTATTGCCGCTGAATTGGATGAAGTGGAATCCTTTCCTCGGGCTTTAGTCAATCAAATGGCGGAGCTGGGTCTCATGGGTATTCCCATCCCCGAAGAATTAGGCGGCGCCGGTATGGATACGGTAGCTTACGCAGCAGCAGTGATGGAATTAGGTTGCGCTGATGCCTCCGTAGCCATCACTATGGCTGCCCATACATCTTTGGGAACTTCACCCATCGTCATTGCCGGAACCGATAAACAAAAGAAAAAATTTGTTCCCCCACTGGCATCAGGTGAAATGATCGGCGCGTTTGGCCTTACAGAACCGGAAGCAGGGAGTGATGCCGGTGCCACCAAAACCAGGGCAGTAAAAAAGGGCAATGAATACGTAGTCAATGGAGGGAAGATTTTTATTACCAATGCGGGGGAAGCGGGAATTCTGAATTTAACATCCCGCATTATTGATGACGGGGAAGATCTGGGCATCGGCGCTTTTATTGTTCCCACTAATACACGGGGATTAAAATTAGGTCCAAAAGAAAAGAAAATGGGGTGGCGCGCCAGCGATACACGGCAGATTTTCTTTGAAGATATGGTTATCCCCGCTGAAAATATGCTGGGAACACCGGGAAAAGGATTTAAAACGTTCCTGGAAACACTGACGGGGGGCAGGATATCCGTGGCGGCTCTTTCTGTTGGAACAGCTTTGGGTGCCTACGAACGGGCATTAAAATATGCTACCGAAAGAAAAGCATTTGGTATGGAGATTCATGAATTCCAGGCGGTGGGAAATAAACTAGCTGATATGGCCACCGAAATTGAAGCAGCAAAACTGCTTACATTCCATGCAGCATGGATGAAAGACCAGGGAAAAAATATCATTAAAGAAGCCGCCATGGCTAAATTGTTTGCCAGTGAAATGGCCATGAAAACAACCACCGAGGCAATCCAAATTCTTGGCGGTTACGGTTACGTAAAGGAATATGATGTAGAGCGGTATTTTCGGGATGCAAAAATCCTGGAGATCGGCGAAGGCACCAGTGAGATCCAGCGCCTGATTATTTCAAAAAACATTATTAAGACAGTCAAAGGTCTTTAATGGTCCGAATTCCAAACAAACCAACCCTATACCAGCAATTTTCAGGTATTATGAGTCACTATTGGCGGCAAATTTCAATTTTGTTGGCCGTGATCGTTGCCCTTTCCTTCTTTTTCCCCAGGGGAAAAGCACTCCTTTATTCCTATCAGCTTAACGACGTGGCCCAGGAAGAAGTGGTGGCACCCTTTAATTTCCCAATCCTTAAAACGGCGGATGAACTTCAGTCCGATCTGGATGAAGCGATCAAATCAGAACCATCCTTGTTTTTACGTTCCCAGGATGTGGTTGACGGACAAGTGGTCGCTATGGGTGAATTTTTTAATCTGGTGAGGTCTATCCAAAAAGCCAGTAAGCAGTTATCCGATTCGAAAGACTCATTATACCGAAACCGTTTTTCAGACCAATATGATGTGGCTCGCGTTGCGGTGCAGTCTGACAGCACTGCATTGGCCGTCCAGATAGAAAGGATCAAGACCGAATTTTCTTTTGCCTTTGGGGATGAAAAATGGGAAAATATTTTTGTGTCTGATCCCAATAACCCTTCAATTATAGACCTTGATAAACTGCAGAATGATATGATCCAGATCTCACGAAATAGATGGGCTGAGGGGATTTATGATATTGAACTGGCTGGGATTGTCAGTCGTAAAGTGGCTGTGAATATAGGGAATGATGAAGCCCCCGAATTAACCGATCCAGGCACCTACAATGATCTCCAAAATGCATGGACAAAAGCCCGCGTAGAAGTGACCAACCGCTATCCCGATGAGGTGGACATTCGGCGGGACCTGGGCTATTCCCTGGTGGTGGAGTTTATGAAGCCCAATCTGGTCTTCGACCGCGAAACCACTGAACGCAGGCAGCAGGCGCGCCAGGATCGCGTTCCCCGAAACAAAGGCATTATCCTGAAGAATGAAAGAATTGTGGACGCCAACACCCGCGTCACCGAGGACGATCTTCAAAAACTCCATTCCCTGTCCGTAGCAATTGATACTAAGGCGATGGAAGAAAAAGGCCTTGATGTCATTTTTGCCTATTTAGGCCGGATCCTGGTGATTGGCATAATAATTTCCTTTTTCTTTACCTTTTTACTTACTTACAGAACACCCATTTTTGAAGATTGGAAGATGGTCCTCCTTATCGGACTGGTATTTGCCATCGAAGTGGGCTTGGCCTATCTGTTCACCCAAAAACTGGATCTATCCGAATACCTCATTCCCATTACCGTGGCGGCTATGGTCCTCACCATCATGTTTGATGCCCGCATCGGATTCATGGGCATCACTTCCATCATTTTACTGGTGGGCATATTGATTGGGAACAACGTGGAATTCATGGTCACTTCCATGTTCACCTCTTCCGTGGGCATTTATGCCGTCCGCCAGCTCCGAACACGGAGCCAGCTCTTCACCGCTATTTTTGCCCTTGTGGCCAGCAGTGCCCTCGTCATTGTGAGCCAGGGCCTTTTCAAAGGCCATCCCTGGCCCATTATGGGCTATGATATGCTGAATTTATCCGTGGTGGCGATTCTTTCTCCCATTGTTACTTACGGCCTCATCGGCCTTTTGGAAATATCCTTTGGGATTACAACGAATTTGACCTTGATCGAACTTTTGGATTTTCAGCATCCCCTGCTAAAGCGCCTCCAGCATGAAGCCAACGGTACATTTAACCACAGCATTGTTGTGGGGAATTTGGCTGAAGCCAGCGCCGATGCCATCGGCGCCAATTCCCTCCTTTGCCGTGTGGGGGCTTACTATCATGATTTGGGGAAAATGGTTCGTCCTGAATATTTTATTGAGAACCAGTATGCCGGTGAAAATAAACACGATACCCTTACGCCGGTGATGAGCGCCAAGATCATTAAGAACCATGTAACGGAAGGACTGAACCTGGCCAAGGAATATGGCCTACCCAGCATTGTGAGTGATTTCATCCCCATGCACCATGGAACAACACGGGTGGAATATTTTTATCGGAAAGTACTGGAAGAAGCGGACAATGGAAAAGTAAATGAAAAACAATTCCAGTATCCCGGACCGAAACCTAACACCAAAGAAACGGGTATCCTCATGATCTGCGAAGCGGTGGAGGCGGCGGTCCGTTCCATCAAGGAACCTGATATTTTCAAGATCGAGGAAATGATCGACAAGATCATTAACATGCGTGTATCTGCCGGCCAGTTATCGGAATGCCCTTTGACCATGGATGAATTAACCCGCATCAAGGGCAAGGTGGATGGCAATACCGGTTTGCTTCTCGTCCTCAGGGGCATATACCATATTCGGATTGAATATCCTGAAAACAAAATAGAAGAAGCGCCCCAAGAGGCAGCCCAGGCGTGATCTCTATCCGGGTTGAAACAGATCCTACATTCAAAGGGACAAATGAACCAGCCGCAATTTCAATTATATCTCATGTGTTGCAGTCCGAAGGAATTGAAACAGCAGAAATCACCTTGGTTTTCGGTTCCGATGAATTATTGAGTAACCTGAAAAAAGAATTCTTCAATAAGGAACAATTTACTGATGTGATCGCCTTTCGCCTGAATGATTATGAAGAAAAGAACGTGGAAGGTGAAGTGTATATCAGCCTGCCCCGTGCGGCAGAGAATGCGGAAAAATTCAATGAAGTGCCGGCCAAGGAATTGGGGCGGCTAATTATTCATGGCGGACTCCATTTGCTTGGATACGAGGATAAATCTGAGGCAGAGAAAAAAGCCATGACCAAAAAAGAAGATTATTATTTAGAACAGGTTGATTGGAGTCAACTCTATGGGTGATATCGGGAAAAAGTTTGAAGAATTGGTAGAAATTGTTGAGAGGCTCAGAGCCCCGGATGGATGTCCTTGGGATCGGGAGCAGACCAATGAATCATTACTGCCCTATTTTATTGAAGAGGCCTACGAATTGATCGAGAGCGTGGACGAGGAAAACTGGAAAACAGTGACAGAAGAATTAGGCGATCTTTTGCTTCATGTAGTGTTTCAGGCTGCCATTGGTGCCGATAAAGGCAAATTCAAATTGGAAGAATCTTTGTCCACCGTGAATGAAAAACTGGTGAAGCGCCATCCACACGTATTTGGGGATGTCCAGGCGGATGCCGCCTTTCACGCCAAGCAGAATTGGGAAGCGGCCAAGCATAAAGAAAAAAGGCGGAAGTCCCGTTTGGATGGGGTTCCAAAAAATCTGCCCGCCTTGGTCCGGGCCCAGCGCCTCCAGCAAAAAGCGAGTTATGCGGGCTTTGATTGGGATAAAGTGGAACAGGTTTGGGATAAGATCCACGAAGAAATTTTAGAATTAAAAGAGGCCCAATCCAAAAGTGCAAAAGAACATATTACTGAAGAAATCGGTGATGTTTTATTTGCAGTAGTGAATTTGGCGCGGTATCTGGAAATCCCTGCGGAAGATGCTCTAAGAAAGACTAACCAGAAATTCACGAGCCGTTTTAGCCAGGTTGAGAAAGGCATCAAAACCCAGGGAAAAGAACTGGAAGAAGCTACTTTAGAAGAAATGGATGTCATTTGGAACAAGGCAAAACAGAAGGAATAATGTATTCTCAGAATTGCAACGATGAGTAACACAAATCATTGCAGAAGAAGCTTATTCCATTTAAATGGTACTTTTTTTAATGCAAAGACCCGTCGGGGAGCGGGGGGGCCGAAGGCCGGGGTGTGTTATTAAGTAAAGGTTCCTATTACTATATTTTACTCTCCCTGAATCGTTACCACCAACCACCGGCTGCCCCCATGATTCCGATGCTCGCATAAATAGATCCCCTGCCAAGTACCCAGGTTTAATCTGCCATTGGTAATGGGAATATTGACCGACGATCCCAAGATAGATGATTTTAAATGTGCCGGCATATCATCGGGACCTTCAATGGTGTGACGGTAGTGTGGGGAATTTTCAGGGACCATTTGATTGAAGTGCGATTCAAAATCCGCTCGTACTGTGGGATCCGCATCTTCATTAATTGTCAGTGAAGCGGAGGTGTGTTTGATAAACACCTGCATGGTGCCGATCTCAATATTCTGAATTTGCGGCAACCCATTCAAAACTTCATCTGTAATGAGGTGAAATCCCCTCGGTTTAGGGTTTAATGATATTTCTTTCTGAATCCACATAATTTTCTGTCATAGGGGTGAGGCATGCCTCACCCCTACAAAACTTTCTCCATCCAAATCCTGATTTCTTGGATATCTTCGTTGGGTTCTGAATCAATGATATTAAACTCCCGATCAATGGCGAAGGAGATCATGGTCTCATGCTTATTTCGGGTTTTTAATTTAATGGATTTATATTCCTTTAACCTTGCCCATTCCTCTTGGTAATCCGCAAGAGCGGATGCCACACCATTTTTCCTGTGTTCCGGGAGGATGCCCCCCATCCAACTGTAAAATGACCCATCCTTGAATCGGTCATATCCAATTTTGAATCCTATGGGTTTGTCACCTAATTCTGCTGTGAGGATCAACGGTGAATCATCCAATCGTTTTTCATATTCTGAAATATCATAAGGCGTATCGAATTCTGGGATATTTTGGGAAACGCTAAAAGCCTCCTCCAAATCTCCTGAAACGATATGGATATCCACCTCAGGTCTTTCGCTCTTTTTTCCGGGCGGCGGGAAAAAGGATATTGTTCAAGATCAGCCGGTAGCCGGGCGAGTTCCGATGGAGGGACAAGTCCGTTTGGGGATCCCCTACAAAATGCTGGTAATCCTCGGGATCGTGCCCGCCCAAAAAGGTGAATGTCCCCTGTCCGTGATTTCCGTGTAAATATTTCACTTGGGGTGTGGTGGGATCTTCTCCCATGACCAATACATGTTTTTTGATTTTTTCCCGGTTGAACCCTGTTGTTTGGCCCATGAATCCTTTCACCACGGGTACATGGTTTTGCGTAAGCATGGTAGGGACGGGGTCATACTTGGCGGAAAATTCAAATAGCGTGAAATAGTCCGCTTCAGCGCCCCTAACCACGGGGTTATCACTGGGGGGATAATCAATATCCGAATATTCATATACCATGGGGTCGGGGATGATTTGGAAATTGGAAAAGGCCAAAGCGTTATTATAATCCATTTTTTCAGGGACATTATTTTCAATAGGTGTACCGTCAAAAACAGAATGGGCCACATCCACTTTTTGGGCCGCCAGGGCGATGTCGAATGAATCCGTAGCGGAGCACATGGCAAAAAGGAATCCGCCGTTGGTCACATAATTTTTTATCATCTGGGCCAAGGCTTTTTTCTGAGCGTGGACGGAGGAAAATCCAAGCCTTTTCGCCAAGCCTTCAAATTGCTCCTGCTGGCTGATATACCAGGCCGCAGTGTGGTAATTCCGGTAGAATTTTCCATACTGTCCCGTGAAATCCTCATGGTGTAAATGGAGCCAGTCGTATTGCCCCAGGGCACCATTAAACACTTCCTCGTCCCAAAGTGTGGTATATGGTACTTCAGCATAAGTTAACGCCAGGGTCACCGCATCATCCCAGGGTTGTTTATTGGGCGGCGTATAGATGGCAATCTTGGGCGCCTTTTCCAGGAGAACCACATCCATATTGTTGATCTCCACCTCGTTATAGATGGCCAATGTCTGCTCTGCCCCAATGACTTCGTAAGAAACGCCCCGCACCCGGCATTCCTGCTCAATATCAGGGTAGCTGTCCGTCATGAATGAACCACCGCGGTAATTCAAGATCCATTCCACGTTGATATCCTCATTCAATATCCAAAAGGCTGTTCCGTAAGCTTTCAAATGGTCCTTCTGGGCTTGGTCCATGGGTATCAGGATTTTTTGACCATAAATGACCTGGATGGATACAAGGACGGATAGAATAAACCGTTTCAATTAACTCTCCTGGGGTTGAGATAATTTTCGGATATGAAGCCGTACCGGTTCAATCAATAGGGAAGATTGACATTCGGATAAAATGCGGTGGTAATGTATCAGGGCCTTGTCCGGGTTGCCTAGGATTCGTTCTTCAATTTCTCCCGCCAAGGCTAATCCCTGATCCTTCAAAGGTGAATTTTCAATGGATAAAGCCTTCGCCAGTGCCGCTTCCGGTTGATCGAATTCCAATAACAAAATTGCCATCCTTAAGGTAGAGAGAGGTGTAATCAATGCATCGGGATGGCTTTCCTGAATGGAAGTTAAAGTCTCAAGTGCCTCAGATATTTTATATTGTCTTATGAGTGCTTCCGCTTGGAAAAAAGATTCAAAGGCCGTTCGATCATCCCGTGTGCCGTCGAAATAGTAATTTACCAACAAATCATGCATTTCCATCAAATCGTTGAAATAGCGATGATTGGGATCCAGCGCCAAAATAACGGAATCAAGGAAAGCCAAAGGGGCATTAATTTCACGGTTGAATAGCTGACTGTTCAAATATCCGATGGTAAATTCATCAATTCCATCCCCGCGCAGGTTTTGGAATCTACCTTTGCCAAAATAATTAACGGCTACCGTATACTGGCCTGCTGATAATAACAGATTGCCCAATCGAATCCTGATTTTTTTCCGTAGATCAGACTGGGGCAGCGATTGGAGTGCAGTTTCGTAAGATATTTTTGCTCCATTTAAATCTCGTATCATTCGCGATTGAATTTCGCCCAAGCGGTAATGAACCGTCGCCGTTGTATTCGATGGGGGCAGCATAGCCAAGATAGATTGGTAATGTTCAATTGTATTTGCCAAAAGATCATCAGCGATTTGAGGTGCTTTTATAATATGATTTTGAAAAAATTCATTTTCGGGGAACCATTTTACAAATTTCATTTCCGTTTTGTTTTGAACAATTTGCTCCTCAAATGTTTGTCCTAACCCCAATAAAGCTTTCCCGATAATATTTGGATCGTTCTTGGTCATGTTTTGCAGAAGATGATGATAGGCCTGGATAGACAGTTCATACTGTTTTTCTTTACGCAAATTTTCAGCAAATTCCAGCCAGCGTTTTGAATCTCCGGGATTGCTCACTCCAATTTGACGATGTTCATTGAGCGCATTTTCAAATCTCCCTGTCTTATAATAAAACCCGGCTAATATGTATCGTACATCTGGAATTTCTTCAGATGTATTACGCAATGTAGAATCAATCAGGGCATGGGCGGTAGTGTCATCACTCATGAGTAATAAACGGTCCGTGGTATATCTTAAATATTCTTTTTGGTAGCGGATCAAAGTTAAATATTCTCTTAAAGAACGATCATAGGTTTGGCGGGATTGATAGTAATTGGCCAAATCAATGGCAAAAAAGTGGTGTTCATTAAATCGTTCCCGCGCTTCCCGCGTGAGGGCCTCCATAGCGTCTACCTGCCCAAACCTCACATAGGTATGAAACAACAGACGAAATGTAGTCTGATTGGTTAATTTGGTTTTCCGAAAATGATCCCATATTTCCAGCGCCTTTTCATGGTCTTGGTTCCGGTAATAAAATTCTCCCAGGATAAGTAAAGACTGGAGGTCATCAGGATGATGGTTCACCCATGCTTCAACCATGGAAATCCCCGCCGCTGCATTACCGGTTCTGGAATAAATATTTCTTAATTGTAAATAGACCCGCTGATGGTTTGGATTCCCGGCCAGGATATTTTGATAAATTTGAATCGCACCATCTAAATTCCCGGCCCGTTCCATGGCCATGGCCTGGACAAAGGCCGCTTCACCTTCAGGAAGCACCTCAATGGTCTGGGCCAATAATTGTCCCATAAACAGGAATAGCCAGATGCGCTTCAAGGGTTGATTCCTTCAATGGAAATGGTGGAATTTGTATTCGGTAAGGGGACCGATTCTGCTTCATTCAGGGCGTTAAAATAGCGCCGGATCATTTTTTGGTAATCCCGGGAATAACCCGATTTCAAGGCATGGTTCATAGCATTCATGATTAAAGACTGGCGTTGGCCGAGATCCTGGGGAAGTCCAGCAGGACCAGTGAATAAAGTTTGATCCCCTGTTTCCGATTTCCGCTCTTCTTCAAATCCCCTTTGGGTCATGGATTTTTGGCTATCCAGCATGCGAGAAAGGATACGTTGCTGACGGTCCGATGTCTGCCGGGTATATCTTTTCATCTCTAAATCTTTTAATACTTCATCCATTTCATTGGCAATTCCAGAAAGGTCACCCAAACCCTGGTTTCCGGCCTGTCTCATTTCATCCATCATTTGCTGGAGTGATTTTCGTACTCCCCGCTGTTGAGCTAGCAATTGCTGTATCAATTGCTGCTGCATAGAGGCGGCCATTTGGCCCAGGGCCAACTGCATACCCTGATCATTAATTCCCTTCTGCTGTCCAGCCATTTCTTCCATTCTTTTCAGGAATTCCTCATACCCGCTGGCAGAACCGCTTTCCTGCATCTGTTTCACAGTCTGAATGATAGTTTTAGCCCCTTCATTCAAAGACAGCATTGCCTTTCCCTGGTTGCCCAATGAACCGCTGCCATTGCGCTCAGCCAGTTTCCCCTTGGAGGCATCCATTTGTGCAAATGCAGATCCCATTTTTCTTCCCATTTCAGGAGAAACCATGAATGTTTCCCGGGATAAATCCATCGTGTTTTTCATCGTCTGAGCCAACTGATCCTGGAGCATTTGCTGTTGGCCAGCAAGATCCCTCAATCGTGGAGAATTTCGAGGGATATTCTGTGTTTCTTTCTGAAGTGATTCCTGTGTTTTGGAAAGACTTAATACATCCCGAAGAATTGCCCTAAATTTTTGCGCCATTTCCCGCGTTGTTTCCCGCTGGAAATCAGCCAGGATGTTATCCATCGAATTTTCCATGGATTCCAAGGATTGTAGTCCCGCATAACTTTCATCCATGGCACGGTAGGGATTTTGTTTTTCCAGACTTTTAACTGTTTCTTTTAGATGATTTTCAGAGGATTTCGCATCATCAGAATCCGCTAAATTTTCAAGGGCCTGGGTGGTTTTCCGGCTGAATTCCTTGACATCCCTGGCAGCAGAATTCATATTATCGCGAATGTCATCCAATTCCTTTTGGCTCATTTTTTCTTCTACACTGAGGTGTTCAAAAACAGATGGGTCAGTTTGTGGTGTCGTTCTGCGAATCTGCTTATCGATATTATCTTGGTTTTCTACCAATTGCTGGATTCGTTTTCTCAATTCATCTACTTGTTGTTCTGCCTTAACGCGCTTAAAGATGTCCAGGAAACGATCCAATTCCTGCTCAACCTGCTCTAAATTATTGGATATATTTTCAAGGGCAAGTAGTAAATCTTTTGCATCCAGTTTTTCCAGCGCTTCACGCATCCAATCCATATTCTTAAGCATATCTGGCGGAAAGATTTCCTCAATCAATTTTTGCAGATCCTGGAATTTTTGCATCAGGTCCTCAGAAAATAGTTTATGTTTTTCCCCTGAATGATTCAATGCTTCCAAATCTTCTGCCAACGCTTCAAAATCAGCCAACTTGTCTTTGACCTCTTCCAAGGTTTCCTTCAAAGCCTGTTGATCTTTCCATTCCGGCTTATCTGTTTTAAGAAGATTGAGTTCAGCTTTTTTCAGTTGTTTCTGCAGTTTTTGAATCTCATTCAATTCTATTTCAACCGCATCAGCAAGTTCTTCTTCTTTTTCATTAAAGGCAAGGAACAGATCTTTTAATGAAGGGACGCGAGCAATAAAAGTACCGGATATGGATTTTTTTGGTCCTGAAACCTCATCGTTATCATACAATTCGAAATGATAATGTACCTCGTCTTCAGGCATAAGGCCGAGCTGCCCCAGCCTCCAAATGGTATTTACTTCCTGTTTGGGATTGTTTTGGATTTCTATGGGAATGCTGAAAATGGAAATAAAAGGTTCCACCTGTATGTAACTAGGACGCTGGATTTCATAAGCCAACTGTAGGTTTGAAAATCCAAAGTCATCTTCTATCGTCATTATAATTGGAATGGATTGATCATTACCCAATTCCACGATGGGCGGAGGTTGAAGAATCATCATTTCTGGTGATACATCAGGAATCATTTGAATCTTAAATGGGATGGGATTCCGATTCGTAATACCACGCACATCTGTCAAATGGATGTAAAATTCACTATCATTTTCAACTGTAAATTGATAGCGGGCATTTTCCCGTTTCACTTTCATCTTTTTCCGTTCTCCATTCATGACCAATTTCGCCTTCGACAATTTGCGGTTTGAATTGAGCTGAACCAAGATTTTCGATCCCTTCAAGGCTTGGATCTCAGCCTGGTTTGCCTTTTGGATTTGTGACGCCAGTCCTGTATAGGCCGGGGGTCGGATGGTTACGGAGAATTTTTTTATAGTCGGCCTATCGGTGACCGATATGGAATATCTTTTGGAAGAAACCTCTTTCCATGGCTGCCAAAATTCTGTGGCAAAGTAAAATGCACGATAGCGGTAATCCTGGAAAACCTCTTTCAATTCAATCGCGAAATTATTATTCTCAGGTGAGGTGTAAACCGTTTCAACTATGAGTGAATCCCGCCCAGGTTCATAGGTTACGGGTTTGAATTCTATATATATAGAGTCCGGGATTTCCCCTTTGGCTGAGAATGAAACAGTAACATCATCGCCCCCTAATAAATGGACGTGCCGGGTAATACCCTTCAGCGTAAACGGCTTGGGTGCCACAAATTCCAACTCGGGGTGGGCCCAGCGGTAGAGGGAAGAAACAGAATGTTTCCACGTGAATGAAAGAGCCAGGATAGTTGTGATTAAACTTACCAGGGTGATGTTTTTCCATCGGTTGATCCGGTCCATGGGGAAGAGATCAGACAGGTTTAACTGTCCCAGTTTTTCAGTTGTTTGTTCTATAAATGCATCGCTGAGTTCAGCAGAAGCAGATGATTGTGCTGATCGTTCGATCTGCAGTGCATTGATTAGTGTGTCATCCTTTGGAAAAGCAAATTTGCCGGTTATTTTGGCCAACTTGGACCAGCGGTAACGATCAAATGTATTGTTGCGAATTTTGAATACTGCAACGATGAGCCAAGCCATCCCAATGAGGAGAAGCACAAAAATTATCAGCCAAAAAGTGAAACGGATAAAACTGGAAAAATAGAATACACTCTCCAGCATAAGACCTGAAAGAAATAATAGAAGTGAGATTGAATAGATTATCCAACCGGTTACTTTTATATCCGATTTGATAGCCACCTGGCGAATTTGGGCTAAATATTGTTCGATGGATTTCATTGCGTCAAGGCAAACCAAACAATGTTTACACCCATTTTAAGTGCCACCTGTCGAATTTCCTGGGGATCATTATGTACTTCGGGATCTTCCCATCCATCACCCAGATCAGATTCGTAAGAATAAAAAGTAATGAGGCGTTCTCCATCAAATAAACCCAATCCTTTTGGCGGATTCCCATTATGTTCATGTATCTTTGGTAATCCATTGGGAAAATCATAATAGGAATGATAAATCTCATGATCAAATGGAAGCTCTACCCAATCCCTGTCAGGAAAAACACGTTTCATTTCTCGCCTGAATGATGCATCCATGCCGTAATTATCATCAGCGTGGAGAAATCCGCCCTTTAATAAATAATCCCTGAGAATACCAACTTCATCCTCAGAAAACCTAATATTCCCGTGACCTGTGAGATAGAGGTAAGAATGATTGAAAAGGTCCGGATCATGGAGTTTAATCCGGTATTCATAAGGCTCAACAATGATAGAAGTATTCTGAGCAATAAATTGAAGTAGATTGGGAAGACTACTTGGATCGCCGTACCAATCTCCACCACCGTCGTAATGAACGCGGGCGATGGAAAACCCCTGGGCCGGGAGTAAGGTCGTAATTGCCAGGATTTTCAGTATATTATTTTTGGATGACAAATGAACCATGTCTTATTTATAAATACCGTTTTTTGCGATAGTTCCCTGCTTTAATCATGTTAAGGAAATTACCCCAAATCGCTTAAGGATTAATAGAATCTTTAGTTGATGGACACCTTGCTACAAGTGGTGAAATTCACCTATTTTGAATGGCTGTGATTCGAAAATCATTCCTTATCATCCCCTTAATTGTTGCCGTTCTTTCTGCCGGGGAAACCCCGGCAGTCCAAGATACATCAAAATCCCTCATCTTCCGTGTCTTTTCCTTGGATGAAGAAATGCGCGGTGATCATGAAAAAGGATATATCTGGGATCGGATTTTCCGCCGCAGGGAATTCCATAACCCGGTCAATTTTTTTCCCATGGAAATCCGTTATGGATTCGGGTATAATGCCGGCGGCGGATTGTTAGGATTGGGAAGCTTGAAGAGCAGTTGGATGTCCTATGAATCGGATGTGACCCAATTTGACGGGGGCAAATTTGCCTCAAGACTGGGGCATCAATTGGATTTGGATATTCTGAAAACGAACTTGGCTTATTACTGGTTTGGGAATAGCTGGCTGGATATGCATACGGGGATCAACCTGCGGTATTCCAAACTTTTCGTTCCCCCAACTGTTCCCTTGGAGTGGAGCGCTTCCAATGCCACTTGGCCCGCCGAGGCAAAATTCACCGGGGAAATGTTCGAGGTGGCCTTGAGTCAATCCCTAATGCTCCAGTGGTTTGAAAGCTGGTACACAACCTACCGCTATACCCTTGGTATCGCTTTTTCTGAATTTTATGCGGGGGATAGTTCTCCCACAGGATACGGCCCTTCCCAATCATTTACTTTGGGCGCGCGACTTATTCTCGATCCGGGAATGGTTAACCGATTCGCAGTTGGGGTGGACTTAAAATACTCCCACACAAGCATTAACAAGATCAAGGACTCAAAAGATTTGACACCGATCACTAAGTTCACGATCCAAACCGCCGGGGTCTATGCCACCGCTTCCGTTTTTTTTGGCGGACGAAAAACCAAAGGGGATACGGGGAAAATGTATTATTACCGCAAAGATTATATAGCTGCAAAAAGATTGTTGGAAGAATTTGTGGAGGAACATCCCACACATGCCAATATCCACCGAGCTAAAAAATTGATTGTCGAAAATGAGCGGAAAATTCCTTATCAGCTCATGCGTGAAGGTATGAGTTTTGATGAACGAGGTATGACTGAGCGGGCCGTTGAAAAGTATATCCGTGCAAGGGCTATGGCTGATACATTATTGTCTGGAGTCATTGAAGAGCGCCTGCGGGAAATTGCTTATAGAGAAATTGAAAAAGCTGAAGTCTGGCTGAACAAGGGGTATGGCGATACGGCCATTGTCCATGTAACAATGGTATCGGGGTGGTATCCTGAAATCAGCCATCACGTGAAGCGTTTTAAAATAACCCATCTGATAAACCAAGGGGAACAGTTGTATAAAATAGGGTTAAATGATCGAGCCTTGAGATATTTTAATAAAGCTCTTGAATTGGACCCGGCACTTATTTCAGAGATTGCAGCTTACAAATATCGAATAGCGTCTGATCTACTCACCATGGCCGATTCATTGAAAGATTTAAATTCCCTGCGATTTATGGTTTATGCACTGGAAGAAACCATAAAACTAACCGGGGGGCTTAATAAAACAAATGCCCGAATTTTAGCTGAACTAAAATTGAAATTAAAAGCTCAGGAAGAATTTGCAGCGCGACGAAAAATTGATGAAATCATTCGTAAAGAAAAAGAAGAAAAAGAAGCTCAAAACCCCATTAAAGTAGGCATGACCACCGCGCAAGTAGAAAATATTATGGGGCGTCCTTCAGAAGTTATATCAAGTGGAAATGAACAGGAAGATCAGCTATGGATTTATCGATACCAAAATGGAGTAGAAGTATATTTAACTTTTACAAATTATAAATTATTCAGAATAGAGGAAGATTAATTTCGTCACAAGAGATGAGCGTTTTGCCTCACGAAAGCAATTTCCTTCAAGATAACTTTTAACACACCTGTTGCCGGGACGGCAAAGAGCATTCCCAAGGGACCCAAAATTGTGCCGCCGATTAATAATGCAATCATTACAATCATCGGATGAAGGCCGACGCTTTTCCCCACCAGGGCCGGGGTGATTAAATTACCTTCGATCTGCTGAACGATTAAAAACATTAAAATAATATCCAGGATGAAAAAGGGGGATGGAATAGCACCAAACAGGGTGTGCGCCATGGCTGCCTCGTTGCCGATATTATTCATAAAGGCGATGAGAATGGCCGGGATCATGCCCACAAAAGGGCCGATAAGGGGGATCAGGTTGGCTAAACCGGCTATAATACCGATAAAAAATGTGAGTGTCAGGTTGGCCCCAAAAAGGTTGAGAAGTAAAAGACCAGCTACAGACATGGCAGCCACACTGGCGGCGGAGAGGAATTGTCCCCGCAAATAGCTGGAAACGGATTTTTCAATATTGTAAATCAGTTTTAATCCCACTTCAAAATATTTATTGGGGATGGTATTAACCAGGGATTTTCTGAACCCATGATATTCTGCCAGCAGGATGATGGTAAATATGAACACCATGGCAGCAATAAACATAAAGTTCCCGATCGCCCCTGCCATGGATGCCAATGAACCCACAACAGTATTGATCAGTTCGCTGAGTTTCCCAGCCATGTCTCCATCTGAAGGCTGCATATTTTGCATAAATCCGGGCATAGCCGAGGTAAATTTTTCCCCCAGTGTTTTGAATTCTTGTGTCAAGGTATCCTTATCAATACGGCTCGAAAATTCCATAGCCTGTTGGGACATTTGGGAAATAAAACTGCCGATGAAAGTACCTATACCTCCGAGCAAGATTATGATTACCGTAAGCACCGATAATCCCCGGCTGCCGATTTTTCTTTCTAATGCATCTACACTAGACAAAAGAACAGTTGTAAATAAAAATGCAAACACCAGCATAAGAATAACATCGGAGATGTAAGGCCATATAATAGATAAAAACCAAACAGCAATGAGACCGATAACAACTCGGTAGATTAGTTGAAAATAATTTTTTTGATTTGGCACTGTTATTCTGGTTTTTCTGATTGTGCTTTAATCAAAAGATTATTGGTGCCCCTTAAACGGTCACCTAAAATACCACCGAGATTAAAAAGTATTTTTTGTCCAAGCATTGGATTGCGTTCCTGGAGTGTCATGATATCCGGTTTAAAAAATCCAAGTAATTCAGAATCTTGGGTAGCAATGGCGTTGGCAGACCGGGGTTCATCATCGAAAAGAGCTAACTCGCCGAAAAAATCCCCTTCACCCAACTCCGCTAATATATTCTCATTGTCTGCCCGGGTCCCGATTGTAATTTTGATTGCACCGTGCATAATAATATACATTCCTTCACTGGGAGCACGGTTTTTAAAAACAAATTCTCCTGGACTATAAGTCCGGTGATGCATCATTTTTTCTAACTCACCGAATTCCTTTTGAGAAAAATATTTGAATATGGGGACTTGTTTCAGTGTTAAAACTGTTGCACTCTCTGAGCGGTTCCAGCCTTTAAATATATTTTCCCATTTGGCGCTTTTCAAGTCAGACTCCTTAATTTAGAAGAGAGATTATAGATATAGGAGAGGTAAAGGTTCAAGTAAAGACGGATTGACAATAAAATTGACCTGTCTTCAAGGGAAGGGCTACCTTTAAGGATTATGTTTCGGCCATTTATACCGGTTTTACTCATTATTTCTGTTTCGTTGTGCTGGTCCCAGAAAATAACACAGGATTATGAAAAAGAACTGAAAGCACAAAACAGTGCTATCCAATCCTTGAGGAATGAGATTGAAGCGACAAAAAAACGCATCCAGTCTGAAGGACAAAAAGAAAAATCTTCCGTGCGTCGTGTCAGTAACCTTTCAGAGGAAATATCCCTCCTCCAGAGATTGCTGAAAGAACTTAATAAAGAAGAAAAACTTTTGGTAGCGGATATATCCCGAACAGAAAGACGCATCAAACAAAGTGAAATAGAACTGGATACATTAAGGACGCGTTACGCCCGCCGTTTGGCTAAAATGTATAAAAAGGGCCAGCTTTCAAATTTAGAGAAAATTTTCAGTTCAACCTCTTGGCGCCAGGCGGTTTACCGTACGAAATATTTAAAGATCATTTCTGATATAGATAAAAAAACTCACGATATGATTCGATCCCTTCTTGTTGAAATTGGTAAACAAAAATTAGCTTTAGAAGCTGTTTTGCGGAAAAAACGCCGTCTTAAAAGAGATCGGGAAAAGATTTTGACTGAAGTCAGGATAAAAAAAAGAAAAGAACAACGGGAGTTAACAAAAATTCGTCAAAGTAAAAAAGAATTGAAAACGTATCTCACCGAAAAACAGGCCGGCGTAAAACAATTGGAGGCTATCCTGAAAAAAATCCGGGATGATATCGCCCGTGTTGAAAGGGAGGAGCGGATTCGCCAGCAGCAGATGGCCCTCAACGCCAAAGAATTTCCCAAACTAAAAGGCCAATTGGCGTGGCCCGCAGAAGGTCGTGTGGTAACCAAATTTGGCCGTCAGTGGAATCCAAAGTTGAAAACAACCACCGAAAACCCCGGTATTGATATTAAAGGAAAACCCGGTTCTGAGGTGCGGACTGTTTTGGGGGGCATCGTCACAACAATCACGTTTATTCGCGGTTTTGGGACTACAATCATCATTGATCACGGCAACGGTTTTTATACGGTTTACAGCCATGTGACCAATGTGGAAACCAATGAGGACAGTGAAGTCCGCAGCGGTGATGTGATTGCCTACATGGGAGACTCGGGATCGATCAACGGCTCCCAACTGCATTTTGAAATTTGGGGACAGGGGAAAAAATTAAATCCGGAAAAATGGCTGGCCAAAAAATGATTTTCAAGGATGTTCGACCCAAGGTGTGGCATCGGTTTCTCCGGGCCAAATCCAATAATCGGATTGGCACTGCCTATCTATTTACCGGCCCCCGGGGATGCGGCAAGGAATGGGGCGCCATTGAATTTGCCAAATTTTTAAATTGTGAAAATCCTGTAGAAGGATCCTGTAATCGTTGCCCCTCTTGCACGAAATTTGATGGACTTCAGCACCCCAACCTCAAATTGATTGTACCCCTTCCCGGGAGTGATAAGTCTACCCAAAGCACTAATCCTCTGGATGCCTTAAAGAAGGAAAACCTGGAATACTTGACGGATGCAATCGCTCAAAAGGGCGCCCATCCATTTTATAAGATCAAGGTCACCGCCGCCCGGCGAATCACCATCAATTCCATTCGGGATCTGCGTAGGACCATTTATTTGAAATCCCAGTCAAGTGGACGAAAAATGGTATTGATCTTTGACGCCCATTTATTGTCCGAAGGTATGGGTGAATCCGCCAATGCTCTCTTAAAAATACTTGAAGAACCGCCGGGCAACACGACACTTATTTTAGTATCCGATAAAAAATCGGCTCTGTTACCCACTATAATCAGCCGATGCCAGCCGATTTATTTTCCTGCTTTAAGCTTGGATCAAACAAGGAAGATTTTGGAACAGGACGGCATTGAAAATGAAACAGCAACCCAAATTGCCATGGTGGCCCGGGGGGATATTCATTTGGCAAAAGAATTATCCGCCCAATCCTCCGCTGATATTTTAAACGAAGCGGAAACACTGGCTAAACTCATGACCCGGGTTAATGAAAAAGGCTGGCGGGATTTTATCAACAGCAATGCCATGCTGGCGGCTCGAAAACCGGAAGAATTCAAATTCAAACTTTACCTGCTCCAACTCTGGTTTCACCAGGTTTACGAAATGAGGTCCGGGGCAGCGTCCAGCGGCATCCTGCCGGGAATGGCTGAATCCTTGGGAAAATTTAACGATGCCTACCCCCATGCTGATCTGGCGGGGATCAATAAAATCTTGGAAGACACGGCTGAATCATTGGCCCGAAATCTCTATACACCCTTAACTTTGACCAATCTATTAATCTCCGTTCAAGAACTTTTAAAAGGCAAAATCCCCCTATCCGTCGCGTGAATACTTTTTACCTCACAACACCCATTTATTACGTCAATGATAAACCCCACATCGGCCATGCCTATACCACTATTTTAGCGGATGTACTCACCCGCTTTCACCGCAATGCCAGCGAGGATGTTTTCTTTCTAACGGGATTGGATGAACATGGCCAAAAGGTTCAGCAGGCAGCGGAGAAAAGAAATGTTTCTCCCAAGGATCACTGCGATGAGATGGCCCCACGCTTCCTGGAACTCTGGAATAAACTCCATATTCAGAATGATGATTTTATTCGCACCACTGAACCGCGCCACGTGAAGGTGGTTCAGGATATTCTTCAGCAGGTTTACGACAATGGGGATATTTACGAGGACAAGTATGAAGGGTTGTATTCCGTTTCTGAAGAACGGTTTATTACGGAAAAAGAAGCGGAATCGGGCCAATTTCGGGACATTAAAAAACTGAAGGAAAAAAACTACTTTTTCAAGATGTCCAAATATCAGCAGGCCCTTATTGATCATATTAATGATAATCCAAAATTCATCCAGCCTGAACACCGGAAGAATGAGGTCCTGGGATTTTTAAAACAACCCTTAGGCGACCTCTGTATTTCCCGTCCGAAGACACGCTTGAATTGGGGCATTGAACTGCCCTTTGATTTTAATTATGTAACCTATGTTTGGTTCGACGCGCTCATCAATTATATAACCGCTCCGGGCTACAATGTGGATGAGGCCAATTTCAATAAATACTGGCCCGCCAATTACCACCTTATCGGGAAAGATATCTTAACAACCCATTCCGTTTATTGGCCCACCATGCTTATGTCCGCAGGCCTTCCTTTGCCTCAAGGTATTTTTGCCCACGGATGGTGGCTCAGCGGCGAATCCAAAATGAGTAAATCTCTGGGAAATGTGGTGGACCCATTGGGGCTGATTGAAGAATATGGTGTTGATCCGGTTCGCTATTACCTCATGCGGGAAATGGTGCTGGGGCAGGATGCCAGCTTTACTATGGAATCCTTCATCAAGCGCTACAACAGTGATTTGGCCAATGATTTTGGCAACCTCCTGAGCCGTGTATCAAATTTATTAAAGAAATTTTTTGATGGAAAAATACCCGATGCCGAAGATGATTCTGAAGAAGGTATTACCGTAAAAGAAAACGGCATAAAAGTGGTGGAAGATGTTTGGCATCAAATTGAAGCCATGCGTGTCAATGACGCCATTGAAACAACCCTACAGTTTGTCCGCAGCGTAAATAAATATATGGAAACCATGGCACCGTGGAAATTGGCAAAATCAGACCCAAAAGCCGGAGGGAAAGTTCTTTTTACCGCCGCAGAAGCACTGCGATTGAGTGCTGTTTTATTGGCGCCGGTGATGCCCAACCGGACCCAGACTGTTTTGGAAACGTTACGTGCAGAGAAAACCGGCCTTGTATGGGGCGGACTTACTTCCGGGGTGGATCTCAAACCACATGATGCCCTTTTCCCTAGAATTGATGTTAAGAAACTGGAGCAACCCTTCAAACCGGAACAGAATAAAGCGGAACCGGACAATGTGATCACTTTCGATGAATTCCAGAATGTGGAACTCAAAACAGCCAAGGTTTTGGAAGCGGAAAAAGTGGACGGCGCCGGTAAATTATTGAAGTTGCAGATCGAAGTGGGAGATGAAAAGCGGCAGATCATTTCGGGCATCGCCCAGCATTATACACCTGAAGAATTGGTGGGGAAAATGATCGTTGTGGTAGCAAACCTGAAGCCGGCCACCATTTTCGGAATTGAATCTCACGGTATGCTACTGGCTGCTTCTAAAGGTAAAAATCTCACCCTTATTACCATTGATGGCGATAAGGTTGCCAGCGGGATGCGAATCTATTAACTGAGTTCGCCTACGATCCACCGGCCGTGGTATTCTATGGCGCCGATGGACACATGGATCTCAACTATATTTTTATCTGTAATATTTCCCGCAGGAATAATGGTCAATTGCATTCTCCATTAATTTAAGTTCATCTTCTATATTAATAAAATTGCCGTCTCGGGGACGGATCATTACTTTAACAGGAATGGATAAAGCAGAGAGCGTTTCCTGAATCAATCCTTCATCCGGTGTGGGGCCATCTAGATCCAAACGGGAACAGAGTTCGATCCGGTTCACACCTTGGCGTTCAGCAAAAATGGATTCTGCTAAAGATTCAACGCAAACTTCTTTGGTCAAGATTGAATTGATTAAACTAATTGGATTGGGTATCTGTTGTTGGTCCATTCAGACCTCAAAATATAACAATAAATGCGAGATGTTTTATTGAGCGCTTCTGTTAAAACATTGGGGATAAGTTTTTTAGCGCTATCTATTTATCTCTAAGTAAAACCTGGCCATAACCTTTTTTCATCTTCCCATTAATAATGACATATTCAAAACCGCTTGCCAATTCATGGGGGGAATCAAATGTAGCATTGGCTTTGACTTTTTTGAGATTGAAAATAAGGACATCAGCTTTATATCCAGTTCGAAGAACTCCACGATCTTTTATACCCATCATTTTGGCTGGTAATGAAGTCATCTTTCGAATGGCTTCTTCCAGAGATAGGAATGAATCTTTCACAACAAATTGTTCAATGACTTTAGCAAATGCGCCATATCCCCGGGGATGATACATGGTAGGTGAGCCATCAGAAGAAACCATAACGTAAGGATCTTTGAGAAATCTAAATTGGAGATCATGATCCATTGTGAAATAGGCAGCACTGGCCCCGGTTGGACCAATATGATCTACCAGCAATTCTTCAAAGGGGATACCTATTTCGGTTGCAACTTGTTTCAGCGTTTTCCCTTTGTACGGCGATGTGCCAAAAAGCGTGGCTTCAGGACCATTCCTTAGATTTACTTTTTCTTTTACAAACTCTAGAAGATCTTCACGTCGATTATCTTGTACCTTTTCATAATCATTCGGTGCCAAAGCATATTTAGGGAATAGAATGCCAATGGTGGTATAACTGGCCAGGTAAGGATACATATCGGCCGATACATTGAAAGAAGATTCTGCTCTTTTTTGATCCAGTAGAGCAAGAATTTCCTCAGCGCGCTTTATCCCTTTTCCATGAACTACCTTCATGTGGGAGATCTGGATATTGGCATAATCACCTTGACTAAAAAGTTCAGCTAAATCCGATTCCATAGTAAGGTCATTTTCAGTACGCATGTGACTCATAATTAATCCATCATATTTCCCCACTACTTTAGCCAATTCATCTAATTCATATTGGTTGGCATATCGCCCCGGCGTGTATTCCAATCCAGTGGTCATTCCAAAGGCACCGGCTACCATTCCATCACTAAGCAAGTTTCCCATAATTTCAATTTCATTTTTTGTTGGGCCTATTTTATAACCAATTCCGGATTGTTTTCGAACGGTTCCATGGCCTATGAATGGAGCGATATTGGGGCCAAGAGAAAGGGTATCAACAGCGGTCAACCATTGTTCAAAGTTGGATGAGCTTACACTAGAACCATCTTGCCCCAAGGCGATAGTTGTGACACCCATGGAAGTGAAATTTATAAATTTTGGTGATTTAAATGGGTCACCGTGGGAATGAGAATCAATGAAACCAGGAGATACAATTTTGCCCTTGGCATCTAAAGTATCTCGAGAAACAAAAGGTCGATTTAATTTTCCGACAAAATGGATGAGATCTCCCTTGATAAACACTTCTGCCTTTACGGCCGGACCACCCTTACCATCTATTACCGTCCCATTTTTTATCCATATATCAAATTTTTCGGGTGCATTTTTAATGGAGAGTGTACACCCCAATAATAAAAGAATAAAAAAAGGTAAAATATGTTTCAAAATTATTTGAGTCGCGCTTCCGCCACAATATATCCAAAGGCGGACCATTGATTCCCATCCACTATCATTTTGAATAAAGCTTGGGCCTTTTCTTTGTCCCCATTTATTGAATAATAATTGCCTAGCCCAAAAGCCAAGGTGGTATTGTTCAGAGACTGACCAGACATGATCTCTTTTTCCAATGCACTGGGGTCCACTTTCCCCTGGTGAATTCTGAGGATGGTGTAGTAAGAATGGTTCTCAATCAGATTCATATCATCCTTGATAGTGCTTAATAATTCAGCCGCTTTGCCGTCCAATTCTAAATGGCGGTAGATTACGTAAAGCCAGTTTGTCGCCGCCACATAACTGTCCGGGTTTTCAGCCAGTTTCAGGCATTTTTCGTAAGTATACCGCGCCTTATGATATTTCCCCTGGATGTAATAGGTGAGCCCAAGATGATAATAGATATTGCCTTGGAGTGTGGAGGTAGGGATACCCAAAGCGTTCGGCAATCCATCCGGTTCAATCTCATTGGGTTTGTCACGCGTCAGGCCCACCGCTTTTTTGAAATCTTTAATGGCCAGATCAAAACACCGTGATGAAATATAGCGGTGCCCCCTATGTCGGTAGAAGCGGGCATCCTTGGGATATTTCATTATGCCTTTCGAATAGATTTCAATGGCATCTGCATAGTTTCTCAGATAAGCTTCCCGGCGGCCCAGCCAGATTAAATTATCTGGACTGGGATCCTTTTTAAAATTTTCTTTCGCCTCCAACATTTTGGCTTCATAAACAACTCGAGCCTTATTGCTGATATAAATATCTGGCAAATTTGTGTTACATACAACCTGTGCTGATAATGATGACCCTAGAAACAAAATGAGGAAAAACTTCATTGAATTACCTCCATAAATAAAACCATGAACCAATTGAAATAAGAATGCCAATAGGATAACCCAAAGGCATAATTTTCTTCCCTCGAATCTTGATCCACGGATAATAATCCGTAAAATCAGAGAAGAATTCCCGAAACTGTACAGCAGGATTCACTATAAAATAACAGAAATCTTCTATCACTAAACCGGTAGTATAAGCGCTGAGTAAAATACCAAACAATTTCCAATCCCACCCCACTATAATGAGAGGAAGTGTAATCAATAATGGCAGTATAATTACGAATAGGTAAAAATGGTAAGCAGGATAAATATATCCTCCTGGAAGTTTAATTTTCCAACCCAGTTTGCGGTGGTGCCAAGGGTTTCTGCCCTCTACATATCCTTCTACGAATGAAAGTGCAACCATTGCACCCTAAATCCATAAAAAGATTTCAGTAATTGAGTATAACATATTGTTCCTTCTATGTGAATAAGATGAAAATTTACTTTAATCTTTCTTTAAAAGATTTATTAATCAGGTTTAATAAAATTGTTATTCAGGATTATCTTCATGTCTGAATATAACCCATGAAAAAGAATTAATCATGCTAATCGATACCCATTGCCACCTGTATTACGAGGATTTGAAAAATGACTTAGAGGGTGTCTTGTCCCGGGCCAATGAACAGGGCGTAATACGTTTTATTTGTGTGGGCACCAATATTGCCGATTCTAAAGAATGCCTTACCATCACGGAAAATAATGATAATATTTTTTCTTCTGCCGGTGTTCATCCCCATGATGCAAAGAATGTATCTGATGGATATATTGATAATATTTATGCACTTATGGAATATGAAAGTATGATCGCTGTGGGTGAGATGGGCCTAGATTATTTTCGGAATATATCCGATCCGAAAGTGCAGAAAAAGGTTTTCAGGCGGCAAATGGGGGTGGCCCAGGACCTGAATCGCCCCGTGATTTTTCATAACAGGGATGCGGATGCTGACGTGATTGAGGTATTGGCAGAATATCCGGAAGTGATCGGCGTGGCCCATTGTTTTTCGAGTAACCTTGAAACGGCAAAGTCCTTTCTTGAAATGGGGTATTATATTTCTTTTTCAGGGAATCTCACATTCAAGAATAGCCATTTGCCTGAAGTGGCAAAAGAGATCCCCTTGAATCGAGTTTTGGTAGAGACTGACTCGCCTTATTTAAGTCCCGCGCCCCACCGGGGCAAGCCTAATGAACCGAGCAGAACCCGATTTGTAGCGGAAAAACTTGCGGATATTCACGGGATTTCGTTAGAAGAAATAGCCAAACATACCACTGGAAATGCCGTTGAACTTTTTCGACTACCATGATCGATAAGCCACACCCATTTAGAAAAAAATGGGGTCAAAACTTCCTCACTGATTCTAATCTATTAGACCGCATTGTTCGTACAGTTGATCCAAAAAAAGATGATACTATTTTAGAGATTGGTCCGGGAGATGGTTCACTCACAGAAAAAATATTTCCCTTTGTTAAAGAAATGGCAGCCATCGAAATTGATCCATTGCTTATCAAGCACCTCTCCATTCGATCCGATCTTAATGGCCTTCAAATTGTTCAGGGGGATGTCCTCCTCCAGGATATTGAAGATATTCCCATATCAAATCCTGTGCGTGTGGTAGGAAATATTCCCTACAATATTACTTCACCCATAATTTTTTGGCTCATTGAACAATTGGATTTCTGGGATGATGCCTTCATCATGATGCAGAAAGAGGTGGGGGAGCGCCTCACCGCTCAAGTCGGTACCAAGGCCTACAGCCGTATTTCAGTTGTAGTGGGTGTTTACTTGGATGTGGAAATGTG
>CEPV01049723.1_pt1 | contig 28503 bp, 31 predicted proteins | sample 530451 | NCBI WGS metagenome assembly CEPV01 (sample SAMEA2620097, study PRJEB7988) | marine metagenome | isolation source: saline water (ENVO:00002010), including
TGCTCGCCAGTTGGCCCCTGAGTTCATTCCTTTTCGTCGGTTCCGTGGCAACTCTGATCTTACGGGTGTCCGCCGAACTGCGTTGACGCAGATCGGTGTCCTGTCAAGCGGACACCTGGAGCACTAGGAGACGGTATGCGTCTGCGGGTTGTTGTGGAGTTGGGGAAGACTGGGGGTGTGCCGTCTGCTGTTCCGAAGCCTGGTGAGTCGTTGGCTGATCTGTTCCCAGAAGTGGCCGCCCAATGGCACCCCACCAAGAACGGCGACCTCATACCTGCTGAAGTTGTCGCTGGTTCTGGAAGGAAGTTCTGGTGGAAGTGTCATGTGGCTGAAGACCACGAGTGGCTGACCACCGCCTCAAGTAGGACCAGCGGGGGTCGAGGATGCCCGTCATGTTCTGGTCATCAACTGTCGACTACCAACAGCCTCACGATCAACTTCCCAGACGTGGCCGCCCAATGGCACCCAACAAATAACGGAGATGTCACCCCTGCTGAAATTGTCGCAGGAACCCCTAATAAGCACTGGTGGAAGTGCCCCAAGGGTGATGACCACGAATGGCAAGCACCAGTCAGGAATCGAACTGGCGCTCACGAGAAGAGACCTACTGGATGCCCCTGTTGCGCTGGAATACAACTCTCGGTGACAAACACCCTTGTCGAGTTGTTCCCAGAGGTGGCCTCCGAGTGGCATCCGACCAAGAACGGCGAAGTCAAGGTCTCTGAGATCGTCGCAGGAGCAAACGGGCGGTTCTGGTGGCGATGTGGAGTCTCGGATGATCATGAGTGGGCGACGAGTGTGGCGAACCGCACCCGCAACGGCAGCGGCTGCCCCATGTGCGCAGGTCAGTGGGCTTCTGTTCGGGGACCGAAAAACCCCGCCATAAAGCATCCCCACCTATCGAGGGAATGGCACTCGACCAAGAACGGGGAACTGCAACTTGATCAGATGGCCTTGTCCTCGCGACTCAGAATCTGGTGGAAGTGCGATGTGGCAGGCGATCAGTCCTCGAAGGACTAGGAGCCACCCTCCAAGCCGTGGACTTCCTCGTAGGTCGGGTTGCCTTCCGCTTCAACCCAATACTGCTTTCCCCAACCTACGCCTTCCCAGGTCTTGATGTATTCAGGAACGATTTTGATTAACCAGCGCGGCTGGACCAAGGTGGGAACCAGATAGGTCGGGCCGTCTGGGCCGAGGTACCGAACGGACATCTCCTCGGCCACCTGGACCCATGCCCCGCCCACATTTGCCTCTTCAACGATCTCAGCTCGACCCTGGCAAAACACCTTGGGCAGGGTGAACTGGCCTCGCTCGTCATCCACTTCCATTTCGTCAACTACCAGGCTTACGTTTGGATTGTTCTGCATGTAACGGGCGATGCGAGCCCTCTCCCGAATCACTAGGAGAAAACCCTCCCCATCCCACGTGTACCAGAGAGGGACCACGTACGGGTTGCCATCGTCGTCAATGCAGGCCACCCTCGCGAAGGCATTCCCGCTCAGAAAACGTTCCGCCCTCTCCCATTCCATTCCACCGACATTTCCTCGCCAGGTCTGGTCCTCGCTCATCTTCTTCCTCACCTATCCCAGGTCAACGGTCCGTGATCAAGAGCCCCGAGGGTCCTCGGTTCCCCATTCTATGAATCTTATATAGTGTGGCACGTGGCTGTCACCTCGCAATCCGCCAAACCCAGCGGAAACGATCCCGTCATCTCCGTCCGGCATCTGGCCAAAGAGTTCCATCTCGGCGCGAATTTGTTTTCCAGAAAACGGGAACAGGTGGTCTCTGCCGTCGCTGACGTCTCCTTTGACGTTGAGCGTGGTCGAACCCTCGGCATAGTCGGCGAGTCAGGCTGCGGGAAGTCCACGACTGCCCGCTGCATTCTCCGCCTAGTGGAACCAACCTCCGGAGAGATTCACTACCGAAAGCTTTCCCCTGCGGACCAGACGGTCGAGGAAATCGATCTCCGCCAGGCGTCTGAGTCGGAACTTCGAAAACTTCGATCTGATCTACAGATCGTGTTCCAGGATCCTGTTGCTTCGTTCAACCCCCGAATGACGGTGGCTGCCTCAGTCAGCGAACCCCTGGTGGTCAATACCGACCTAACCCGAGACGAATGTGAGGAGCGAACGCAGGAACTTCTCGCACTCGTCGGGCTCGAGAGTGGGCATTCTCAGCGATACCCACACGAATTCTCTGGTGGCCAGAGGCAAAGAGTCGGGGTAGCACGAGCTCTGGCGCTAAACCCAAGTTTCATAGTCTGTGATGAGCCCGTGTCCGCCCTAGACGTGTCCATCCAAGCCCAGGTCCTCAACCTGTTGTCGGAGCTGCAGGAAGAACTTGCACTTACCTACCTATTCATAAGCCATGACCTCGCTGTCGTCAGGCAAATCTGCGACGAAGTCGCAGTCATGTACCTCGGCAAGATCGTGGAACAGGCGCATGTGGAGAAGCTCTTTTCGGAGCCATCTCACCCATACACCCACGCTCTCCTTTCAGCCGCCCCGGTAGCCAATCCGAATAAGCAGCGGAAGAGGCGGCGAATCTTGCTGGAGGGTGACGCTCCCAGCCCCATAGACCCGCCTCCGGGATGTCGTTTCCAGTCCCGCTGTGAAACTGGCCGATCTCATGATTTGTGCCGTGATGTCGAGCCGCCATTTACTGACGATGGCGAAGGTCACCTAGTCGCCTGTCACTTCCCAGAAGTCAAGTCGGTCATCTAAAGAACCATGAAGCCACTGTCACGCGCTGTCGACTCAATGCCCCGCTCGGGGATCCGCGTAATCATGGACCGGGCGTTCAAACTGCCCGATTGCATTCGACTTGAAGTAGGGGAACCGAACTTCCCAACCCCAAGCCACGTCTTGGAGGCAGCCGACAAGGCGGCTCGAGGAGGGAAGACCCGCTACACGGAAAATTCTGGCATTCCAGAACTCAGGTCTCGGATAGCGGAGACCTTTGCAGCGGACACAGGGCGGACAACCAAGGCGGAAGATGTTGTTGTGACGACCGGGGCCATGGCTGCCCTCTATACAACACTGATGTCAATCGCAGATCCTGGCGATGAGGTCATCGTGATGAGCCCGTCTTGGCCCAACTATCTCATGCAGATGACCCTGCTCGGTATTCGCCCAATCGTTGTACCCACCACCGAAGCAACCGGTCACGTACCTACCGTTGAACAGTTGGAATCTGCCGTGTCCAATCGGACCAAGGCGGTGCTGATCAACTCTCCGTGCAACCCGACTGGGGCCGTGATCAACCAAGCTCAAATGGCGGACATACTCGAGTTCGCGCGGAGAGCCGACATCTACGTGATTTCGGACGAGGTCTACGACAAGATTATCTACGAGGGCATCCACGTCTCGGCTGCTTCACATGATGACGATGGTCGCGTTGTGTGCATACATAGCTTCTCCAAGACCTACTCAATGACAGGTTGGAGAGTCGGCTATGCGGTTGCACCGCCCGAGATCGCCAGTCTGATCCGTAAGTGCCAAGAACCAACTGTTAGCTGCGTTAACGCCCCAGCACAGTATGCGGCGCTTGCTGCACTTGACGGCCCTCAAGTAATTATCGGTGAGATGCGCGACGCCTATAGGGAGCGCAGAGACGAAGCAAGACGAATTCTTTCCTCTTCTGGTATTCCCGCTCTTGAACCGGGAGGGGCCTTCTATATCTGGATAGATGTCAGCAGTTCTGGGAGGTCTGACGTGGCGTTTGCCATGGACCTCGTCGACAAGCACCAGGTTGCTGTAGTTCCCGGTTCCACATTTGGTCCCGGCAACGAAGACAGGGTGCGCATTTCTCTAGCAACGGCCCCCGATCTGCTGTACGAGGGCATGCGTCGCCTGATTCACGAGACCAGGAGCTAACCGGAGGTTGACCATGGAAGTAGTCGATGCCCACCTTCATCTCTTCAAGGCCGTATCCGAGGACTATCCCCGGACTGTCTACCCAGGGATGGCTGATGCCGAGATGGAGGTTCTGGCTGAAGAACTGCTAGGAGTGATGGGAACTGCGGGTGTGGATAAGGCAATCGTTGTCCCCCTCGGACCGCAGGACGAATATCTACGAGACCTTCAGATCAACTTTCCTGGACGTTTTGTCGGAGTTGGCAACCACGATCCGGATTCAAAAGACATTGCCGAGGACTTAGACCGGCGGATAGATCTCAGCGGCATCCAAGGAATTCGCGTCAGTGGAGTCGACGCCAGCGCTTCCACTGCCGACGACCCGGAAACATACGAATTGTTTCCGCTATTTCAGGCAATGGCAGACCGTGGACTAAAGGTCTGGTTCTATTCTGAGCCACAACAGGTTGAACTCTACGAAAAGGTCACGGAGTTGCTTCCAGGGTTGGTCACCGTGTTCAACCACTCTGGCTTCATGGTCACAATCGACAACTTGGCTATCGACGAATACCGCCGGCCCCACTTCACTACCGATGTACCACCACCCACGCTGGACCTTCTTGCACGAGTCGCCGAGAACCCGAACACTTATGTCCACTTCTCCGGCCAATACGCCTTCAGTCACAGGCCATACCCATATCTAGATATGACTCCCGTCGCGGAAGCCCTCAACAATGCCTTTGGGGCAAAACGGATGCTCTGGGCCTCAGACTTTCCCTGGATCCTCTCGGAGCCCGGCTACCCAGAACAGTTGGCCTTGGTGGACCATCTGCTTCCAGACATCAGCGATACGCAGCGTGACTTCATTCGCGGTGGTACCGCGTCCTCACTATTCTCGTTCTGACTCGGCTTCCAGAAAGTCGCCTGCAGCCTTCTCATGAGTGGCAGCAGTCCACTTCAGATGAGAGGGCACCAAGGTCCGCCGAAGGAATATCGCCACATCGTCGACGAGATGGTCATGACTCTTGATCAGGTCTGGACCATGCTTGGTTGCAGCCACAGAGGCCCAGAGTTTCTTAGCGCCGAGGCTGTCAAAGAGGATACGAGCTTCCTCGGACCGCTCTCCGTCGTTAGTGGCCGCCACCACCAACTGCGACATCTCTTCTCCTGAACCAGTTCGGAAACTAACTCCAGCAGCCGGAGCCCGAGGCGAAACCGTTATGTGCGTGATTGGCGCGTCTGGTCCTCGCATCCGACAAAGCTCTGTAGATATTGAACCATAGGAACACAGACCGATGGGCCCCCAGACCTCTGACACGTTCTTGATTATTTCGGCCAGAGTTTCAAGCATTGGATCTTCTTGCACGAAATCGTCAGAAAGACCGTGATTGGGTAGATCGAGACTGATCACTCTGAACCCCCTGGCCGCCAATAGGCGGTCGGTTCCCTGCCAACAATCGAGGTCGTCTCCATAGTCGTGGAACATCACCACCGGAGGCCCTTGAACCGGCCACTCTTGTCCGCGAACGACCAGTTCCTCAGCAATTTTTATCTCGATAGCAAGTGGTTCCATTAGCCAATCTCGAAGGGTTGAGCGTTATAACAACGCAGACTCTTGGCGCCGTCACGGCTGAGTTCTGGGCTTGCCTCCCAGCATAAATCAAGCGCATGCTCGCACCTCGGCGCAAACAGGCATCCAGGCGGTGGAACCTGCGGAGGCGGCACCCGACCAGGAATGCTATGGAGGCTTCCCTTCGATACGGATATGTCCGGTAAAGACCTTATCAGCCCTTGGGTGTAGGGATGCTGAGGATCACTGAAGAGCTCGTCAACTGGAGCTTCTTCTACGATTTCGCCCGCGTACATGACAGCTACTCGGTCAGCCACCGAAGCAACAACCGCAAGATCATGGGTAATCAGGAGCATCCCCATCTCACGTTCTCGTTGTCGCGCTCGCAGATTCTCCAGGATTTGCGCCTGCACGGTGACGTCTAACGCAGTCGTGGGCTCATCGGCTATCAAGAGCTTCGGATCAAGAGCTATGGCTAGAGCAATCATCACCCGCTGCCTCATGCCGCCCGATAGTTGATGCGGGTAACTGTCTAGACGGTCCGCCGCATCTGGAAGCTCAGCCTCCATAAGGGCCCTGACGGCGATCTCACGAGCTTCAGCACGGCTGACATCCCTATGAGACCGAATCACCTCTTCAAGGACACTCCCAATAGGAAAAACTGGATCCAGCGAAGTAATAGGATCTTGAAAGATCATTGAAATCGAATCGGCCCTCAAACGCCTCAGTTCGCGCTTTTGGAGGCTGAGAAGGCTCCGGCCTTCAAAAGCGATTCTGCCCCCGGTCACCTTGGCTATACCCCGAGGAAGCAGGCCCATCACCGAAAGCGCAGTCATCGACTTCCCGCAGCCACTCTCTCCCACCAAGCAAACGATCTCATTCTCACAAACTGTGAGCGCCACCCCCTTGACCACTTCAAAAGACGAACCGTCACTAGCGATGGAGATCCGCAGATCCTCTATTTCTAGAAGCGGCGAGCGGTCGAGGCCTGATGGGACTTCGCCTGACCTCGATTCCACCGCGGTTGCATTCATGTCGATTTCCGCAGTCTTGGGTTAGCAATCGTGTAGCCAGTGTCGGCCAGCCAATTTCCCAGAACCACCAAAGCAACCAGCACTAGGGAGAAGAACTGCGCCACCGGGTAGTCCCGTCTTAAGACTGCATTCACCAACACTTGCCCAAGGCCTGGCCAACCAAAAATGGTCTCAACAATAAGGGCGTAACCAACGATTTGCCCTATTCGCAACCCTGCCAATGAGATAATTGGTATCAGGGCGTTCCTCAGTACGTGCTTGCAGGTGATACGCCACTCCGAGAGACCACCTGCTCTAAGTGTCCTCACGTAGTCGCTGTTCTGACTTTCGATCATGGCTGACCGCGTCATCCGAACTGTGAGAGCGATGCCCTCAAAAGCCAAGACAACTGCCGGCAGGATGAGCTGCTTGGTGCCACAACAGCCTGCCGATGGCAGCCAACCGAGCGTCGAGGCAAATAGCCAAACGGCAAGAAGCGCTAGCCAGAAGTTGGGCACAGCCATAGCCACGGTGGACAAGGACATGATCCCCTGGTCCGCCCAACTATTACGTCTGAGGGATGCGAGAATTCCGAGAGGAATACCGACTAGGAATACGAGTCCAAATGCCGTCCCACCTAATATGAGACTGTTGCGGCCATGCTCCGTGAGCATGTCGGTTAGAGCCTTGTTGTTGGTTAGCGAGTTGCCCGGATCACCACTCAGGATTCGACCCATATAGGTGAAGTACTGTTGGTAGATTGGCTCGTTCAGGCCCAGCCGATCGCGAAACTCTTCACGAAACTCTTCCGTTGCAGATCCTGGTAACGCCGCCGCGGTTGCATCGCCCCCAGAAAGCCGGATTGCGTAGAAGACGGCGATTGAACTTACGAACAGCACAATCACGGTGTAAGCAAGGCGGCTGGCAGTCCGTTTCATCCCTTTTCAACTCCCTTCGCCTCATGTCGGAGTTGCGGGTCGAAAACATCTCTTAATCCATCACCTATCAAGCTGACCGACAGCACCAGCCCGGCAATACCGATACCCGGAACCGTGCTCTCCCAATGATTGATCCTGAGAAACCCACGACCATCTGCGACCATCTTTCCCAGGCTTGGAAGTGGAGGTTGGGCTCCGAGACCAATGAAAGATAGGCCTGCCTCCGCGATGATCGCGACCGCCACGTAATAAGAAGCCAGCACCAGGGCAGGCGCCATCACATTTGGCAGTAGATGGCGCCACATGATACGGAATCTCGAGATTCCACAAGCACGCGCTGCCTCTACGAACTCTCTTGCCCGGAGCACAACAACCTCACCACGCACCACACGCGTAATAGCGGCAACATTCACTATGCCAACGGCAAGGATTACTGGGAACAACCCCTGCCCGAGACCTCCAGCCAGAAGAACCGCTACCAGAATCAGGGGGAATCCCCAGATGAAGTCGGTAACCGAGCGGACGGCTCGATCAACAGCGCCGCCCAAGAAGCCGCCACACATCCCCAATGCCATACCGACTACTAGCGCCATGGAAGTTACCGCAGCGGCTACAAACAAAGAGACGCGAATGCCTATACAGAGTCTGACCAAGAGGTCGCGCCCGTACTGATCTGTACCTAGCAGGTACCCCTCAGAAAGCGGAGGTAGATGTGTATTGCGGAGCGACTGGCCCGCGTAGTCACTGCCAATAATCAGGGGCCCGATCAACCCCAAACCAACGATCAGGATTCCTAGAACTGAACCCGTAAAAAGCAACTTGTTCCGGTTGAACTCCCTTAACTTCTTCCGCCAAGGGTTTGCCCGAGCTTCATTTTCATAGGCTGCCACTCGTTCGTCCCACGCTTGAGCGTGGGACGAACGAGTGGCATCAAGTTCGGTCATCCGGTTACTGGTTGGGAGAACCCCCTGAAAGGCTTAGCTCTCGATCCAGACGTCGTTGTAGTAGGGATAGAGGTTCCAAAGTGTCGGCTGCCACCCGTGAACGCTGTTTCTCTTAGCGAATACAGCATTCCTAGTAACCATCGGAACATAAGGAACATTCTCACAGTAAGCCACCTGGAATGCCGTCTGAGCTGTCTGTCCCTCAGCCGCAGTGCCAGCACTAGTCCACGCTGCCATAGCCTCATCAATCGCAGGCACATTCGCTCGAGACATGTTCGGGAATGGAATAGTCGCGCTGTTTACGAAGAGGTTCAGTACGTCGATCGGTATCGGCCACAGCCAATAGAACAGCGTCATGGGCGCCGCTCCCTTGCCTTCGGTGGCCTGCTTCTCGAACATGACCGCCCTGTCAACGACATTGACCTGAGCGTCAACGCCACCTTCACGCATCATTGCTGAAGCGGTGGTAGCTACTGCCTCGTTGATCGACTCAGCCTGGACGGCGAACTCAAACGAAAGCACCGTCCCATCCTTTTCCCAAATTCCGTCACCATTCAAAGCCCACCCAGCCTCAGTCATGAGGGCTGCAGCCGCGGCGGGGTCGTAGGTGATCATTTCTTCCACAACCGGGTCGTAGAACTTGTCTGTTGGCGGGAGCGGCCCGTAGTCAGCTACTGCGTCACCGAAGAAAACCGCGTCACGCATGGCTTCGCGGTCAATCAAGTGAGTGATGGCAGCTCGAACCCGAACATCTCCAAAGTACTCGTCCCAATCCTGGTTAAGGGTCAGGATGTAGCCCGACCACTCAGGGAACCGGTAAACGGTGATATCCGAATCGCTCTCCAATCGGCTTACGTCCGCTGGCGCCGGGCCCTTGAGAGTGTGGATGTCGCCATTTTCCAGCTGGACAGCACGCTGGCTGGCCTCAGCAATAAAGGTCCAGCGGATGGCATCCAGATGCGCTAGACCCTTGTTTTCGAAGTACTCGGTGTTCGAACCTGGGTAGTCCTCCCACCTCTTAACGAGAACATGGCTTCCAGGCACGAACTCTTCGTGGGTGAATGGTCCCGTCCCGTCGGCGATTTCTGTTCCATAGGTGGTCGATTCCATGCCCCCAGCTTCATTCCAGGTGTCCATACAGAGAACCCTGAAATAACCGGTCTTGTGGGGTCCGAGGGCTCCAACCCAGGGATTGTTCATCTTGACGACCAACTGATCGCCCTCTGACTCGTAGCTCGCTACCGGAGCAGCCAGCGTCGCGATAAACGACGTCGCCTTGAAGAAACTCAGGAAATCCGCCACTGCAGCAGCATCTGCCGGCTTCCCGGAATGGAACTTCCCAGCCGGGTCAATATCAAACCGGTACTCCATGCCGTCAGCCGACTTGGTGAAACCCGTTGCCAACTGGTGGTTGTCATTGCCGTCGGGGTCATTCGTCAGGAGAGCTTCATAGATGGCAAAGAAAGCTGGGTCGTACCAGTTGGTGGTGATCGGATCATGCTTCGAGAAGTCAAGGTCGTAACCTTCCTTCAGCGTCCCTCCCCTTGTCGGTCCAGCAGTGGTCGTCGGAGCCGCAGTTGTCGCCGGGGCCGCAGTTGTCGTCGGGGCCGCAGCCTCATCAGAACCACAAGCTGCGAGTATCGAGCCAGCGGCGGCAACACTGACTCCCAGACCGCCAGCCACCTTCACAAAGTGACGACGCGTGACCTCACCACCGCGATACTTCTCGATCAACTGGTCAAGCTTGCCGTTCTTAGTCGGATCGCTCATCTCTCCCGTACCCCCTTGTGTACGTAATGAATCCGTCTACAGGACTCACACTTGTGTTGAACAACAACCGTCGACTTTCAGCGGCCGCAACTTCCAAATCGCTCATGTGTTCATAGTATGGATTACTGCGAGTTTATAGCATCTTCAGTCGCAAGGGAAATGGAAGTTCCAGAGTCGACCCGCCCTGGGGGGGAACCCAAGCGCCCGAAAGCGGCCTCTCCGGGATCTAGCGACCTCACTATCCAGTAGGACTGGCCCCAGAGGGAAACGCTGATTGGAAATCGGCTGCCGCTTCCCTGGACCAGGCACCGCCCAGCGGGAGTAGGAGGTCCCGGTCCGGACCGTCGCCACAAGGATGCCCCTGCGTCACCAGAAGGCGAATCCCGTCACCACCACTCATCAAGACATACGAATACACGGTCTCGTAGCTGCTGTGATTGCAGACTCCTGATTCGCCACCATCGTGACTCCGTTGGAGCTCAAGAACGTCAGCCAGGCCCTTGGCCTTGGAGAGGCGGCGATACGACCAGTTGAGCCGGTCCTCGCTGGTAACAAGGTCATCGTCAGTTTCCGTCACCCCGAAATGAACGTGGTGGTTGGTGCGGGTTGCAAGGCCGGGCTCCAGAGAACAATGGAGTTCGTTGCCCCTGATCTCGACGACTGCCACAGCAGACGGGTCCACCAGCATGAGGTTTGCACACCAGAAACTTTCAGCCGACAGTGCCTGTCGGAGGGCCTCAACGGCTGTCGCTACGTCCACCCCCTCGGTGAGCGCAACCTCGGTAAGCACGTCATAGTTGATGCCTCTTGAGGGTTCTTCGCGCACGTTTGAATCTGCACAGAGCAGGCCATGCTTGTTGGCCCCTATTGAAAATCCAGAGAACTCGTCACCTTCCGAATCTTCACCTGCCCACGACGTTGTCCCTCGAATACCAAAGACGTCTCGACTGACAACGACCCGGTCGTCGAAGTTCATGCGGCCGAAGTCCTTGTTCTTGAATAGGAGGTAGTCGCCGCCGGACATTTGGAGGGCTCCCGTGGTACACACGACGTGCGAGAGTAGAGTGGCTGACTGTTCACCGCAATCAACACCTCCCGACCGCTGCTGGTGGTACCTCAAGTGACAAATACAAAGCCGAAGTCAGGTCACCTGGTTGAGACCGTGTACCAGTCCACTAGGGCACAGATCCTTGACGGCACCTACCCGCCGGGGACTCCTCTTCGCCTTAACAGACTCGCTGAAGAGAATGAAGTAAGCCTCATCCCAGTCAGAGAGGCACTTCGACTGTTGGAGAGTGAGAGATTCGTCATCTCTGAAATCAACAAGGGGGCCCGTGTAGCTCCGCTTTCCATGCAGTCGTTGGAGGACCTCTACCGAGTGCGCACACTGGTCGAGGTTGAAGCACTCCGCCTGGCTACCGACTTCATGGACTCAGAGTTCATCACTTCCCTGGATTCCACCATCACCGCTGCAGTGAGGGAGCTGGAAACCAATGAGATCGAGAAGGGCCTGATCCTCCACCGGGAATTCCACGATTCGATCTATCGAAAATCCGGCTCAGAGTGGCTTTGCCACATGATTGAAGTGCTCTGGGCCCATTCGGACCGTTACATCCATCTGGCCTCGGTCCAGCCCAACTTTGTCTGCACCGTCGACGACCATCACCACGCCATCATCGACTGCCTCCGGAACAAAGATGTGGAAGCTGCCGCCAAGTCTCTTGCTAGGGACCTTCAGGGGACAGTCGAACTTCTCCGAGATGAACTTGGACAGGCTGAATTGCAGCAGGCCGTTTGACCCAACCGGTCCTCCCCTTCAGTACCACAGGTCCTACCCTGGAACCACCGGCAGGGAGAGGCTCGACGGGAAGGACCCAGAATGCAAAACCGTCTGGGTCGCAGTCACCGCGGCCAACGGTCCCTCAAAACCAATCCGACCACCAGTATTGAAGTTCCGATCCCACTGAGGGAAATCTGAACTCGATACATCAACCCTTATTGCCGAACCAGCAGGGACTCTCGTGGCAACGGGGCCGAGTTCTATCCGATATCTATAAACCTCACCGGGGACGATCGGCGAAGGATCGACTAGCGAGTCCCTATAACGAGCCCTGACTATGCCTTCTTGGATGTTGATCGAGGTCCCATCCGGGCCCACCACGCACAGCCGCGTTGTGAAGTCCGTGTCGACAGCGGAGGAAGCGGCATAAAGCGTGACGAATGCATCCCCAACCACGAGCATGTCCTCAACCAGGGGCTCCGTGGTGTACACAAGAACCATTCGGGAAACCTCGGCGATGCTCTGGTCTGCCGGACCCATCGGGGTAACCGAGTCAAAACAGCAGGAATGCCCGCCGAGACTGGGCGTGGGTGTAGCCGGATCGTAGATGAAGATGTCAACTGGCTCATCCGAGGAGACCTCTCGATCAAGCCAGCCATCGCCGAACTTAGAATTGGCCCTGCCCTGCGAATGCATGAAGTACTCGACAGAGCGTGCCTCTGCTGGTGGCCATTCAGTGAAGTTCCGAATGCCTTCCCCCAGTAGGTACACAGTCACTGGATGATCAAGAACACCATTGTCTGAACCCTTCAGGTGGTGATCCAACCAGGACACTTGCCAGTCGTCGACCTCGTTAGTGCTTACCTCTCCACCAACAACATCCACTGGGGCCCACGGCATGTGAGTCCAGGGTCCGAGGAGCAGTTTCTGCGGCTGACTTTCCACGCTCTCTGAAGCGCTTGAGAGGCCAACAAAGTTTTTGACGGTCCCACTCAGGAAGATGTCGTACAAACCGCCAGTGTGGATTGCAGGAACCTTGATCTTGTCGTACCCCTCATCGATGCTCCAGCGACTCCAGTATTCGTCATAGGAAGCATGCTCCACCCAGTCACGGAAATACGGAGCGTGGTCTGCAATGACTGGATAGTCAGCTATAGGCAGGAAATTAAACCAAGCGGACGCGGCCCCCAGCGCCGCTCCCAACTGGGCGTAACCCTCGGCATCGTCAGCCCTCTTTGCAGAATCCAGTCCGAGCAAAGTCGACCAGTAGACAGCGAACGCGAGATTGAGGGCCCCTGCCTGGTAAGTCCAGCCGTCGTAATACTGCGACCCAGTAAACCCGGGGCAAATGGTGACCAAACTGGGAGGAGCCGCCCTTGCCGCCAACATGGTCGTAGCCCCGCCATATGAAAATCCATACATGGCGACCCGACCGTTCGCCCCCGGCAAGCGAGCTGCCCATTCGACAGTGTCGTAACCGTCCTCAGCCTCATTGAGGAACGGGGTGAAGTCCCCGTCGGAGAGGTAGCGCCCACGGCAATCCTGGACAACAACCAAGTAGCCCCTTTGGGTATACCAGGCAGGATGCGCATAGCCGAAGTTCGACAATGCAGCCTGCTTGTCGTAGGGATGGCGACTCAAAAGGACGGGATGAGGCCCCTCCTCTTTGGGGCGGTATACGTCCGCCAAGAGAACTGTTCCATCGCGCATGGTGGCGAAAACATCCCGCTCTACCGTCGCGCCACCCATCCCAGTCAGGACCTCGTAACTCATGTTTCCTCCTCCCTCGGTGACCTCACCGGGGTTGCCTTGTGGACCTTCAACACTTCTCTCTGGCTGTTTGCCCCAGAGGTGGCCTCAACCTCAAGAAACATCTCTTCAGCCTGTTTCTTCCCCAACTCCCTGCAGGAGCCCCTAAAAACCTCGTCTGGGTCGAGGTGGAGGACTTTCACCGACCGTTTCGGCTGTTCCTTACGTAGATAAACGAAGACGTTCGTCCTCTCCGAACCGCGATTCGCCAACGCATAGTCGATCCACAGCACACCGTCTTCGTCGGCCTCCCTGACTGCACACTCCAGGATCGAAACACCGAATTCTGCCGAAGGCTCAACTCGATCCGTTAGGAACTTCCCCGTCAGGAGTCGCCTACGCCCAGGGTCAAGTTCCTCTTCAGCGTTCAATTTGAAACACCACCCAAGTGCACAGACGCTAAGCCTTGCTCCGCAATAGCCGCCGCTGCCTCGCTCAACAGTTTCATGGCACCTAGCTCCATGACTGCCTGGTCCTGACCCGAGGAACCGCCGAACATGAGATCCACACCCATCGATCACGATCACCGGACACAGACTTCAACGAACCCCTATCCGTCTCCGCCCTTCTCCTCTTCATTATTGACCTCGTTCTGCACTGATCGCCCATCACACTTGCTCTTTATTGTCAAACTTGCTAGCACGTGACGAGTAGGGAAGAAGGAGTGAAGCGGCATGGGTCGATTCGACGGGAAGCGAGTGTTCATTACAGGCGCAGGAAGCGGTTTCGGACGCCGTACATCCGAAAGATTCGCCGAGGAAGGGGCCTCAACCGTCTACATGGTGGACCGACTGCAGGATCGCCTTGATGTGGCTGCAGAAGCAGTCAGGTCACGAGGAGCAGAAGCGATTCCCATATGTTTCGATCTGGCCGACGGGGAGGCTTGCACCGCCGCAATGACGCAAGCCCTCGCTGACGGGCAGCACCTGGACGTACTCGTGTGCAATGCAGCGCATTGGGCGGAAGAGCACGTCCTGGAAATCAGTTTGGAATCCTGGACTCGCCATTTGGCCGTCAACCTCACCGCGTATTTTCTGCTAGCACAAGGAGCAGCCCGCTCCATGGTGGAACGTAGGTCGGGTGTCATTCTATTTAATGCTTCGATTGACGCCCAGGGACATTCGTTGGGTTTCACTTCTTATTGCGTCACCAAAGCCGGCGACCGAGCGTTGATGAAGTCAATGGCCGTAGAACTAGCACGCTCGGGGGTGCGGGTGAACTCTGTGAGCCCAGGGCCAGCGGATACGCAACAAAGCACCGACATTGTTGGCGAAGAATTAATGGCCAAATGGCGCGAACATGGATTTCCCGAAGTTCCACTGAACCGTCTCGCTGCCACCGATGACATAGCCAGTGCCTTCCTATTTTTGGCTTCCGACGAGGCCTCCTACATCACTGGTCATGACCTCGTCGTGGACGGTGGCCATACAGCCGATATCTATGAAATCCCCTACGACTGACGTTTCATTCGTTCAGTCGATCTATGCCGAAACAGTCGCTATCCAGCGGATGCTGAGTACTCGTAACGTCTGAGATGTTGGCCGCATATCTGGGGGCTACCTGCATCTCCCCCGGAGACAGGGTCGATGCCATGGTCAGTACTGATGCATCTCACGTGAACGCCCGAGTTGTCCGGCTAATACATGGTGACCCCAACCCAGAGGGTCCAGGAGCCGTCGAAGAAGACGCACTCTGGCCCGGAATAGGTGTCCAAACGGGTGGACAACAGCCTCTTCTAACCAGGCTCTTGGCTCGAACTGCCCTTGAATCCCAACGGCCTCCAATCGCCCACCCTGGCGTTCTGGGTTTATTGGACCGGAGTTTCACCGGATGAACAGACTCTGGCTTCCCTCAGCCACCAAGGAACCGAGGTCCTCCGCCTCGCAATCCGATCCGATTCACATATCGAGGCCACCGTCAGGGAATCTGGGGCAACAGCCGTTCTGACAACTCCGACTCCCATTCACAGGAGGCGCTGGTATTTCGTAGGTATCAGCGCTGATGCCCCGACTGGTGAGCTGGGCGTCTCTTGCACGGAACGCGGAACCTCCGTGTTCTCAGTTGAGCGAACCCAGGCAGGGTGGAACGGCATACCCCGAGACTCCGACACGCTCCTGCTGGGTGCCTCGCTCGAGAACGAAACTGTCCAGAACTCCTTTAGCGGAAAGATTGGTGGAATCAGGATCTTTGAAGGCCTCCTCGACGACAGTGACCTCAGTGACCTCAAACAAAGGGCCGAGCCTGACGGTGGTCGGTGTGAGGGGGCCTGAGATCTTGCACGTCTGACCACTGGCACACGAGTTGTGGACATTTCAGGTCACGGCAGGCACGGGCAAATCCACAACGGTGCTGCTCGAGCGGTTACGGGGCCCGAGTGGCAGGGAACAGATACAACTATTGGATCCGCGCCTCGTCTCTACGACGCAGTCCATCTTCACGACGATGACCTTGCTGATGCCAAATGGCTCCCCACCTTCACTTTGTCTGTGCCACCAGATGCACGAAGCGGGATCTATGCCGTACGGCTCTCGACTGAAGAAGAGGAGGTCGCGCTCTCCGTGGTCGTCGGACCCTCCCCACAATCGAGCAGTCCAGTGCTCTTTGTCGTTCCCACCCTCACTTGGCTTGCCTACGCCAACTTCGACTCAGGAGAAAGACACCACATCGGGCTCTCGCTCTACGACAGCCATTCCGACGGCTCGCCCAACTACTACGCATCTCAGAGAAAGCCGACTTCATCCACTTGGCCAGACGCCTACTTTGAATCAGAGAAAACTGGTGGCGGCTCCGTTCCGCAAATGGATCCCTCCCTGCCTGGGATAGCGGAGAACGCGACGCACCTTGTAATGGCTGACCTCTACGTGATCCACTGGCTTGAACACCTCGGAATCTAGTACGAGGTCATGGGCGACGAACACCTCCACGAGCATGGATCTGATGCTCTCATCCCATATTCAGCCGTAATCTGCGCTGGCCACCATGAGTATTGGACAACAGAGATGTTGGATGCTCTCGAGATATATCTCGAAGCGGGCGGAACCTTCAGTACATGGCTGGAAACGGTCTTTACTGGCCCACCTCGATAGATCCCGAGCGGCCCCGTTTGATAGAGGTCCGTAGACGCGGTGGAACCGCCACCAACCAGGCGGAGCACGGTGAACTGGAACACAGCAGCACTGGACGCCTTGGAGGGACCTGGAGTCTTCATGGACGCTCATCAAACAGACTTGTCGGGCTCGGGATTGCCGGACAGGGATTTGGCAGAGCACCCGGTTTTCGACGATTGCCGGACTCACTAGATCCACTAGTCGAATTTGTGTTCGACGGAATCCCCTACGAGGAGACAATCGGCGACTTTGGCCTCAACCTTGGCGGTGCCGGCGGATTCGAGTTCGACCGCATCGACAGAACAGAGGGGACTCCGTCCGGCACACTTCTCCTGGCATCGACCGTCGAGGTCTCCTCCTCTTTCTTCAGAGCAATGGAGCACGGTGTCGGTCGTGGCCACGCCGACCCGCTCGTTCGAGCAGACATGGTCTACCTCGACCGCGGGCCAGGGTCGGTCTTCGGCGTTGGGTCAATCACTTGGACCGGCTCGCTCTCGCACAATGACTACAAGAATAATGTTGCGCAAATAAGCACTAACGTCCTCAACGAATTTGTTCGCAGAGGTGCCGCACCGCTTCCGAACGAACTCGACGTCTGAGTTCTAGCGGAGTTCCACCCTCAGTTGGGCCCCGATGGAACCGTTCATATTGATATGAAGAGTTCCTGTTTCCTCAAATGGCATCTAATAGGTCGCTCGCCCACCTGAGATGTCATAGACCGAGGCAGTGGAGAAGCTGCAACGGTCTGAAGACAACCAGGACACCAGTTCAGCCACTTCTCCCACTTCACCGATCCGGCCCATCGGGATCTTCGACAACATGTAGTCAAGAACTTCCGGAGCCGTATTTTCATTCATTGGCGTGGCAATGACCGCTGGTGCTATTGCATTCACCAGAACGTTCTCTGTGGCCAACTCTTTGCCAACAGATTTTGTGAGACCAATTACTGCGGCCTTCGATGCCGAGTAGGCGGAGAGTTTAGGATTTCCCTCTTTACCGGCGATACTCGCAATATTTACTATTCGACCCCAACCGGCCTCGCGCATATATGGCACAACCGTTCGAACAGTATTGAAGGTACCCGTTAGGTTCACATCGATGGTCTGTTTCCAGTCATCAGGGTCCACTTCCCATAGGAAAGTGTTCGGTCCCACAATCCCAGCGCTGTTTACGAGCACGTCGAACGGACCGGTTTCTGATACCAACGCGATCACCGCATCCAGGTCGGTCACGTCGAGTCGCAGAACTTCCTGCTCGGAGTCGCTTGCTGAGATGGAAACCCCTCTCTCGGCATTGACGTCGGTAGCTACAACCCTGAGGCCATCCTGTCGAAGTCGATTAGCGCACTCAAGCCCTATTCCCTGGCCGGCGCCGGTTACCAGCGCTGAACGATTTGGTTCAGTCATCCTCTTTCCCTTTCATCACGTACCCCGCTCCACCCCGGCTTGCCTCTCACTCGGGTAATGGCAGACCGGTCAGATTCGCTTCTTCAAACCACTGGACGGAGCGATCGATGCTCTCAAGAAGTGGCGTGTAGGAGAGCGCCCCTAATCGCGTTTCGAGTGAAGCACTATCGACCGCCTCCGGGAATGGCAGGCGATCCTCTCCGTGCGTGATCTCGGTGAAGTCCGTGACCTGCTTGATTCCCTCGACAAATTCCGCGATCGATGCCACGGTTCCACCGAGTCCATGGACCTCGGAACCTTGCGGCTCAAGTCGGGATGACTGAATGAAGTCCCGGGCGGCATCGGGTGCGAACTGGAGTGCCAAGGACCCGCCATATTCAATATGGAAGGCTCGCTCCCTCACGGCTGCCAGTACCGCTGAGGTGGGCTGCGAGGTAAGGCCTTGGTCTCTTCCAGGGCCATAGATCGTATGGGGTATCAAACCGACGCTCGGAAGCCCGTAGTCGGCCTCGTATATCCGAGCGGTTGATTCGTTTGCGCACTTCCAGATTCCATAGAGCGTCGTCGGCAACCGTCGCTCTCCAGGCTCGATAGTGCTCACTTCATAGTCTTCTGCATTGCCGAATACCGCAACGCTGCTTGCGTAGACGAGATGTTCGATGGAGTGGCGGAGAGCCGCCTCGAAAATATTTACGGTTCCAACAACGTTCACGGCGGCGCCCATCGGTCGATCCGCTCGACAGAATGGGACCTGTAGGGCGCCGAGATGGATGATTCGAGATACGCCTTCTACAGCTGACATCACCTGGTCCGAATCGGTGAGATCTCCCTTGACGTACCTGATCTGCCTTCGGTCTTCAGAACCAATGATGAGCTGGTGGCGACGATCGTCCTCGCTGATATCAAAGGCCACAACTTCGCACCCATCTTCAAGAAGAAGACGGATTACCCAAGCTCCAAGGCATCCCATCGCCCCAGTAACCAGATAGGTATCCCCGCTCATACGCATTGATTTACCAGCGAGCCGATTCCATCGATCGTCGAAACCAGTACATCACCTGCATCCAGGTATTCGGGGGGTGTCCGGCCAAGTCCTACCCCGGAAGGGGTCCCGGTGAAGACCAGATCTCCAGGCCGCAGCTCGCAAACGCCGGATAGGTAACTAACCAGGGCGGGGACTCCATTCAGCAACTGTGACGTCCTCGCCTCCTGCACAACGACATTGTTGAGTTCGCACCGAATGCCTAGATCCCATGGATTGTCAAACTCATCGAGAGTCACCACGCAGGGCCCTAACGGTGCAAACGTCCGGTGTGATTTTCCAAGGTTGAACTGCGGATTTGTACCTTGGAGCTGAAGTTCGCGCTCACTCACGTCTTGTCCAACAGTTAGTCCCGCTATCACTCGCGGAGCATCGTCTTCGCTGACATTACGTGCCCGCTCCCCGATTACTGCAACCAACTCCACTTCCCAATCGCAACTGCCAGGAACCAGAAGTATGTCGTCCCTCGGTCCTGTCAGAGAGGACGGATATTTCGTGAAGACCATGGGATTATCAGGAATCTCCATAGAGGACTCCACTGCATGGTCACGATAGTTAAGCCCTATCGCAAAGATCTGACCTGGGGTCGGCACTGGACATGTGAGCTCACGGTCGTGATAAGGAAGGCCTTCTGCCAGATCCTGGCGGCGTGCCCATTCTCTAAACGGTGACCAGCGCTCAAGAATCTCCATTGGGTCTTCGCTGAACTCCCCCGCCGACGCATCTTGCACATCTAGATAACAACCCCCACCGATTAGGCAAGATCGTCCTTGGCGAGCTCCAAATCTCATTGATTCCTATTTCCTTTACAGATGCTCTTGTCGGGCCTCGGGGCCCACCCGCCCTTCGATGATCGATTTCCACAATCAAGTGGGAAGACGTCGCTAGTTCTTTTGACACGTAAATCCAGACTTGGGTGAGATATCCACCCCGTGGACTATTGAAAAGTTTATAGCATTACGCAAGACTGTTCCACGTTGAACGCTAACCACCGTTCTACAACCCAGAAGAAGGAGAAGTGGTCGATGACGAACTCAGACGGATCTCCGTCAGACGAATTCAGCCAGGACCACTTCTACGAGGAAGGTGTGGCCGGGGGAATGCACTCCACCGAAGTCGAGGAATTCCTCGCCTCCCCTGACAGCACATGGCTAATCAAATTGACGACCATCAAAGAAGACGGTTGGCCAATGACGGTACCCCTCTGGTACCAGTGGTCAGATGGCGCATTTTTCGTTGTTGGGCGGAAGTACAGCCTCTGGGTTCAGGACCTCGAGCGTGAGCCGCGCTGTTCGATCTGTATTGAAGAATTGGCCCATCCAAGAATCCGGAAGGTCCTTGCACAATGCTCCGCTGAAATCGTTGAAGGTCCCGCCATTGCCGAGGGTTCGGCCTGGCTTCCGGTAGCTGAAGAGATGGCGTGCCGGTACGCAGGGCCAGACGGCGCGGAGCAGTTGGCTCCATCACACGATTGGGAACGCTATCTAGTGCGCCTAGTGCCTCGAGAGGGTCGACTAACGACTTGGCAGGGAGCCGACTGGGCAGCTCGTTACTTTGATCCAGGCCAAAGGCCGGACCTCGAGGCGAAAGATGCCGAACTCTCTGCGGATGACGATTAGACCTCCTGTCCCAGCGGCCGGAAGCCTCCAGTGAGCCCAGATACCGATCCCAAAGAGTCCCTTGCCTTCTCACATCGCGCTCGCGACCTGAGGCGCTCGACTATCCGGGTTCTCTTTGACGCCGCAGACCAAAACCCTGATGCGATACGGCTGGAGGTTGGCGAGCCATCCTTCACCACCCCGCAACACATTATCGATGCCGCCAGCAGCGCTGCAGCCGCCGGCTACACCCGCTACGGCCCAAACGGCGGCCTCACATCCTTGCGCGAACTACTCGTCGACAAGATTCAGAAAGTGAATGGGTTCAAGCCCGCGTTCGACCAGGTTGTAGTTACCCCGGGAGCAATGAACGGGCTCTACTCCATCTACGCAGCACTGCTGAACCCGGGTGACGAGGTACTTCTGCCAACGCCCGGGTTTCCAAACATGGACGAAACCGTCCGTCTGCTCGGCGGGCGGCCCGTCTTCTACGAGCTAGAGCGACACAACGGCTACCTACCAGACCCCGACAGAATCGCCTCCTTGGTGACGCCACGGACAAAGGCACTTTTTCTCAATACGCCGAACAATCCAACCGGGGCGGTGATCCCTCCCGAACGAATCGAAGCCATTCTCTCAGTCACTTCCGAACGTGGCGTATGGGTTATCAGCGATGAGGTCTACGACCAATTAATTCTTGACGACGGACTTCCGTACCTGTCGCCCGGATCGGTCGATACCTCCATGCCGATCATCTCTGTTTACAGCTTTTCAAAGGTCTATTCGATGACCGGCTGGCGGGTTGGCTATCTGGTGGCACCACCTGCTTTGGCCCAAATCTTGAGAACACTCCAAGAGCCGCAAGTTTCGTGCCCCAGCACCATCTCCCAGAAAGCTGCCGAGGCGGCGCTGACCGGTACACGTGAACCAATCGAAGCGATGCGGTCGGCATACGTAATAAATCGAGACTCTGCTTGGACTCGGCTGCTGGAGCTCGGCCTAGAGGGCTTCCGCACGCAAGGCACCTTCTACATGCTTGTCGACATAGCAAAATCTGGACTAGCCCCACTCGATTTCTCTCTTCGCCTACTTGAAGAAGGCGGAGTAGCTGTCGCACCCGGCGAGGTGTTCGGACCAGGTGGCAACGAGGTCGTCAGGATCTCTCTGGCAAACGACCGCGAAAATATCGAACTTGGCCTTGACGCCCTGTCATCTTTCATCGAGAAAGCCCAGTCACAAACGTCATAGGTATGAGATCAGAAGGGAAACGGGACACATTGAAGGAACTACTGGAGGTTCTCGACTCATACGAGGACGAGGTACTCGAATTCACCAAAGAACTGATCGCCACTGACAGCGTCAACCCTCCGGGCGATGAACGGGAAGTTGCGCAAATGGTGGTTGACCGGCTTAGAGACCTAGGCATCGACGATGTCAGGGCCGTCGGTCCCGAAGAAGAGCGACCCAGCGTTCTGGCCGAGGTCGAAGGAGCCCAGTCCGGCGCATCCCTCATCCTTTCTGGCCACATAGACACCAAGCCAGCAGGTGACCTAACCGCCTGGGATACCGACCCCTGGGACCCCGTAGTCTCAGAAGGAAAGCTTTACGGCTTGGGTTCTGGTGATATGAAAGCCGCGGTCGCGGCGATGACCTATGCAGCAGCCAGCCTGAAAAAGGTTGGCCTTCCTGCTGGAACCCTGAAATTGGTCTTCACCGCCGATGAAGAAGCAGGCTCGGTGCAGGGATCTAAGTGGCTGGCCGAACAAGGCCTCTTGGAAGCCGACGCAGCGATCATCGGTGAACCGAGCGGAGTTAACCAGGAATGGGAGGCCCTCCATCTCGTCTCCCGAGGTGCGGCACTGTTCAAGGTGGTTGTTCGTGGAACCCAGACGCATAGCAGCATCACCGACCGGTTACCGGCGATAAACGCCAGCGTGAAGATGGCTCAACTGATGAGTCGGATGGACAAAGAGCTCAAGGGATGCCTTACCTACCCGGAACATCCACTCTCCCCCCTGGGTCCCACTGTGAATGTGGGAGTAATGGTTCAAGGTGGGGTGTTCTATGGGATCTGCCCCGGTCTCGGAGAGTTTGCGTGCGATATCCGAACTCTGCCAGGGATGACGCAAGAAGCCATGGAGAACGACCTACAGAACTTCCTTGACGTCGCCATGAGCGAGGACCCCGAGCTCAATGCAGAACTTGTATTCGAAACCTGGGTTGGGGCGACTGAGATTTCACCCGAGGAACCTGTCGTCGGAGCACTGCTGGCTGCTTCCCAGGAGGTCCTGGGATCCACCCCGAGGCTCGAAGCCTTTCCCGGAGCAACCGATGCTCCTCATTTTCAGGTCACTGCCGGAATACCGACGGTCGCCGCATTTGGACCCGGGCTACTCCCACTGGCCCACTCCCCCAACGAATACCTGGAGATTGCGAGCGTGGCCAAATCAATGCGGATCTATGCCTTGGCCACCGCCAACTTCTTGGACACAGAGTCCGGATAGTTCCGTTGGCCTCCACCAAGGATATCTGCGACCGGTACCGAGGTCTGTACATCGGCGTCGTTTGCGACGCCATGTACGAGCTCGGCATCGAGGAGCCTGTGCTACCAAGCGCCCTCAGGCCCCTATTCCCCGAGCAGAGAATGGTCGGCATCGCACACACAGTGCTTGGTTCAGCAATTGAACCGATCGTGTCCTGGGATGCAGGAGTAGAGAGGATCACTTCCTACCTAAACGTGTTCGAGGAATTGAAGCCCGATTCCATACTCGTTTCCGTCAATCCCGGCTCGACGGTTGGACACTTTGGGGAACTGACCGCCAACGCTGCCAAAGCCCGGGGGTGTGCAGGAGTCGTGCTGGATGGAAACCTCAGGGACGTAGAAGGGCTTAGAGACATCGGCTTTCAAGTCTTCTTCCGGGATCTCAGTCCAATGAACGCCATCGGGCGGTGGGAGATGGTAGGGCATCAAGTCCCAGTTGAAATCGGGGACGTCACGATCAGCCCAGGCGACCTTATCTTCGCTGAATTCGAGGGGGTCCTCGTGGTTCCTGAGCGGAACATTGTTGAAGTACTCGAGAAGGCAGAAGAGATCATCGCTGCCGAAGCTCTTGTGCGCGCAGAGGTTCAGGGCGGCTCAACACCACTAGAGAGCTTTGATCGCCACGGACACATCTAACTGATGGTCACCCAGGACTAAGGCGGCTACAGCAGAGAAACTCAATCAAGAAGGTATAGCTATGGAACCGGTTCCGGTGGTGGTCCCTCAAATGGGCGTCGTGGAGGAATTCGTCCTCCTGGAGTGGCTTGTCGACGACGGATCCTCCGTCTCCGAGGGCCAGCCACTCGCGACCATCGAAACAGAGAAGACAGAACTCGAGGTCGAATCACCGGCAAACGGTCAGTTGCAGGTGCTCCGTCAGCCAAGTCCGGAACAGATTCAGATTGGCGAACCCCTAGCAAACATCATTTCGCTCAGCTGATAGAGAACCGTGCTCAAGGCACCTACAACTTCACCGTTCGTAGTACCGCCTCCACTACTTCCGATGCTTCCGGCACCAATTCCCGCTCTAGCGGTGGACTGAACGGAATCGGAGCTGATCGAGCGCCCACGCGGACAACGGGCGCCGCCAACTCGCCGAATAGGTGTTCGTTGATCTGGCTCGAGATCTCAGCCCCAAATCCACCGAAGGTCCATGCTTCATGACAGATAACTGCCCTACGAGTCTTGGCGACAGAGGTGAGCACGCTTTCAATATCGAGCGGGACAAGGGTTCGCAAGTCGACAACCTCAGCTTCCACTGAATGTTCTTCGAATAGAACCTGCGCTGCCTCTAGCGCGTGCTGGGCCATCACGGAATAGGTGATCAGGCTGACATCTGATCCTGAGCGCGCTACCGAAGCTTCACCCAATGCGATTCGATAGTCGTCCTCCGGAACTTCACCTTTCCGGAAAGTGATCTTCTTGTTTTCCAGGTAGATGACCGGATCGTCATCAGCGATTGCGGACCTGAGCAGTCCTTTGGCGTCAGCCGGATTGGACGGAGCAACGACCTTGAGGCCGGGCATGTGGGAAAAGAACGCCTCAAAACTCTCTGAATGCTGGGCACCAGACGACCTCAGAACGCCGTCAGATGCCCTGACCACCATCGGAACACTGACTTGACCACCAAACATGTAGCGGAACTTCGCCGCTTGATTAATGATCTCGTCCATCGCTCCCATCGTGAATTCAACAAAACTCAATGACGCGACGGGCCGGAGACCAGTCACGGCCGCCCCTACTGCCGAGCCAAGAATGAGTGCTTCCGAAATAGGCATGTCCAGGACTCGCTTGGGTCCGAACTCTTCTAACAATCCTTTGAACTGTCCGAAGTTCCCGCCCCAACCAATGTCTTCTCCTGCAACAACGACGGTCTCGTCTTCACGCATGGCTGCAGTCGTAGCTTCAACAGTCGCCTGACCAAAGCTGATTGACCTCATCGTCATTCCTCAGTCACGCTAGTGAACACGTAGTCGATCACCGAACGAACTTCGGGGTACTCGCTTTGTTCAGCAAAGGTAACTGCCTTGTCTACGAGTTCCAAAATGGACTCTCTTTCCAACTCGAGGGCTTCCTTGTCTGCCAGGCCTTGCAATATGAGATGGTCCTCAAATAGCAGTAAGGGGTCACGACGACGACTTTCAGCAACTTCCTCTTTGGAGCGATAGGCCTGTGGATCGCCGACATAGTGCCCGCCGAACCTGTACGTGTCAGCCACAACCAAGGTCGGCCCCATACCAGCTCGAGCGTCAGCAATAGCTGTTTGCGAAACCTCAACAACCTCGAGAAGGTCGTTTCCATCCATCGAGACAGCGGGCATTCCGTATGCGGCCCCACGCAATGACAAGTCACTCACAGAAGTAGTTAGTTTCCTAGATGTAAATTGGGCGTATTGATTGTTCTCGCAAACGAACACGACCGGGAGATTCTTCACTGAACAAAAGTTCATTGCTTCATGAACAGTGCCCTTGTTAATGCCACCGTCACCAAAGAAACAGACGACGACCTGATCCTCTTGTCGGGTCTGAATGGACAATCCCGCTCCTGCTGCGATAACGGTTCCTGCCGCCACAATGCCGTTTGCGCCAAGAATGCCCTTCGAAAAGTCAGCCACGTGCATGGAGCCACCCCGCCCCTTGCATATCCCGGTTACCTTGCCGAACACTTCTGCCATGAGGCCGTTCAGGTCAATTCCCTTAGCGATCGCATGACCATGCCCTCGGTGGGTTGAAGTGATGTAGTCATCCGTCCTCAGATTTGCGCAGACGCCTACGGCGATGGCCTCCTGACCGATGTAGGTATGAACGAATCCAGGAATCTTGCCCTCAGCGAAAAGGGTTTCGAGTTTTTCTTCAAAGGCTCGAATAAGGAATAGCTTTTGGTAAGCCTCCCAGTTGGTTTCCATATCTTTGAAGTCAGCAGCCACCGGTGCCTCCAATATTGCAGTCCCTAGAGCGAAGTGCTCACTGGGCTAGATACCCACCATCAACAGCCAGTACGTGTCCAGTAACCATGGATGACATCGACGACGCCAGGAAGAGTGCCGGACCAACTATCTCGCTGGACTCACCGACACGCCCTATGGGGGTCCGAGAGACAAAGATCCCAGCCAAGTCGGGTTCTGCTTCCCACTGCCTGCGCACAACGGGCGTATCGAACTGTGATGGCGCGATCGCGTTGACGCGCACCCCCGAGGTAGCCCATTCCACAGCAAGGCTTCTAGTGAGTTGCACAACGCCGCCCTTACTTGCCTGATAACCCAGACTCCCCGGATACCCGGCGAGGCCACCGACGGAGGCGATATTGATGATTGACCCACGCTGTCGGGCGACCATCTGGGCACCTACTGCCCTACAGACGTTGAATGTTCCAGTCAGGTTGACGCTCATAACCTCATTCCAGAGCGTCGAGGAATAGGAGACTGCCGCCCCCCGACCACCAATACCAGCGGAATTGACCAGCACCTCTATCGGGTCGGCGCTTTCCAGTTGGTCCACTGCCTCAGACACGGCATCACTGTCCGCGACGTCCAGGACAAGACTCTGCGAGTTTCCGTCAAGACTCTCAACTGCTATTTGGAGTTCCTTCTCGTCGCGATCTGCGAGAACTACCGAAGTTCCAACCTGCGCCAATCCATGGGCAATTGCCAGCCCGAGTCCACTTGCGGCACCAGTTACGAGAACCGTTCGGTCTTCCAACTCAGGGAGACGAAGTTCCCAACTCATCTCTAGTACACCACCAAGTATTCAGCCATCGGACCATCCACAACCTATAAATTATATAAGGTTGATGGTCTCAACTCCATAGGCTTTGGCAATTGTCGTCGTCCCGATCCTCAGCAGGACCGGAACCGGTTGGGCCTAGTGCCAGCCAGGTCAAGGTCCGAGAATGCTGGGGAGGGGGCAACGCCGACAACCAGTTGCGCTGCAAGCAGGCTCGCTCTGGGTGAAGTTTGAATGCCGGTGCCCCCTGACCTACGCACCATACGAACGTTGGGCGGTCCGGCTCAGAACCGATCACCATGGACCGGTCTGGAGCAAAGGTTCTGAGACCGACCCATGCAGAGTTGACCGACCGGATGCCAAGAGTCGTAGCCTCGTTCAGTCGATCAATGGCCAACGCCACATCGAGTTCTCTTGGCCTCGGGTCGCACGACTCCGACGGGTTCTCCTCTGCCAGAGAACAGAACATTTGTGGTCCATCGTCACGTAGGTACCAGAGATGATCGATGTCGCCAGCGAATGCCCAGCCTGTGGTGTCAAGGCCTGGTCCATCAACCATGAACGCCGTTCTGCGGAACGGCTGAAGACCCACCGGCGCCACCCCTGCGGTAGCCGCCACCACGTCGCCCCAGGCTCCTGCGCAGTTTACGACCACATCAGCACCCACCGATCCTTCGGTGGTGTCGAGTCGCCAACCGTGGCCATCTTGTGTAGCAGCGTCCACCCGGGTAGATGTAGCGATCCGCCCCCCTGCCCGACGCAGGCCGCGTACGAACGACTGATGGAGGCCCCCCACATCGATATCAGCGCTGTCTGGCTCGACAATTGCCCGATGCACTTGATCGCGCCGGAGCGGTGGGAACAGGCGCATTGCCTCGTCGACGTCGATCTCTACGGTTGGCGTGGTGGCTGACTCGATGCCCTCGACCAGCATCCGATCGATAGCCTCGTCCTGCCTGACAGTGCCGACGTGCAACACGGGACGGTGGGAAAGCAACGGGGCGTCGATCAGGCCATCGGGCGTGTTCCGGAGGTAGTCAAGGCCGGCTGACGTCAGGGCGCGCATGGACCCCGTACCAAGGATTTCCAACAGGAGAGCCGCCGACCGGCCGGTGGTGTGGTGGGCCAGCGTGGCCTCCATCTCGAGGAGCAGGACGTCTAGATCGGGATCCAACTGAAGAAGGTGGTGAGCGACGCTAACGCCGGCAATCCCGCCGCCGATGACTGCCACTCTGGTTGCGCCCATCACCGGAAAGGATCCCACATCGACGACGATTCCGACGACCTACGCAGTGGCCTCAACCAGACCGAAATGAGGGCGGTGACCCACTGAACACGCCCTAGCACGGCCACCACTTGGTGGCCGTTAGCTCAGTTGGCTAGAGCACCTGCATGACGCGCAGGGGGT
>CEPV01019976.1_pt1 | contig 28422 bp, 21 predicted proteins | sample 530451 | NCBI WGS metagenome assembly CEPV01 (sample SAMEA2620097, study PRJEB7988) | marine metagenome | isolation source: saline water (ENVO:00002010), including
TCACTAACGGGTCTGATGTTTAGACCACCACTTTGCACGATGGCACGATGAAAGAGATTCTTGGCAAGCGGTGACGCCATCATGGTCAGTACGTTGAACCCGCCGGCAGACTCGCCATAGATGGTCACGTTACCTGGATCACCGCCAAAGCTGCTGATATTCGTCTGCACCCATTGCAGTGCTCGGATGATGTCGAGGGTGCCGTAATTGCCCGACTGATCTGAAGCGGAGTCGCTCTCGGCACGTAGGGCAGGATGGGTAAACCAGCCAAATGGTCCGAGACGATAGTTCATAGTCACCACGACGACGTCATGCTCGGCGGCCATAAAAGAACCGTCATAGATTATGGTACCGCCATCGCCGATGCTGTTGCCGCCACCGTGTATCCAGAACATTACCGGTAGCCGGTCACTTCCTGAGGGTACTCTGTCGGGGCCGACGATCTTGGTCCAGATATTGAGGAACAGACAATCCTCGTCGCCGCTGAGAGCGCCGCCTTGGCCGTACTGTGGGCAGATGCGGCCGACATCCAGTGCTTCATATGTGCCCTGCCAGGACTCGGGCGGGCGCGGTGCCTTCCAGCGCAGATTCCCCGCCGGAGCTGCTGCATACGGTATGCCAAGCCATGCATGTGTTTCGTATCCGCCCTGGCGCCCGATCACGTCACCACTTTCAACACTGCGCACTGAACTCGGAGAAGGCAGACGCGCCTGCGCCTCCTCCGGTCTGAGATAGAGATAGCCCCCGATGCCAATGCCAAAGACAACCAGAACGATCGCTAACAGGATATAGGCAACTATTCTCATACCAACTCCCTCCTTCTACGTTTGTCCACCGAATCTGTTCTCATTCCACCGATCCCTTCTTTAGCGCCCGTGCATCCAGTTCCAACCTGACCTCGGAATGCTCCTCTTCGTTGAAGCTGAACCTAAGCAGCAACAGGGCCCCAATTACATAGAAAGCGGCAGGCATGAGGGCCAACATGCTACGAATCATACCTTGAGTGCCTTCAGTCTGTGCCACATTCGGCTCGAAGCCGGAGAATTGCAGCATGATACCTACTATAAACACGGTTACCGACGCAGCACACTTGCGGATGAGATTCCATACAGCCAGATAGGACCCCTCCTTACGTTCGTTGGTAAGGTACTCGTCATAATCGATAATGTCCGCCTGTATAGCCGGTGCAAGTACAGCTCCGGCGCCCTGTCCGATGCCTGCAAAGAACACACAGACGTACACGTAAAGGCTGGGTCCCGCCGGGGTAAAGTACAGGCTGCCAAATGAAACGGCCGACAAGAGAGTAGCCGAGATCCACAGGTTTCGTTTACCAAAGTACTTTGATAACCAGATCCAAAGGGGCGCAAGAAGGAACTGAGGGAGTTGATTGACAATGAGTATAGCAACGAGCTGATCCGTTAGAAAGATCACGTACTCTACTGCATAGGGCGTCAGAATGCCAAGTGTCGCGCCGCCGAACGTTTCGATGCCGTAGACCAACAGCAGCAGTCTGGCGTGCTTGTTGATAAAAACGTCCGCAAACGACTTGAATGGGCTTCTTGATCCCCGACCTTGATAATCCAATCTCTCAGGCAGAATTCGGGTCGTCCAAAGGACCAGCACAGTTACCACAATTGCGGCTAGCAGCGACAGCGCGACGGCAAAGGTTCTCTTATCATCCGACATGATCATGAGTTGCAGTGAGCTCAATCCGAGCACCGTGCCGAAGATTCCAATCATGTGGCTGTAGCCGTACAGGCGAGTGCGCTCATGATAGTTAGGGGTGAGCTCCACACCCAACGCACCGTGGGGGACGAAAAACGCCGTGCTGGCCGTTTCATACAGCAGCAGTGCGGCGCCCATCCAGATGACCAGCCAGGTCGCGTCGAGCATTGTCGGTGGCGACCAGATTGCGACCAGGCCGAGACCCATCGGCACTGCCGCCCAGAACATCCACACGCGTCGCCTGCCGAGCCTCGAGGATGTGCGATCGGAAAGGTAACCTATTAGTGGGTCCGATACACCGTCCCAGAAGCGTGATGCTGCAATCAGAAAACCCATGACTGCCGGGGCTATCAGCAAGACATCGGTGGCGAACTTCATCAGATACACACCGAACAGCGTGCCCATTATGCCAAAGCCGATCCTGGGCGTGGCGAAAGCCCAGATAACGCCCATGCTTACGTATTCTGCGCCCGCCTCGGCAATCGCTGCCTTGGACGTGGTGCCGGCTGCCTGTGTGGGATTGCTCATTGTCGCTACAGGAACAAGGGTGGGATTATCGTTCGTTGAGCCAGACGGGACTTGACCAGGCGATTCCGCTATTGGCCTGTTCCACCTTTACATAGTAGTAGTCACCGGGTTTGGCCGGTTCTCGGTCTTCAAAGCGGTACTCCTGGTCCAGAGCAGCATCAGCTCGGATCGTTCGCAACGTGATCTGATCCGTGTATTCATCGACCACGAACTCCCGCACCCGTGCGCCCTCCTCAAGGTCTCCCATGGAAAACCGGAAGTCGGCAGCAGGTAGCTGTTTGGGTGGTCGCAGTCGTGCCGGAGCCGTGGGCATCTCCCTGCTCTGATCCAGATGGACGGCTATAGCACTCTTGTCAGAGACGTTCTGTAGAGTAAGCAGCAGGCGTCGTTTCTCGCCCCTGGTACCGAGGGCGAAGTGGACGCGATTGGGCTCCTCGTCATCCCGGTAGGTCGGCGGCAGCAGAGGATTGTGGTAGCCGGGCTTGATCTCCACAACCGAAGCGCCGCTTACCGTCAGATTGCCCTTCCAGATTCGCCACGCACGGGGGTTGTCGTGTTGGTATCCGGCACTGTGGGATGGCGAGTGGAAGGTCAGTTCTACATGGGTGAAGTCACCCGTCAGCTGCTGTGTCACCCGGTAATCGTGCTCTGCCACGATGCGTCCATTTTTCACCACGGTGATGGTGTCGATCGCAGACGTACCCATCACCTGCCCCTTAATGGTTCTGATCGGCGACGGGGCGGTCACGCCACCCATTTCAGTGCCATTGACATCCATACTGAGGATGATGCGATCCACGCTGGTGGCGTAGGTTTTACGTTGTTTCATGGCGGTGAACAGTGCATCGCTCGTCTTCTGCCCGGCACGAACTGCCGCCAGTCCGCCCTGATAGATGAATCCGCTGGGTCGCACGCTTGTATAGCCGGGGTGCCCCAGATGATCGTCGGATGCCGCGATGAAGCCGGTATTGAATCCCTGCTGCAGGTACATGTGCCCGAACCACTCGAAGTATCCATGCTGGGAGTGAATCTCCACCAGCGTCTCCATCTCGCCGTCACTGGCATGCCAATATCCCGCCTGATGGGCGTGGGGAATAATCAACACGTCATCGGTTTGATATCGGTCCCGCAAGCCGGAGTAAAGCTCGAACAGGATCGGATGGAATTGTACCCCTACCCTTTCTCGCGCCTCAGGGGTCCTGTACAGCACATTGTGGTGTCCGCCACGACGGTGCTGAACCGTCCACTCATAACCGAGGTAAGCGATAAACTCTCCTTCACTGTTGAACTCCTGCACCGTCTTACGCATCCGCTCCCACTCACCGTCGTCCAGCCAGATGTCGTGTTCGGACAGCGTGAGGAAATCGAGACGTGCCTCATCCCGGCCAAAACGGAAGAAACCTTCCGGTGTTCCCTGCCCCTCTGCAAAGCCGCTGTGGCCGTGGGTATCCCCCCAGTATATCCGGTAGGGCGGATCCTGCTGAACCCAGACGGGATTGGATACGCCGGAGATGGACCCATCCAGGGATTGGAAGGAGAAACGGTACACGCCCGGATCGGCCAGGGCGATATCATCGATTCGGTTGATGGCCTGATTACCGGCAGCAATTTCTGCGAAGGGTTCGTCGTTCGAAAACACAAGCATGCCCGGCATGGGACCCGATGCCTTGTTGTAATAGGTATCCTCCACCCGCACCGACAGCGAAAAGGGCTCATCTACTCTCACAATCGACGGGACGAATCCATGTACGCCGGCTGCTTCAGCACCGATCACTTCGAACGCTGTTGGGTCGAGCAGGTAATTCACAGGGTCGGTATTGAAGGACAGATAAACAGGCAGCTGGTAGTAGTCATTGCTGACAGCCTGGATTCTGAAACCGGGCGAGCCAAAGCGACGGTCGCCGTAGGTGATGGTCACAGTGTCTCCTTCGGTCAGGAGCCCGCTGTCAAGCCTGAACGTCAGGTTGTCAGCAGGTCTTCTGAATCCGCCGTGCATGCCCCGCATGGGCTGTGTCGACGGCATGAATACCGCATTGGGATTTGAACTTTCGATGGACACGTAGTTCGCGGCCTGCTGATCGTCCACTTGATAGCGTCCCTGGGCTGCCATAAAGTGCTGCGCTACCATCAGATAGCCACCGGGCTGCAAATTCCTGCTGCCGACCGTCCAGGTCTGACGAATGGTCTGATAGCTGCCGGCGGGAAAGGGGCCGCGATCAGCCGACGTCAGCTTACCGAATACTTCCGGTTCCTCCTCTCGTAACGTTAGTTCTCCCACGTACGCGATCAGGGCTTGCTGGATTGCGTTTCCTCGCCGTGCGCCTTCAAGCGCCCGTGCAACCAAGTCCGGATTTACGGAGCCATCCGGGTTGGTGTGGAGATCATAGCCGGATAGCTGACCGAGAATCTGTGCCACCCGCGCCGTCAGGTTGGGTGCGAATCGCAAGCCACCGTCTCTTCTTGCCATGGCGTTGGCCCACTGCCACAGAACGTCAATGCGATCCTCGATGGTCTCGATCGTGGGTGGTGCTACAGATACTTCTACCTTAAGTCTCTCCACCCGCGCGCGCAGATTTGCAGACAGGTAGTCGCCAGGCGGGGTGTCGCCACGCTCTGTCAGCGCCGATTCGGTCTGGCGCGACCCGGTCTGACGCGACCCGGTCTGCCCGCTGTCCTGCTGGCAGGCTGTGATGAGCAGCAATAGAGTGAGCGCCACATACTTAACGACTGTAACCATGGAAACTCCTTCACGCGACCCGGTTGAGAACCCGGTTGGGGAGACCGTTAGGCAGAGAGTACTTGATCCCGGATGAGATTGCGACGCGATCGTGCGACGCGAACCTTCACTGCGATCCTGCCATCGATTGCCCTCACGGAAACAAGTGGTTTATGCTGATCAGGTCGACCGAATACACATCTGCAAAGGGAGAAACTGACATCATGAGTTACGAAGAACTGCTCTATGAAGTTGAAAATGACCACATCGCTGTGATCACACTGAATCGACCGGACGTGATGAATGCCCTCAGTCATCAGACGCACACAGAACTGAGACAAGCCATTACCGAAGCCGACAGCGACCCCGAAGTGCGTGTCATCATCATCACCGGAGCCGGACGGGGCTTCTGCTCCGGCGACGACGTGAAGTCCATATTTCTTGGCTCCACCGCAAGTGGCAGTGAGGAAGACGGCGCCAGGCGATACCGGGAAACCCAGCTCGGCTATCTGCAGGGCACGATCATGGATGGCGGAGGCGGCCCCCTTCTGCATATCAACAAGCCCACCATCGCGGCCGTAAACGGGGCCGCCGTTGGCTATGGTTGTGAGATCACGCTGATGTGTGACATGCGCATCGCGTCAGACCGGGCACGCTTCGGCGAAGTGTTTCTGCGCATGGGTTTGATGCCCGATGAAGGTCAGGTTTTGCTGCCGAGACTGGTGGGACTGGCCAAGGCATATGAACTGATCCTGACGACCGACATCATCGATGCGGAGGAAGCACACCGGATCGGTCTGGTGAACAGCGTGGTTCCTCACGAAGAGCTGATGTCGGCAACTCTGGAATTGGCCGACAAGATCGCCAACAAGCCTCCCATTTCGGTCAAGCTTGCCAAAGAGGGCATCCGTAAAGGACTGGCTCTGCCAATGGATGAGTGGCGGCAGTGGCACTCCCTCGCCATGAGTTTCTGTTTCAGTACCGAAGACCACCGCGAAGGCGCAACGGCCTTCGCCGAAAAACGAGAACCAGATTTCAAGGGTCGATAGGCCTCGACTTCAGGGGGCCTTGGGCAGCTTCGCTCTCTCTCGATCGACGCAGGAGAACACCAGTTCCGTTGCCGGTGGCGTGTCAGCCTGACGAAGTTCCTCCAGGCACCGGGAAAAGAGTCTGCGGCGGTCGGCCTTTCGGCGCGTCTCCGCCATCAGGGCTGATCTTGTGTCTCCCTCTCCGATAAGTCCGCTGACGGACTCGGGTGCTTCAAGGGAGCGAACGGCTCGCCTGAGGAGTTCGCCGCTCTGTTCTGTATCCCCTCGTTTCCAGGAAACGTAAGCACTCAGAAAGAGCGCTGAGGACGCCCTCGGGTTCATGCGATATGCAGACGCGAGTACACCAGCGGCCGTCTCCACCATGCCGAGGGCGACCGCCGCTTCGCCCCAGAGCACCAGCGGGCGGCTTTCCTCCCGATTAAGCTGGTGAGCGTTCTCGAACGCGGCGACCGCCGCCTCCAAATCGTACGCTTCCGCTGCGGGGAGGGTGTGTAGGATGCCGATCTGCACCCAGGCTCGCGAACTGGCCGGGTTGACCTCGATCAGTCGCTCCCAGCTCACCTTCGCTTCGGCGAATCGTTCCAGCTCAAGCAAGCTGTTGCCGCGGTAGTAGAGGGCGTCCTTGTGCCGCGGGTCCAGTTGGTTCATCTGATCGAACAGCTCGGCTGCCTCGGCCCACTTGCCCTCACCGAGGATGCGTCCGGCCTTCTTGCGGAGTTCCCAGAAGCGGATCTTCTCCTCCGGGCTAAGATTCGAGGAAAGGTCCGCCACCAACGCGTGCTTGGAGACATTCGAGATTCGACGTGATCCGGTAGCATCATTTCCGCTAGTGCCCGCGGGAGAGACGTCACTGGCGGGAGTGCCTGCCGGCGAAGCGATCAGCCGGGGCTCGCCGCCCTCCTCCAGGCTCCACAATCGGTCCACGTCCAATCCCTGCAAGACTTGCTGGTTGCCACCCGGCCAGATGATCTCAAGGCGGTCGATGTGGCTGGCTGGGCCGAGTCCGATAACCACGTCGGAATGGTTCTGGGAGAGATAGGAAGGACCTGCTCCCGCTTCGCGCAACTGGGCCTGCTCGCCGGCGTGAACCGTGATGCGCGCACCCAGGCCCGAGGCGTGCCCGGCAGTACCGCGTAGACGGAATGCCACCCAATGGCCGCGATCGGAGTCGTTTCGCAGCAGACGGGCGCTGCCGCCCAGACGCAAAATGGCTACATCCAGATCACCGTCCCGATCGTAATCGGCAAACGCCGCGCCGCGAGCGCCGCCGGGTGGATCGGTGCGAATGCCGGCCACTTCGCCTATCTCGAAGAAGCCCTGAGTGGCTCCCCTGTTCCAGTAGAGGTGAGGATCCATCGGAACCAGTTGCGTGGGGTCGTCCCTGCGCTGAAAGGTACTGCCGTTGGCGACAAAAAGGTCCAGCCAGCCATCGCTGTCGAGATCTACGAAGGCCGTTCCCCAGCCGATCAGATCGAGGGCAATCTGCCCGAGGCCGACACGATCCGCTGCGTCCTCAAAGAGCAACGCTCCCGATGAACCCTCTACCTCCTTCAGATCGAAGGTCAGGTTGGAGTAAAGCGCGTTCTCCTGGGCGATCCAGTGGGTGATGAACAGATCCAGGTCCAGGTCACGGTCCCAGTCGCCCACGGCGACCCCCATGGAACCGCGGTAATCGGCCACCAGTGCCTGGTAACTGACGTTCTCGAAAGTGCCATCTCCCCTGTTACGGAACAGCATGTTGTCCGATACATCGTTGGCGACATACAGGTCGGGCAGGCCGTCCTGGTCGAAGTCGGCCCAGGCGGCCGCCAGGCTGCGTCCGTTCTCGCCCAGCACACCGGCAGCGGCAGCCTGCTCATCAAAGGTGCCATCGCCGCGGTTGACGTATAGCCGATTCGGGTGAGGAGCGTAAGATGATGGATTAAGCGTGTATGGGAACTGGGCATCTCCGGCCAGCGTTCGGCTCGAGCCGGGTTCCTCCGGCAGGTACTGCACGTACCCGCAGACATAAAGATCCAGGTCGCCATCCTGATCGAAGTCGGCCCAGGCAGCTCCCGCCCAGAACCCCTCGCCGTCGAGGCCCGCCTTGGCAGTGACGTCGCGGAACGTTCCTCCCAGGTTCTCCCACAACAGGTTGTCACCAAAGGAGGTGGCGAACAGGTCGAGATCGCCGTCTGCGTCGAAGTCCCCCCATGCGGCAGCCATTCCGCGGTGCGCGGCTCCCACTCCGGTCGCTTCGGTGACGTCCTCGAAGGTGCCGTCGCCCCGATTGCGAAACAGTCGGTCTGTGGCGGTAGAGGACGCCATCTCGTCGGCATCGACTCCCACCGGTGCAGCGAAGTTGACCAGGAAGAGATCCACGAAACCGTCACCATCGTAGTCCCCCCAGGCTAGCCCGGATCCCATGTCTTCCGGAAGCTGACTGGTGCGGGTGAAGGGGAAGTGCTCAAAGCTTATGCCTGCCTGCCCGGTGACTTCCGTAAAGCGGATGCCGGAGCCCTGCTGCTGGCTGCGATCCAGGCTTCGGGTGATACCCTCCTGCTCCTGACCGGCAATGTAAGGGGCATCCTCCTGCTGCCCTAGCAGGAGGAGTGTGGCGATTAGGACTGAGACCGAGCAGAGAACCGAGGTGGTCCAGATCAACCGGGTCCGCCGCGACACCTAGCCTTCCTCGATTCTGATGGTCTTCTCATCAACTGACATCTGTACCACCGGCGCTGTCAGTTCGTTGTCCTCGCCGAAGGCAAAGTTCAGCAGGTATTGGTCGATCTTGCGGTAGTCGAGGGATGCCCGCACGCGCAGCGTGCCTTGGGCTGGCGGTACGTCCACTTTGAAGTCGCTCTGGATGACGCGCTCCACCTGCTCCTGGTCCGGTGCTGTAGCCTTTTCTGCGGTGGAGGGACAGATGACGCTGTAGCGGGCGACGTCGCTGAACCCGGGGAAGAGTGCCCGCCGATATCGCACCCCCACCATTTCCCAGAGGTTGTGTCGATCGATCAGATTGCCGTACCGATCGACCGGTTCAGCTTTGAACATAAAGGCCCCAGGCTCGATGAAGTGCTCATCGTCAACTGCACCACTGGACAGCAGCACCGTTCCGTTTTCGTCCTCCACCTGCAAGTGGATCCAGGACTGGATGATGTCCAGGGGACCGGTCGGAAAGTCGTGCCCGACCTTGTTGTTTGAGATAACCACGCTGATGTCCAGTTGCTCTCCAGGCCGGACTACGTCCTCGGATTGGATCTCGATGGAAACGGCGGGCCCGGGGCTCCACTTATCCTCGATCTCCGGGATGGAACGCTTGCCCTGCAACCACGCTTCGGTGAGATCGCGGTGCTCCTCCCAGCCGGGCAGTTCCAGCAGTGCCGGAATCAACGTGTTGGCGGCGATGAAGCGATGGTCCCGGTGTTTGCCGTCGTCGCTGTGCCTATTGCTGTCCAGGTCGTCGCCGGCGGCCGGATCGTTGGAGTCCTGCAGCGGCATATGGCACTCCCGACACTCGACCACCTTGTCCGGCTCTCCTTCAGGATTCCATTTGCTCTTGCGCCAGTTGTCGAATTGATTCTGCAGCTGCACCCAGCCGACCTCGTTGACCTCTTCGTCGATGAATTGCTTGTGACACGCGGCACAGTACTCCGGCGTCTTGAACAACCGCTTGGAGAATACGTCCAGGTGCTTCTTCGGATAGGAGCGGATGAGGAAATCGGAGATGAACTTGGCGGTGGCCCCCTCCTGCACCTCGAACAGGTATCGCTCCGGCTGTGACATGAGGTAATTCGCGTTCCCCTTGAGATCGGTCTCGCGAATGGAATGGCATACCAGGCAGGAAACGCCCTCGTCGTAACCGCGGATGCTGGAAAGATCCTCGGTAAGGACATTCTTGGTGCCTGCGAAGAGCGATGCGGGGTCGTGGCAGCCGCCACAGTAGCGGGTGCTGTCCGGACCGTTCTGCTTGGCCATGACCTCCTGGATTACCTGAAAGGAGGGATCCATGGAGGACCATCGATGTGCGCTGACAGCCCATTCGGCGTAGATCTCATCGTGGCAGCCTGCGCTGCCGCAGCTTTCGCTGCCGGTAAGTGATCGATCGTCGTAGGCACCGCCGCTGACCGTGTTGGCGAGGCTCGGGCTGAAGGGCGTCTTGCCCTCACCGATCTGGTACCCCTCGGGGAATTCGTTCACCCAGACGACCGGTTGATAAAGCCAGCTCAGGGCCGCCAGGACCACGAAGCCGCTTACCGACCAAGCCAGGACGCCTTTCATCCACTGCTTCTCCGCGACCAGCACGAGCTGTGCCTCCTCGGATCGGCCCTTGCGGTCACGGTAGAGCAGAAGTACTACGTGGGGGATGAGGAAGGCCAATATCACCAGCGTGGTGATGATGTGCACCGTGTCCCAGGTATAGGAGATCGCTGTGCTGAGGGCCGCCTGCAGAGCGACGATCACGCCAGAGACGGCGTTGAGCGCCACGGCCGCAAACGCAACGTACCCGGTGACCATGTAGTGCGACCACAAGCGGTTGCGATAGATCCACCAGTGATGCCCTTGATAGATCAGAAACGGGAGCAGGAAGAGGATCCCCACCAGCGTGTGAAGGATCACCAGGATCTGGTTGGGTACGCTGAACGGTAACAGCCAGATTGACAGGCCTGAAAACGCTTCGAAGAGGAGTAGTCCGAAGACGAAGATGGCCAGACGAGATTGCCATTCGTCCGAGCGGTTAATACGAGCCTGGTCCGTGCTTGAGTTGTCTTCCATGATGCACCTACGAAATGATCCAACGAGTCTAACTAGACCACGTTTTGTGTCCGCGTGTCAAAAGGCGCATGCAGTAGTATTGAGTCGCGAGGGCGCGGCGCGACGGGCTTACCCGTTGCTATTGCAGGTCCGGACAGGTTATTGACGGGTGTGCTGAAAGAAGAGACGCCGAGATCAGGCAGCTTTGCCCTGAATCAACGCCAGGGCCATCTCGTCCGCTACCAGATTGCTGGACGTTCCCTGCTCATCGGCCTCTCTCAAGATCCGCAGGGTGATGTCGTAGATCCTGCTGATCTTGTCGCAGACGGACTCCTTCGGCAGGGATTTCATTTCGCTCCAGACATTGATGATGCCGCCGGAATTGACGACGTAGTCGGGTGCATAAAGAATGCCACGCTGCCGCAGCGCTTCGCCATGCTGCAGGCCCGCAAGCTGGTTGTTGGCCGCTCCCGCCACGATGTCGGCTTTCAGAATAGGGATGGTGTCATCGTTTAGAACTGCTCCCAAAGCACAGGGCGCGTATATGTCTGCTTCCTCCGCTACCAGGTCTTCAACGCCTACCACCGTGACTGGCAGAGACGCTTGCACTCTTCTAAGATTGGCAGCGGAGATGTCCGCTACGATCAGTTCCGCTCCCGCCGCATGCAGGATCTTGCAGAGGTTGAATCCGACGTGGCCAACTCCCTGCACCAATACGCGAATGCCGTGAAAGTCTGCCATACCATAACGATGCACCAGAGCTGCTTTCATTCCCAGGAATACCCCTTGAGCAGTATACGGTGATGGATCACCACCGGCACTGTTCCGGTGCGGCAGGCCGCGTACGTACTGCGTCTCTTCCGCCACATACTGCATGTCCTTGACGCTTACACCGACGTCCTCTGCCGTGATATAGCGGCCGCCCAGTTGTTCGACCACTCGACCGAACGCGCGCATCAGTGCGGCGCTCTTCATGTCCGCGTCCGCCATGATAACCGCCTTACCGCCGCCGAGAGGAATGCCGGCCAGGGCATTCTTGTAACTCATGCCGCGGGAGAGTCGCAGGGCATCTTCCAGTGCTTCATCACTGCTGCTGTATGGCCACAGACGGCATCCGCCACAAGCGCAACCGAGGGCTGTGCTATGCACGGCAATGATGGTCTGTAGACCGGTCGCGGCATCGCTGGCGAAGTGCACCAATTCGTGCGCATCAAAGGATGGTGATTCAAATACAGACATCTGCATGCTCCTTCGGTTACATGAACATCATTGCGGGATGTTCTACTAGTCCTTTCAATGCTTGAATCATCTGTGCTGCGTCATACCCGTCAACGACCCGATGATCGAAGGAGGAAGACAGGTTCATCATCAACCGCGGCACGATTTGGCCGTCTATTACGACCGGTCTCTGCACCATCTTGTTCACACCGATGATGGCGACTTCCGGATGGTTGATGACAGGCGTACTCGCCAGACCACCCAACGCACCAAGACTGGTGATGGTGATGGTTGAGCCGGTCAGTTCGTCGGCACTGGATGTACTGCTTCTCGCTCCCTCGCTGACCTTGACGAGTTGCTCCGCCAATTCGCTAAGATCCAATGCTTCGGCGTGTTTTACCACCGGCACTTTCAGACCCATTTCGGTTTGCGTGGCGATGCCCAAGTGAACGGCGTCATATTGGGTGACAACCCCACGAGCGTCATCGAAGTGGGCATTGCACTGCGGGAAGTCCTGCAGCACTTTGGTCAGCGCCAGCATCAGAAACGGCAGATAGGTGAGTTTCACCTGCCTTCCCTGCTCGTTCATGTGGTGACGCAATGAATCCAGTTCCGTGAGGTCCAGTTCCTCTACGTAGGAGAAATGGGGAATGCTGCGCTTGCTTAGCGCAACTTTCTGCGCGATGACCCTGCGCAGGCCGATGACTTTGACCTCTCGCGTACCACTTCGCTTGGTCGCGGCGGTGGATGGGTTGCCGCTCTGCGCACTGGCTATATGTCCGTCCAGGTCTGCATGACTGATTCGCCCGTTACGGCCCGTACCGGTCAACGCGATCAGATCGACGTTGGCCTCTCGTGCTCTGCGACGCACCGATGGCGATGCGAGCGGCCTATCGTCTGCAAGGCACGTGTTAGCACTAGTGCGCTCAGGCGCCACACCAGGCAGCGGCTCTATCGATGCAACCTTCTGGCTGGTAACGACGTCATCGTGGCGCGCAGATGCCTCAGCATATACTGGCAATTCGTTCGACCCTGTGCCTGCAGCAATGCCATGCAGAGATTCAACAGCCTCTGTGTCCAATTCGATTGACTCCGCACCTGCGGCAACGACGGACACGTGCGCTTCTGTTCGCAATTCGATCAGCGCTGCGCCCACGGCAATCATGTCTCCTGGTTCTCCGTAGATCGAAACGACCGATCCGCTCACAGGGGATGTGATTTCCATGGTCGCCTTGTCGGTCATCACATCCACGATGTGCTGATCTTCAGAAACGGTATCACCGGGTTGCACCAGCCATTCGACTACTTCCGCTTCGACTACGCCCTCGCCGACATCGGGCATTTTCATTACGTATGCGCCCATCTAGACCTCCAACGCACGCTGCATTGCGGCGATGATCCGATCCTGTCCGGGGAAGTAATCCCACTCGAACGCGTGCGGATAGGGTGTATCCCACCCCGTGACTCGCTGAATGGGTGCTTCCAGGTGCCAGAAGCACTCCTCCTGTACGGCAGCTACAAGTTCCGCCCCATAGCCGCCGGTTCTGGTGGCTTCATGGATGACGACGCAGCGTCGGGTTTTCTGCACCGACTCCGTCACGGCTTCCAGGTCGAGTGGCAGCAAGGTGCGCAGATCGATCAGTTCCGCATCGACTTGAGAGCGCTCGATGGCCGCTTCGGCAACGTGAACCATGGTGCCATAGGTCAATACGGTAACTGCTGAGCCGGGTCGCACGATGGCTGCTTCACCGATCGGAATGTTGTAATACACTTCCGGAACATCACCCTTGGGGTGATCGCTCCAGGATTGCGCCGCCTTGTTCGGATCACCGTCGAAGGGGCCGTTATAGCATCGCTTCGGCTCGAAATAGATGATCGGATCATCGTCTTCAATGGCACTGATCAGAAGTCCCTTGGCATCGTACGGATTGGACGGCATGACCACTTTCAATCCGCATACGTGGGTGAAGATACCTTCCGGGCTTTGCGAGTGAGTTTGACCACCGCGAATGCCGCCGCCGCAGGGGGAACGAATGGTCACCGGGGCGTAGAATTCGCCGCCGCTGCGATAACGCAGACGGGCCAGTTCACTCACGATCTGATCAAAGGCGGGATAGATGTAGTCTGCGAACTGAATCTCGGCAACCGGTCTTAGGCCATTGACACCCATCCCGATCGCAGTCGCCACGATACCGGCCTCGGCGATGGGCGTATCCAGTACCCGGTGTTGGCCGTGCTTCTCCTGCAGACCTGCGGTGCAACGGAATACGCCGCCGAAGTACCCCACATCTTCACCCAGACAGAGTACGTTTTGATCCCGCTCCATGCTGACGTCGAGGGCGGAATTGATCGCTTGAACCATATTCATACCGGCCATTTCACATCTCCATTTGGTGTCGCTGACGACGCAGATGAGCGGGCATCTCCTTGAAGACATCGTCGAACATGGATGACAGCGGCCAGTGTGGTCCCTCTTGCAGCGACCCATAGGATTCCGCTTCGCGCCAGGCATCGGTGAGTTCTCGTGTCAGTTTGACTTCCAGTTCCTCCTGTTTCTCCTCGCTCCACTGCTGTCGTTCGATCAGATGTGTTTTCAATCTCTCGATCGGATCTCCCAGGGGCCAGCATTGCCATTCATCCTTCGGACGGTAGGCTTCGGGATCATCGCTGGTGGAATGACCTTCAGCACGATAGGTGAACAGTTCGATAAAGGTCGGACCGCCACCCAAACGAGCTCGCTCAGCCGCCCAGCGGGTCACGGCGTAAACGGCCAGGAGATCATTGCCATCTACCCGAATGCTGGGCAGGTTGAAGCCGAGGCCCCTGGCGGCAAATGTGGTTCCGCCGCAGGCCACTGTCTGAGGCGTGGAGATGGCCCACTGGTTATTCACCACGTTGAGTAATACCGGTGCATGGTATGCACTGGCGAACAGCAGTGCATGGTAGACGTCCGCCTCGGCACTACTACCCTCACCCACCCATGCGCTCGCGATGTGATCCTCTCCCTTGTATGCGGATGCCATTGCCCAACCTACGGCCTGCGAGAACTGGGTGGCGAGATTTCCCGATACGGAGAAGAAATTGCCTTCCTTCCAACTGTACAGGCTTGGTAACTGACGGCCCTTTTGGTTATCCCTGGAATTGGAGATGCAGTTACACATCATATCCACCAATTGCCTGCCCCGCGCCAGCAACAACCCCTGCTGACGGTAGGTGGGAAACAACATGTCGCCACTGCGCAACGCCATGGCCTGAGCCACTGCAATGGCCTCTTCGCCGGTGCACTTAACATAGAAAGACAGTTTGCCCTGGCGCTGCATGCGGAAGAGACGGTCGTCATACAGCCGCGTCAGGGTCATGATGCGCAGGCCGTCCAGTAGTTCCGCCACCGGTAGCTGTGGATCCCAGGCACCCTTGGCATGCTGATCGTCGTCCAATACGCGAACCATGCTGTAGGCCAACTGTCTTACTGTCTCGGCATCAGCCATGCAATCCGGCCTGACGGTATCCTCCGGTGACGGCAGCTGCAGGAAGGAGTAATCGGGGCTTTCACCAGGCCGAAAAGGAGCATCCGGTATGGTCAGTTTGCTGTGGTATTGGGCACTCATGCTTGTCGCTCCAGGAGAAGATCAGGGATTGACCATTACTATTACTATAGCGCTTAGTCCCGCTATTTTTTATTTGTATGGACCGGCAAAAACGGGGATCGTGGTATAATTCATGCTCATTTTCGAAAAAGAGTTCACTGTTTATGCTACTCAAACTCGATGCATATGATCGTCACATACTCCGGATTATGCAGACGGATGCCAGTTTGAATATGACCGAGATAGCCAACCGGGTGGGCCTGACCCAACCGCCCTGCTGGCGGCGTATCAAACGTCTGGAAGAACTGGGCCTGATCGAGGCCAAGGTGGCGCTGCTGGATCAGGAGAAACTCGGCCTCAACGTGACGGTATTTGCCCGCGTCAAACTGGCGGCTCACAACAGGCATCTGTTGCCGGAATTCGAGCGGGAGATCAATGTGTTTCCGGAAGTGTTGGAGTGTTACACCATGATGGGTGAATATGATTTCCTTCTCAAAATCGTCACCCGGGATATCGCGTCCTATGAGACGTTTATTCGCAAGAACCTATCCCAGATGACGGCGTTCCACGACGTGAGCTCCAACGTCGCGCTGACGAAGATCAAGTCTACGACAGCCCTACCACTGGATCTTGTGGAGTAGATTAACAACACGTATTGCGCGAACGTCCGCGCGCATAACGTGAGGACGACTGACACAACAACTCGGAAGTTGCCATGAAGACCATCATCGAACCGTTCCGTATCAAATCCGTTGAGCCTCTGCGCATGACCTCCGCTGCCGAGCGCGAGGGCTTGCTGCGGGAAGCCCATTACAATCTCTTTAGTCTGCCTTCCGATGCCGTTCTAATCGATCTGCTGACCGATTCCGGTACTTCTGCGATGAGTCACAACCAGTGGGCTGCGGTGATGCGTGGTGATGAAAGCTATGCCGGATCACCGTCCTACTTCAGGTTCGAGCAGGCGGTGCGGGAGCTGATGCCATTCAAGCACATCATCCCCACTCACCAGGGACGGGCTGCCGAGAAGATCCTGTTCGACATCTGTGGCGGCGATGGCAGAATCGTACCAAACAACACCCACTTTGATACTACCCGCGCCAACGTGGAAGCCAGCGGCGCATCTGCATTGGATCTCGCCACAGCAGAGGGGTTGGATCCGGAACTGGAAGCACCGTTTAAGGGTGACATCGATCTTACACGCCTGGAAGACTGTCTGCAGGAGAACGGCGATCGCGTGCCGCTCGTCATGCTCACCATCACCAACAATTCAGGTGGGGGCCAACCCGTCTCCATGGCCTGCATCCGTGCCACCCGCCAGCTGTGCGACAAATACGCGAAACCGTTCTTCTTCGACGCCTGTCGTTTTGCAGAAAACGCCTACTTTATCAAGGTGCGGGAGCCTGGATATGAGTCCAAGTCAGCGCGGGAAATCGTCAAGGAGATGTTCTCCTATGCCGACGGCATGACCATGAGTGCCAAGAAAGACGCACTGGTCAATATGGGGGGCTGGCTGGCGATGAATGACGACGACTGGGCCATGCAGGCGCGCAACCTGCTCATCCTCACCGAGGGGTTCCCAACCTATGGCGGTCTGTCGGGCCGGGACCTCGAGGCGATTGCAGTGGGGCTGGAGGAGGTCATCCAGGAGGACTATCTGCAGTACCGCATAAAATCCACCGAGTATATGGGTAACGCGCTGCTGCGGATGGGCATCCCCATCGTGCGTCCGGTAGGCGGCCACGCCGTATATATAGACGCGCGCAGCATGTTGCCCCATGTTCCGGTGGCGCAGTATCCCGGTCAGGCGTTGGCGGTCGAACTGTATCGCGCGGGAGGCATTCGAGGCTGTGAAATAGGCACGGTGATGTTCGGCCGACAAAAGGACGGTGGTGAGAAACCGGCCGATATGGATCTGGTTCGCCTGGCCATCCCCCGTCGGGTCTATACCCAGAGCCATATAGACTACGTCATCGAGTGCTTTGAAGAGGTGCAGGGCAGGAAAAATGGGATCAAGGGTTGCCGCATCGTCTGGGAGCCGCCCACCTTGAGGCATTTTACGGCACGATTTGCCATGATCTGATGCCGTACATGGGTCATGCAAAAAAGTGACGAAGTGCACGCATGCACAGATAACATCTGATAATAGCTGCGTCTGTTTTCGGCACATCTTGTACCATTCACCGGTGCTCGTGGTCCCCTGTACATCATGCATTTAGTCGGTCAGTCGTGCTGGCACACTAAGTGCATACCCGAACGCCTCTCACCCAACCCTGAAACAGGCTCTTTCACAACACCGACAATCGTATCGCCATGGTAGCATCGTCAGCTACCGAGTATGGCCTGTCTCGTCAGTATCAGTTGTATAGGGATTATCCCGAGGAGAAGCTCAAGGTCTTCAGGGAGCGAAGAGAAGCCACGCAATGGCTCGGACAGGAGGAACATACTGACGATCAGGCGCTGTGGACCTACATAGCGCAGTAGCCTCGGTCTGCAGGGTCAAGTAGGGTCAGGGTCAGTAAGCAGTCTGTTCGGGAATGGGCAGGGAGACGACCACCGACGTACCGGCGTCTTTCTCGGAGTCTATACTAATCGTACCGCTGTGTTTTTCGACTAACGTGTGGCAAATTGACAAGCCCAAACCCGTTCCCTTACCAACGGGTTTAGTGGTAAAGAACGGATCGTTGACCTTTTCCAATGTGACCGGCTCAATGCCGCAACCATTGTCTTCAACCGTTATCAAGATCTCGCAGTCCACCAGATCTGTTGTGATGGCGATGCGGTGACTGCCTTCGACCTCATTGCAGGCGTCTACTGCATTACTCAGCAGATTCAGCAGCACCTGGGTCATGTGTTCCTTGTTACCTTCCAGGGCCGGCAGACTGGTGGACAGATCCTGGCTGAAATCGATGTCCTTGGCCTGTCTGTCATACGCCATCAGTCGACAGGTGCGGTCTATGATCTCGTTAATGCTATAGAGTTCAGTTTCATCTCCTTCAACGGTGGAGAACTCTGAAATATCCCTTGTGATCGCCAGAATTCTATCGATCTGAGTCAATATCGTATGCAACTGCTCCTGGCTTTTGTGCTGTGACTCCGTGGGCCCTTCCTCCACCCCTTCCTGCCACAAGATGTCATTGATGATACCTGCAATGGCGGATATAGGATTGCCGATCTCATGTACGATCCCCGCTGCCAGGGTGCCGACTGACGCCATCTTATCGTGGTGGTAATACATCTTGCGGGTCTTTTCCAACTCCACTTCCATCAGTTTTCGCTGCGAGAAATCCAGGCATGTTCCGATGTAGCCGGCGAATCCCGTATCGACTTGATGAAAAGGCACGCCGTGGATCAGCATCCAGCGGTAGTCGCCATCCGTTCCTTTTAGCCTGCACTCTACTTGAAAATTGTCGGTCAGTTTGAAAGCACTCTGATATCGCTCGCTGAACTGAGCTCTTTCATCGGGATGAATTCGATCGAGCAGGTCAGCGTAACCATAACTACCGTTATCCGGATCAAAGAACTCCGACCAATCCCTGCCGAGAAACTGCCACTCACCCTCTGCTTCCACCTGCCAGATCATCAGTGGGGCGGTGTCTGAAATGACCTCAAGCCTGATCTCAGACTCCAATTGCTTAAGGTGGTACCTTTTCTGCAGCAGCCCGAGGATAGCCGTCACCCAGATCACGAATAGCGCAAGGAATCTGTTGAGGAACACAACCCACAGAATGCCACCGGCAGGTGACCAGTAAAAGCCGACCATGGTGAGCAGGGAGCAGACTATGGCGAAACCGATAGCGGGCCGAGGACTAGTCGATCCCAGTGCCACCAGAATAACGGCTACGTAAGGTACGCCACCTGCAACTCCCAGTGGCAAGGAGAGATCGATCATCAGGATCAGCAGCGCCAGCGAGGCGCTCCCCATCAGAATGACCAGTTCCCTGTTTGGAATCTTAGCAATCACTCGGCCTCTTCCATACCCAGAATGACGATTCAGTCGATCTCCAAATCGACAATGGCGACATTGCCCTTTGGCGACTATCCTTTGCAGTGGAGCTCGATGCTGTCGAGAGGGTCACCATTCTACGGCGACCTGCTAACCAGTCAAGCCACCGCCTCGCTGACGATTCATCCCTGTCACAGGCGGGCCGCCACGGAGGGTACAATGAGTCGCACCAATTGGGTTTATATCGTCACTCTGCTTATCTTGCTGAATGTTCCCCGCCTCGCCTCGGGAGAAACCGACCCTTGGTTTGCAGCGCTGATCGTGTCGGCAGGACGCGCCAGCATCTATGACAGCACCGATCACGATACCATTGGCACTGGCGCTGTCATCGTCAACATCGTCGATGGTCGGCTCAAGGAGGATGAATTCGACGACACTGTCGCTGCCGTCGGCTTAAAGCTGGGAAGACAGATCGGCAACTGGGATCTGCATCTGGAGTCGCTTTGGCGATACCGTACCGATTGGAATCTCACCGCACCCACGCCGTCCATCCGGACCGTTACCAATGTATTCAGCAACGTTGAGACTACCAGCGTGCTGGTCAACGTGGCTCGCTCGCGCCCCATCAGTCGGCAGTGGTCCTGGCAGTTCGGCGCCGGAATCGGTGTGGTGAGGAATGAACTGGAAAGCCAGTATATCGAGCGAGAAGAGCCCGGCATCAGTCCGGAGCGCGTGTTCAAGGATGACAGGAGTGGAATAGACTTCTCCTGGAACTTGCTGGCGGGCCTCACGCGAAACTTCAACAGCCCCTGGGCATTCAATATCCAGTATCGATTCATCGACCTTGGGGAACTCACTGCCGGTCCCTACGCGTCACGCGATGCCAGGGTCTCCGGCAAGCACCACTCCCATGAAGTGATGCTGTCTATGCAACGGAACTTCTGAGGGGCGTGCTGGCGACCGAAGTTCGTTCTGTCGATGTGGCTGCTAGTCCGGAGCGTAACCACAAGCCCCCACCACATCGAAGAACTGCACTGTCTGACGGGTTGACTATACTGTGGGAATCCAGTGATGGAACTACGATCACCTGACCGCCCCGAATGCACGTTTTGACATCGTCTTTACCGACAAAGAAGCCTTCTCCCGCCACGATGTAATGCTCGTGTTGCCGGCGGTGCCAGTGCAAACCGGTACGGCCTTTAGGTTTTAAGCTAAACATCCGTACGTGGAATCCCGGCAGCATCTCGTCATCGATGAACACGGACTGTGTCGACACTCCCTCCATGCCGGGGAGATCCACGTCTTGGGAATCTATCTCATCAAAACTCTTGAGCAGCATCTTATCCTCCGCAGTCCTCAAGATTCTATTGCCTTCTGTTTCCCCATTCGTCACGAAGGTTTCTGATTGGGCAAAGCGGGAGTGGCATAACAGTGTCTGATCTGCCTGAATTCCCTCTCCCGATTTGTATCCGATGACCGATGGCGTTATGCTTGAGGCACAACAAACTCCAGGAGTAATCAGGGATGACTTTGCGAAAGGTTGTTGTTCTAGTTAGTTTGTTTTGCTGTCAGTCCAGCGTTGCCGACTGTTTTCGTGACGGGCGAAAGGCCGTCGAGTATCGCGACTTCGACCAGGCAATTGCGCACTTCACCGAGTGCATACAAAAAAGGCGTCTGGCGGAAGGTAAATTAATCTCCTCATTTATCTATCGTGGTATAAGCTACCACGCAAAAGGGCTGGACGATCTAGCTGTCCAGGATTACACCAAGGCGATCGAGCTGAATCGCGACTATGCCGTTGCATATAACAATCGTGGCATTGCCTATAAGGCCCTTGGGAAATACGATCTCGCCATCAGGGACTACACCCGGGCCATCAAACTGGATCGAAACAATCCCAATGCGTACAACAATCGAGGTAACGCCTACCACGACAGTGCGCAGGAGGATTTGGCGATCCAGGACTACAGCAAGGCAATCAAGCTTGATCGCAAGTATGTTGATGCATATATGAACCGTGGTTCGAGCTATCTCAGCCAACGAAAGCATGAGCTGGCGATTCAGGATTATACGAGCGTTGTCCAGCTGGACACGACCTATGCAGCGGCCTATTTTCAGCGCGGATTGAGCTACGAAGGCGATGGACAGACTGACCGGGCGGAGCGTGACTTCACGAAGGCCAACGATCTGGATCCGACCGATGACAATTTCAAAGAGGCGTTGGCCAGGTTGACAGGCAAGACGATGAAGCCCGAGCCCGCGGCGCGAAGGCCCCGTCCCGGGACGCAAGCGCCTCGTCGGAGAGTCACCAGCAGAGACACCGTCCCACCACAGATCAGCGTGCATGGTGGCGAAGGCGTGGTCAGCCGATCGAGGCACACCGTCATCGGACAAGCAACCGACGTATCGGGGGTCGGGATCGTTGAGGTAAACGGCAAGGAGGCCCAGCTGGATGAAGAGGGAAACTTCTCGGCCCGAATCATATTGAAGCCTGGCAATAACGAAGTAGACATAGTGGCCTATGACATCCACGACAATCAGTCCACTAAGGTAATCAGAATCCGCCGAGAGGCGGGACAAGTAGAAGCTTCGCAAGCTGTCGGCGAGCAGATCAGTACAGGTGAATACCATGCCCTGCTGCTTGCCGTTGAAGACTACCAACATCCGGCCATCCAGGACCTGCCGCACCCCATAGAAGATGCCACCATGGTCAGAAACGTTCTGCAAAACGACTATACGTTTGACGACGATAACATAACCCTACTGAAGAACCCGGATGAGCGCCAGATCATCGCTGCACTGGTCAGATTAGGAGAACAGGTAGATGAATCGGACAATGTACTGATCTTCTATGCAGGTCATGGCGACTGGGACGAGCGGTTTGGACAAGGCTACTGGTTACCCAGCGATGCGGACCCCGACAGCAAAATGGCGTGGATCTACAACAGTACTGTGCGCGACTATATCAATGGGATTAAGAGCAAGAACATCCTGTTGGTGTCGGATGCCTGCTTCTTCGGCGGCATCTTTGATGTGACAAGCCAAGTGGGTGACGCCAGCAACGAGGAACTGTACGAGACATCTACTCGCAAAGCGATGACGAGTGGGACGTTGAGCGGAGTGCCTGATGACTCGACGGCGGCAAGCAGAAGTGTGTTCACCGAATATCTGGTCAAGCGCCTTCAGACCAACACGGATAGGTACATTTCATCCGAGACGCTGTTCGCTCGTTTACAGGGAGCTGTGGAGAACAACAGCCCCATGGACCAAACACCTCAGATCGGGAGAATCCGCGAAGCGGGAGACGAGGGTGGCGACTTCATCTTCGTCAGACGTTAGCATTGCCCCTTAGGGTCGTTCCCCGCAGGATTCTGGCCTTGCCTGGTACACTGCGTGGCACTCTCCAGGCCAACGACATCGCAACCATGGACTACATGTCTGCAATCGGCTGCATCCGCCATACCCGTCTATAGAGCAGCAATGTCAGCCGAACGTCCCGTCCTTGCGGTGGTGGATGATCAGACGATTGTTGTCTGGATCTTCGACGATCGCCATGTAGCACACAGGTGTCTCGTGGAAATCCCAGTGCACATGCACTCCAGCACGCTTCAATTCCTCCAGAGCCGCCTTGACATCCTCGACTGCGAGGGCCACTACGCCTCCCCCCGGCTCCGAAAACACGTCTCCTTGTGATATCACCAGTGTGCCCGGTTTGATCTCGAACTCGGCCCACGTGTCATCGAGAATCAGGCGCGCCATTGGTAACCCGATGACGTCACGGTAGAACGTGATTGACCTGGCCATATCTGCCACGCTGAAGAAGGTATAATCGATCCCGCGCACTTCCATCGTCTCTTCCTCCTCAAGAAACATGAGGATCTGCTGTGAATGGACTGCAGTAGTCGATCGTGTCTATCGCCCCTTGAACACGGGCTCTCGCTTCTCGAGAAATGACAGCCCGCCCTCTTTGGCGTCTTCGCTCTTGTGAGTGATCTCCTGCAGGTACTCTTCGGCCTCGATCTGCTCCACAAGGTTCCTTTGCATACCTTCGCGCGCAAGGCGCTTATCGATCTCGATGGCCAACGTTGGTCCACGGGCAATTTCCTGGGCCAGGGCATTGGCGCGTTGCATAAGCTCGTCCGGGGCAACGACTTCACTCACCAGCCCAATCTTCTCGGCTTCCGCCGCGCCGACCAGACGGCCGGTGTACAGCATCTCGAGAGCCCGCTCTATACCGATCAGTCGGGGTAGAAACCAGGTCGATCCCGTATCGGCGGAAAGACCCCGTTTGATGAAGATCGCGCTGAATCGCGCCGTATCCGACGCGATGCGAATGTCGCAAGCCAACGCCAGTGACAGACCGGCGCCTACACTCACGCCGTTGACCGCGGCGATGGTGGGTTTGCGGCAGTCGTAGACCGTCGCCGTGCAGAGGTGGACGGTCCGCAGCGCGCCAGTTCTGCCCTGGTAGGGCCGGGGCATGGAATCGACACTGCGAGCAGTCAGATCGGTTCCCGCCGAGAAGCCACGACCGGCACCCGTGATGAGAACGCATCGCACATCGTCGTCCTCATTCGCGGTCTCTATGGCCGTCTCGATCTCCGCCCACGAACTCCAGCTAAGCGCGTTGAGTTTGTCCGGTTTGTTCAGCGTGATTCGGGCAACGCCGTCCTCTACCTCGTACAGAATATCTTGCAGCTTCACTAGTCATCCCCTGGAAAGTCCGAAAGGAGGATTATGCACTCGTTTGCCGCAAATCTCACTGTTGGGCTAGAGCGCCCCGCAATGGGAGTTCAGGAACGATGCGGTAGTCAGGGTCGGTGCGAAGCTTCTGACGATGCTGCAGCAACTCTCGCCAGGTACTCATGAGCCCGTGGGTAACGGGCGGCAGGTCGTGCTCGATCGCTTTGCGCAGCCTGGGAAGGTTGTAAAAGGGCACCCCGGGGAACATGTGGTGCTCCAGGTGGTACTGCATATTCCAGTAATAGAACGCAGGCAGCCACGAGCAGGTGAACGTTCGCGTATTGAGCCGGAAGTCGGCGACGTTCTCATTGAGACCAAAGTGCTGCGGAATGCCGCACAGAAACCCCAGCCACCCGCAGTAAAAGGTACCAAACGTGTAGACGACGATAAGAAACCAGTGGCCTGAAAGGATGAAAGTCATCGCCAACAAGGCGTGTCCGATCAGCAGTGTCCTCGCCCAATTGCGATGCCGACTCCGCAGGCCCGGATTCGATTCGGGCAGAACGTGACTGTACCAGCTTCCCTCAATGTATCCGTTGGCGTGACGCCACACTAGTTTCAGTCTTCGCCAGGTCGCCAACGGATTCCAGGCAAGCATGCCCACCCAGAAAGACCACCGTCTGAGGCTGAATTTGACCGGCAACTGCACTTCGCCATCGTAACGATCTTGACAGGTTGCCTGGTGATGCTTGATGTGACTGGCTCGGTACCAGAGGTAGTCTGACCAACTGATGAAGGCGTACAGTTTCTCGAAGAACGTGTTCAGGGCCTTGGACGTGAATACCGTGCGGTGCTGCAGTTCATGCACTGCAATCAACCCCATAAAGGGGCCTATCGTGCCATGGATAAAGAGAGCAACCAGCAACAGCAGGATTGACCAATACCAATTCCCCGTATCGATGTTCAGGAAAGCGAAGTAAGTCAACACCCCGGTTAGGAAGAAGAGCCCAAGATGGGAAATCGTTTGCACCCAAGCTCGCAGGTCGTTACGTTGCATGAGTTCCGCCAGGAGCTCCTTGTCGATGGGACTCCGGTACCAGGAGATATTGAAATCCCTCTCAAAGGTCTTTGTCGGGCGTGTCTGCGCTGCTGCATCCATGTCGATCAGGGCGTCGTCGAGGATCAGATGCCCAGTTTACTCTGCGGATCTCCAAGCGACTACCACTGAAGCTGAGAGACCAAGGCGATGGTACATGATGATATCTGGTCAAAATACCAATACAGCCAGCCACTGAATGTCCAGGTTACGAGAATCGCTATGGTGCCTGCTACGTTGCCGGTCAGCAGTGAGAAACCGCCCCAGATGCGTGACACTTTGCCGCCCTTCAGAACGGCGATCGGTCTTGCCCGCCACACCTTTACATACTCGCCTCTGCTGTCTGACTGAATCAGACAGTACTCAAACCAGTTCATGCCCCTGCCCCCTCGCCAATGCTCGGTTGCCCGCCACGGCCACTTCAGGCTTGAACTGAGTTGCTCGCCCCGGGAGCCGATCAGAGATCGTAACGGTTGCGGCAACATCCACGTTGTGCGGCAAAAGGACAACGTAACGCGCGACACGACAAGCGCCTCAGTCGTCGTCTCGGTTGATTTCGAATAATGCTCTGCCACTCTACGTTCAATGCCAAAGTAGATTCCGGATCCCACATGATTGCGATTGCCGACATACCATCGTCCCTTCTGTGCAATATCAGTAGCAGTACCCTCAAAAGACGTGCCGTGCCACATCGTCATCGTCGGCCACAGCGTGTCAAAACCGGTCATGACAATGCCCTCTAGAAACATCAGGGTGTTTCTTCTCAAGAAGTGACCAATCCTCATGGGAAATCCCTTTACCCAGTAACCGAGGTATCTGAGACCGCGCATTTCACGAAGTCGCCCTAGTTTCGGGTTGAAGATCTCTTTCAGTCCATCACTGAGGGTCAGCGTCCAGAAAACAGCATATTGAAGTAGACAGCATTGATAAAGCGGACAGGCGTAAACAACACGTGAATCGTCAGCCAGTAGATGGGAATCACGAAACTCCAGAGGAGCGCAAGGAACAGACCGTGAGTCCACTTACCCTCCCCCGTTCTGAAGAGCCAGCGAAGTGGGTTACACAGCAGCCACTGAATCTTGTTGAGAAAGAAAAAGGGCCATCTGATTGCCCATCCGATACGTGGGCCGAGAAGGCTTGTCGATATGAGAGCGAGCAGGATGACAAGAATCCACGTCACCGGATTGCTCGGATCAGCAACCCAGTTGGCAAAGTCTTTAAGAGTTGTGGTGATTTGTGCGTACATGGCCCTGTGACTGCCAGTTAACCAGGTCCCTGAGAGTCGTGCTCAGCCATGGGTACATTGCACAATGAGGTACCTGCCATGCATTGGTGCACATCAGGGACTCAAGTACAGGTTATTCCTCCTCAGCCTGTCGGGCAGTGTCGTCTGTGAGCATCGTCTCGATGTCGGATGGTGAAAGTCCCAGTTCCGATAGGATCTCGACGGTGTGTTCGCCGATATCCGGCGCAGCAACGGGCATGCGCTTCTCTACGCCTGCAATCCAGAGCGGGCTGTTCACGGTGTGAGCGTATAGCTGCTTCCCTTCCGCCATCGGCGTCAATACGTCGTTCTCGTACATCTGCTCGTCATTTACCACTTCGGCGAGGCTGTGTGCGAACGAATAGGTGATCTGCTCCGCGTCCAGACGAGCACGCCAGTTTGAGGCCGTGTCGGCAGCGAATACGTCTACCAGCAGATCATAAAGCTCCGTTCCGTGCATCATGCGCGCCATGCGCTCGTTAAAGCGTGGATCGTCCGCCCACTCGGTGCGTTCGATCGCTCGCAGGAGTTTCGGCCACTCCTTGTCCGGGTTGAGAATGGATAACAGTAAGACCCTATCGTCGCTCGTCACGTACATCGTCGCGAGGGGCACCCGCTTGAGGTCGTCAGGAGATCGCTGGTCCGATACGTCGAACCCCACCAGCGCGCCCTGGATCATCATGCTGTGAGACCAGGCGCCGTTCGCCATGAGTGAGGTGTAAACGTGCGCGCCCTCACCGGTTCGTTCCCTTCTGTATAGCGCGCCCATGATCCCGCCGAAGAGAGACATGCACGTAGGATGGTCTCCCATCCCGGGCGCTGAAACCGCGGGGGGTGTTTGCGGTCGGCGGACGAAGTCCATCAGGCCACTGCGTGCCCACCAGGCTGTTGCATCGAAACCGGTTCTATTGGTGTCGGCGCCTTCCAGACCGTATGAGTTCACCTGCGCGTAGATGACGTTCTCGCGTATCGCACATACGTCTGCATAGTTCAGTTTGAGACGCTCGAGCAGTTCGGGGCGATAATTCGTGATGACCACGTCCGACAACGTAATCAGTTTCTCGATTACCTGACGTCCGGCGGGGGCGCTGAGATCGATGGAGAGACTGCGCTTGCTGCGCGAATCCTGATCCCAGAAGAAGTTCGGATACTCCAGGGTAACGAGCCCAAGCAGGGTGCGGTACGGATCGCCGTCGAGCGGCTCGACCTTGATGACGTCCGCGCCGAAGTCGGCCATCACGGTGGCCGCTGCCGGTCCGGCTATATATGAGCCTATGTCGAGGACCTTGATGCCCTTCAAAAACATGGTGCTCTCCCCGCTGTTCTGTTTTGGCAAGGATACCATAGCGCCGCATACTGTCACCCACAAGTGCGTGACCGACACTCTGTGATCCAAGAAACTGTATACTGGATGGGATTTCAATTCAGACGATAGATTTCCAGATTGACAAGGCGCGCTCTACCATGCTTACACACAGCCAGACGGCAGTCTTTCAGGCGAGGGGACTGATTCGCCTTGATGATTTCCTACCAGCCCAGAAAGTGGCCACTGCGCGTGACATCGTATATGGCGTCCTCGAGCAACACGGCATCAGGCAAGAGGGCACCTGGCACCTTGACCAGTTTGAGCCATCGACGTCGGTCGTGGCAGGATCAAAACTCGTCAGAGGAATAAAAAAGTCGAAAGCGTTTGCTGATCTGATGATTTCGGATCTGAATGACGCCGCTATGGAGCTTGTGGATGGCCGTACGATTTTCCCCATGATGGATAGGCCTCAGTTGCTGTTCACCCTGCCCAATGCAGAGAGCTGGACTGTTCCGCACAGTATTTGGCACCTCGACATACCTCGCCTGCCGAAAAGCGGGATTCTGGGGG
>CEPV01069771.1_pt1 | contig 27877 bp, 26 predicted proteins | sample 530451 | NCBI WGS metagenome assembly CEPV01 (sample SAMEA2620097, study PRJEB7988) | marine metagenome | isolation source: saline water (ENVO:00002010), including
TGTGTGCGATCCGTGTGAGGGGGTGCTCAATGTTGTAGTAAAATTTATTAGCGACGTAGAGCGAGCGAAATGAAAGACGAAGCGGAGCGAAGTCTTTCATTTCCGAGCCGAGGAGCTAATATAAGACGTAGTGCTTTTACTTCCGCATTGAGCTCGTAAATTTTAACAACATTGGCATGAAAATAAAACAATACAAAACAGCGCGTCGTTTGGGAGCACGTATTTTTCCAAAGACACAAAATCCTAAATTTATCTTGAACAAGAGAGTTCAGCGAGCAAGGCGGCCGTCTCCTACGACCGAGTATGGTTTGCAGTTAATTGAGAAGCAAAAGGTACGGTATACCTATAATCTGAATGAACGGCAATTTGCCCAGTACGTAAAGAAGGCAACTGGGAAAAAAGGGATTAATCCTGTGGGATATCTCTACCAGACACTTGAACAGCGACTGGACAATGTCGTGTTTCGTCTCGGTTTTGCAAGTACACGTCCGCTTGCTCGCCAGATGGTCTCTCATGGTCATATTACTGTTAACGGAAGGCGGGTTAATATACCATCGTTTAGAGTGTCAATGGATGATCGCATCGCGATACGGAAAGAAAGTAAAGATAAAAATTTTAGCAGTCTTTCTAAGTCGCCCAAGGAATATACTCCGCCTGTGTGGCTTTCTATTGATATTGATAAGCGAGAGGGGGTGGTAGTTAGCACTCCCGTATCTGACAAGTCATCAGAAGATTTATTCAACTTAACATCAGTTTTAGAGTTTTATAGTAGATAAAGTGAATTGGCCCGCGTATTCAGTGCTGACTTGTCAGTGCTGAATACGCGGCTGCCAAACCTTTACCCAGCACATAACTTTAGCTTAAATTTTTCGGTATTAAAGAAGCCAAGGTCCGGCCTTTTCCCAAAAACTGTGCGGCTAGGTCTGGCCTTGAGGAGGAGTGAAACGACGGGAGAAGACCAGACCTTGCGGTACAGTTTTACACAGTTTTTTCCTCAAGGCCGGACCTAGTCTGCTATTTTTACCGAAAAATTTAAGCTAAAGTTATGTGCTGGGTGCTCAATTTTGCAAACCAATCGGTTTAATCGAGCGCATAATTAATTTGTATTTTTAATAAACTTTAATATAATATGTCGGGTATGTTTTTTACATCTGTGATGGTACACACTTGTAAATTATGCGCTCGATAGCCCTCTTGGGCAAAATTGGCATGTCTGATCATACAATTATCCTTCCATCAAAGCCGAAAGTTGTTTCCGAAGATAAACTGCGGGGTGTATATGAAATTGATAGTCTATATCCTGGCTATGGACATACACTCGGTAATTCACTCAGGCGAATCATTCTATCGTCACTTCCTGGTACCGCGCTGACGGTTGTAAAGATTGACGGAGTCAAACATGAATTTTCTACTCTTGACGGATTAAAAGAGGATATTATTACTCTTATTTTAAATCTCAAAAAAGTGCGATTTAAAAGTACCGTTGACGAACCGCAAGAAGCTACACTTCGTGTGAAAGAGTTAAGAAAAATCACTGCCGCAGATATCAAAACATCTGGACAGGTTGAAGTACTCAATAAAGATCAATATATTGCAGAAATTACCGACAAGAAAATAACACTTGATGTGACCATGCAGCTTGAACAAGGTCTTGGGTACATCCCAAAAAGAATGCTTCAGCAGGACAAGGTTGAAGTCGGGACGATTGTTCTTGATGCTGTATTTACTCCTATTAGACGTGTGAATTATGAAGTTGAAAATATGCGTGTTGGAGATAGGACAGACTATAATAAGTTACGTATTTTTATTGAAACTGATGGTACATTGTCGCCAAGAGAGGCGCTTGAGCGGTCAATTGAGATAATGATTAAACAACTCAAAGCTGTTGTTGGTTTTCAGGAAGAAGAGAAAGAAGAAGAGGTATTGCCTGAAGAAGAAGGAGTAGAAGAAGTGAAAGGTGGTGTTGATAAAGATTTTCTTAGAACACGGATTGATACACTTGGATTTTCAACAAGAACCGCAAATGCTCTCGCGAGTTCAAACATACGGACTGTTGGTGGTTTGATACGCAAAAGTCCTGATGATCTCTATAGTATTGATGGGCTTGGAGAAAAAGGAATGCAAGAGATAAGGAGAACACTCGGTAATTTTGGGGTAACTTTAAAATAGCTTCATTAGCTTTTAGCCTCACTAGCTTCTTAGGAATATGTTATCTTATTCTAAAGCTAGCGAAGCTAAAAGCTAAAAGCTAAAAGCTAGTAATGAGGCATCACAATCAAAACAGAAAATTTGGTAGAAAAAAAGATGAGCGGAAAGCACTCATACGTTCTCTTTCGCTTGCATTAATTCGCCATAAAAAGATTGTTACCACGGAAGCAAAAGCAAAAGAATTGCGCCCGTTTGTAGAGAAGCTGGTTACGAGAGGAAAAGATAGTTCGCTTGCCGATCAACGCATTATGATTTCTCGTCTTGGTAACAAAGAAGGGGTGCGTAAACTAATAAATGACATTGCTCCGCAGTATAAGAAAAGAATGGGTGGTTATACCAGAATCGTTAAATTATCGCGCCGGAGCGGAGATGCGAGCAAGATGGCAATGATAGAATTCGTAAAATAGCTGCACTAGCTTTTTAGGAAAAATGACGAAATTAATTTCGTTAATAAAGCTAAAAGCTAATGAAGCTAGCGAAGCTAAAAGCTATGAACAAGGACACAACAATTCACACAATTGACGCGACAGATAAAAAACTGGGCCGATTGGCTTCAGAAATTTCCACATTGCTTTTGGGAAAAAATAAACCAGAATTTCAAAAGCACATTGCTACGGCTATCAAAGTGCAGATTGTTAATGCTTCCCAGTTGTCAATTGACCAAAAGAAATTAAAAGAGAAAGAATATGTTAGATATACGGGTTATCCGGGTGGTTTACGAAAAGAACCGTTAGAACATCTCGTAAAACGACATGGGTACTCTGAAGCGTTGCGACGTGCTGTCTATGGCATGTTACCATCAAATAAATTACGAGCAGTGCGAATGAAGAATCTATTTATAGAGGAATAGACAGGTATATTGTATATAGTGTCTCGTATAAATTTAAAAACATACAAAATACAAAATACCAGATACTAAATACTAGATACTTTATGATAGAAACAACAAAAGAACAAGATACAGTAGATAAAAAAGTGGACACTTCTACTAGTAGTAAATATATCGAAGCCGTTGGTCGACGAAAGTCGGCTGTTGCGCGTGTACGCATTACAGAGAATAAAAGCGGGAAAGGAACCTTGGTAGTAAATGAAAAAAATGTTGTGGAATATTTTCCTACTACAGGAACGCAAATCACTGCGCGCGAAGCGCTTTCAAAAGTGAAGGGGGTTAATAAATTTAACACGACAGCGCTTATTAAAGGGGGTGGTAAAAGTGCACAAGCGGAAGCTTTGCGTCATGGTCTTGCGCGAGCACTTGTAAAACATGATGGAGAATTACGCGACAAACTAAAGAAAGCGGGATTTTTGAAGCGGGATCCACGAGCAAAAGAGCGCAAAAAATTTGGCAAAAAGAAAGCAAGAAAGTCGCCTCAGTGGAGTAAACGCTAGATTTGTGACCTATAAAAAAACCCGTAAGGCCGGTGTTGTGGGTTTCAAGATAATAAACAAAAAAATCTGCCGTGAGTTAAGCATACTCACGGCAGATAACATTCAAGGCGATTAGCCTAGAATAAGTGGCCGAAATGGTGGTTTCTTGTGATGGACAGTGGTGTCTCATCAAGAAGCCTGATGATCTCGTCAACCTTTTCCGTCCACACCACTCCCTGTTCATCACGACGAAAAGTGAACCAGTATTTTTCCGTGGACAGATTGGCGTCACTGTAGAAACCATGAGGTCTTTCGATTGTGGGTTGGCAGATTCCACGCAGTCTTGCGACGAGATTTGACAAATGGCCATCAAAGCGATCAACGCTATGTCCTATATCGTCGGACGTGACCGAGACAAACACTTGACATTTCGTAGCTCTCTTCAGCGCTTCAACAACAGAATTCCGATTACTGATCATTTTCGCGTCCTTCCTGTCTTGTTAATATGAAGTCTGACGTACCGCATATAGTATATCATATATCGTTCATTTGTCAATGAATTTGACTCGGTATAAAAAACCTGTATAATGATTTCATGCCGAAAGACAAAGAAGAGAAGGGTGATAGTAAAAAAAATGACGATAATAATGATGTGGAGTTTATTGAAGAAGAGCAAAACAGCTCTTCTTTCAGTCGTGATGAGTCCGATATTGTCCGTGATTTGAAAAAGAAATTGAAGCAGTGTGAAAAAGAACGAAAAGAATATCTTGACGGTTGGCAGAGAACGAAGGCAGACAGTATAAACAAAAAGAAAGAAGATGAGAAAAGGCGAGAAGAATTTTCAAAATTTGCAAAAGAAGATTTGCTCCACGAATTACTTCCTGTAGTGGACAGTTTTGAGATGGCATTTGTGGATAAAAAAATATGGGAAGGGCTTCCCGAGAACTGGCGAAAAGGTGTAGAATATATCTACGCGCAATTTATGGATACTTTAAAGCGCAACGGATTAGAATCTGTTGATCCCAAAGGACAGCCATTTGATCCGAATTTACATACGGCTGTTGAAACCGTAGAGAGTGGAGACGAAAAAGAAGATGATATTGTTTTAGAAGTAGCGCAAAAGGGGTATATGTTACATGGGAGAATGATTCGTCCAGCGCGAGTAAAAGTGGGGGAATATAAGAGTAAGTAAGATTGTATTTTATGTCATGCAACACATGGTCGTGAGTTGTAGGTTATAGAGTGTAATTAAAAAAGTATTCAGTATCTAGTATTTCGTATTTGGTATATATTAAAACATAAAACATATACGGGATACTAGATACTTAATTATTTTATGAAGATTCTTGGAATAGACTTAGGTACAACAAACTCCGCGATGGCAATTGTGGAGGGTGGTGAACCAAAAATTATTGAAAGCGCTGAAGGAGGCAGAACGACTCCGTCTATTGTCGCGCGCGCGAAAAATGACGAACGACTTGTTGGAGGTCTCGCGAAACGTCAGGCCGTAACCAACCCCGAAAATACACTTTTCGGTATTAAACGCTTGATAGGACATAAATTTGAGGATTCTGTTATTCAAAAAGAAAAAGATCTTGTGCCGTTTACGATTGAAAAAGCGGACAATGGAGGTGTGCGCGTAAAGATGGGCGAAAAATTTCACTCTCCGGAAGAAATTTCCGCAATGATATTGCAGAAGATGAAGCATGACGCAGAAGCTAAAATTGGAGAGAAAATAACTGAAGCGGTTATTACCGTCCCAGCGTATTTTGATGATGCGCAAAGGAAGGCGACAAGGGATGCTGGAGAGATTGCCGGATTTACAGTAAAAAGAATCATCAATGAGCCGACTGCGGCAGCGCTTGCATATGGTTTTAACAAAAAGAAAGATGAGCAAATTGTTGTATTTGATTTTGGAGGTGGCACCTTTGATGTAACAGTGCTTGAGGTGGGTGAAGAAATTGTTGACGTGAAGGCAACAGATGGTGATAGTCATATGGGTGGGGAAGATATAGATCGCGAAATCATCAAATGGATCGGCGAAGAATTTAAAAAAGAAAATGGCATTGATATAACAAAAGATCCGCTTGCATTTCAGCGGCTTAAAGAGGCGGCAGAAAAAGCAAAACACGAACTTTCGGAAGTTACCGAAACAGAAATCAATATCCCGTTTATTACCTCTGACGCAACTGGGCCAAAACATCTTGCTATGAAAGTTACTAGAGCAATGGTAGAGAAGCTGGCTATGTCGTTTGTTGAACGCTCAATTGATATTACACAAAAAGCGGTTGATGCGTCTGGGTTTAAAATAAGTGATATTGACGAAATTGTCTTAGTTGGCGGGCAAACAAGAATGCCGCTTGTTATAAACAAAGTAAGGGAACTTTTTGGTAAAGAGCCGAACAAATCAATTAATCCTGACGAAGTGGTTGCTGACGGTGCGGCAATACAGGCAGGTATCTTACAGGGTGATGTAAAAGATGTGCTTCTACTTGACGTGACACCGCTCTCATTGGGAATTGAAACGATGGGTAATGTTGCGACAAAATTAATTGAACGCAATACGACTATTCCTCTCGCAAAGACACAGACTTTCTCAACAGCGGCTGACAATCAAACATCAGTTGAGATTCATGTAGTGCAAGGAGATCGTTCAATGGCCGCCGACAACAAAACACTCGGACGATTTATACTAGATGGCATTGCGCCTGCTCCTCGTGGTTTGCCGCAAGTTGAAGTATCGTTTGATATTGATGCTAACGGTATTTTGAACGTGAAAGCAAAAGACAGATCAACCGGCAAAGAGCAGTCAATCCGCATTGAGGCGAGCTCTGGACTTTCAGAAGAAGATATTGAAAAAATGAAAAAAGACGCGGAATTGCATTCTGAAGAGGATAAAAAGAAAAAAGAGTCGGCAGAGATAAAGAATCAAGCAGAAACGCTGATACATACTGCGGAAAAAGCACTCAAAGACAATGCTGACAAAATACCTGATGATACGAAGAAAGCTGTTGAGGAAAAGATTGCCGTGTTGAAAAAGGTGCTTGAAGGAACTGATATTGTAGTGATAAAGACGGAAACAGAAGCACTCTCTTCGGAGATGCAAAAAATTGGCGAGGTGCTTGCAAAACAGCAACAAGCATCACAGGAAGATGGTAAAAGAGGACAGGGAGACGCCAATTCGCAAAATGACGAGAATATCAAAGACGCCGAATTCAAAGAGGAAGACAAACCAAAAGACGATGACAATAATAGTAACCCCGAAAACAGCTCCGCTGATGGAGCAGGCGATGACGATAATTCAGAAAATCGCACAGACAAAAATTTGTAGAATTTTTGTCTGTAATACCATATACTTGATACTAAATACTAAATACCAAATACTTTTTGCGTATGTCAAATAAAAATTATTACGTTGTTCTTGGTGTAGAAAAAAACGCCTCAAAAGAGGACATCAAGAAAGCATTTCATAAACTTGCTCGCAAGTATCATCCAGACAACAAAAGCGGCGGCGATGAAAATAGATTCAAGGAAGTTAATGAGGCGTACCAAATACTTTCAAATGATAGTCGGCGCGCTGAATACGACTCGTATGGACACGTGTTCAGAGACGGAAGCGGGTCTGGTGGTTCTTCTCCATTTTCCGATTTTGCTGAAGGATTCCAAGGGTTTGATGTTAACGATATGTTTGGTGACTTCTTCAGCGGTAATAGAGAGCGGGTGAAACGTGGTCGCGATATCTCAATTGACTTAGAGATCTCATTTAATGACGCAGTGTTTGGTACTGATAGGACAGTGCTTTTAACCAAGACATCAGCGTGTGATTCTTGTCAGGGATCAGGCGCGGAATCTGGCACGGCATTTGAGAAATGTGTGACGTGTAATGGTAAGGGTCGTGTACAAGAGACACGGAGTTCGTTTTTTGGTACGTTTACTAGCGTAAAGGAATGTAGTATGTGCCGAGGCAAAGGAGAGATTCCTAAACAGAAATGCCGTATTTGTCATGGAGGAGGTATTGTGCGCAAACAAGAAGAAGTTCACATTAAAATTCCCGCTGGCATGCAAGACGGTGAAGTAATACGACTCTCTGGTATGGGTGAGGCGGTGCACGGAGGGGTAAGCGGCGATCTGTATATACGTGTACATGTTGCGAAACACGCTACCTTTAGACGGGATGGGAATAATATTATTATGGATTTAGATATTAAATTAACAGACGCGCTTCTCGGGGGAGAGTATATGATTGAAACGCTTGACGGGACAATTACTCTTAAGATTCCCACGAATGTTACGTTTGGTGAAATGCTGCGTGTTAAAAATAAAGGTATTCCATCGGGCCACAACAAACGTGGCGACCTGCTCGTTAAACTCAATATTCGTTTTCCAAAGCATCTTTCACGGAAGGCGAAAAAACTCTTTGGACAGCTTAAGGGGGAGGGAATTTAAATAGCCTACGAAATACTACGAGCACATACGAACACATACGAAAAAATTTCGTATCATTTCGTACTTTCCCGTACTTTTTTGTAGACTTTCGTAGGTATGACGGCAAAAGAAAAAAAAGAATTACTCATCCCTGTATTGTATTACCTTTTTCCGTATATTCTTCAATTGTTTGCTTGGTTTCCCACTCGTGCCGCCTTTGAGTTCTTTCTTCGTTTTGACGTTCGCGGATTAAAAAACATAAAGCGCCTTGACCGGCGGAAGGGTGTCATTTTTGTGGCAAACCACGCAGATGAGCTTGACCCCATCATTCTTCGGGCAGCGCTCTCTCCGTTTTCTCGTCTCGCCCCTATGTTTTATGCGGCAGATGAACCACGTTTTTTTAAAAAGAAATTCGGATGGCGCTCGTTTTTGTATTCTTCTGGAATCTTTTTTAAATTATGGGGAGCATATTCTGTATATACAGGACTCCACGATTTTGAGAAATCGTTAATAAACCATGTTCGTCTTTTACAGAGGGGTCGTTTGCTTGCCTATTTTCCCGAGGGGGGGATACCACGTGACGGACAGATGCGGAAAGGAAAACCTGGTATTGGATATTTAGCGCATAAAACCGGCGCGGTCGTTGTACCTGTCGGAATTTGCGGTACGTTTCAAATATCTTCGCACTCCTTTTTTTCTAGACAGAATACTGTGCGTGTCGTATTTGGAAAACCACAGCATTACGCTTCCGCATATGCAGATCTGGCAACTCTCTCTACTGATGATTATCAGCGTATTAGTGACAACATAATGAAAGACATAGAGAAGCTTATGTAGATCTTGATGCAAGATGCCTAGGGATAATTGTTCTAATTGACCTAATTTCTAATTTCTAGACAGATCCCAGATTCAACGAAAAACTAAAAACGTAAAGCGAAAAACAACAATGAAAAATTCAAAATATTTTTAATTTTGCGATGTTGTTTTGCTTTTTTCACTTTGCGTTTTTCGTTTAAAACTTTGGTTATTGGACATTCTTTAGGTTAATTAGAAATTAGGTCAATTAGAAAAATTTCAACGTTATTTACATATTATGTACAAAACTATACTACTCATTGTTTCCGCACTTAGTGATTTATTGCATCAACATATCCCTCTATATTCAAAAAAGAAAAATAGTTTTGCGTTTATTGTACATCCTCGTGACTTGAACGATGTCTATAGAAAGTTTCCATTTCTTAAACATGTTTCTCCTGCTCTCGCGGAAAGATTGCTATATTATTTCTGGCCCATAGTTGTTTCTCGCATTACCGGTGCGCGCGACATGAAGACGGGTGAGTCTGTAATCGGATTTATGGTGAGTATACCACTTACGGCACGGCAAATGACCTTGCATCGTAATCGCACTTCATCACTTATCATTAAGGCGGCCCAACTTGCCGAGAAAAAAGGAGCTCGCGTCATCGGATTAGGAGCGATGACCGCCTCTTTTACACATGGTGGTATTGATGTAAAGGAATACATCAATGCAAGTATTACGACAGGAAAAGTGTATACCTCAAAAACAGTTGTTAATATCACGGAAGATATCGCACGAGAAATTGATAGAAAACCGTCTATTGCCAGAATTGCCATAGTAGGTGCTGGCGGCTCAATTGGTGGTGGCTCCGCTCACATTTTAGCGCGTCGCGGTTTTAAAAATATTCTGCTTATAGATATAGAGCGCAAATATGATAAAATAAAAGAATTAGAGGAATTACTTGTTAAGTCGTACGATAATCTCAACATCGTTTCTTCTGTCAAACTTGAGTCTATCAAAAATTCTGACATTATCGTCGCGGCTACCAGTCATCCTGACGTTCTTATTACCTCAAAACATCTGCGTGCAGGGGCCGTTGTCGTGGACGATGCGCAACCATCTGATGTGGATCCTTCTGTTGTGGAACATCGTTCTGACGTACTTGTGCTTGAAGGTGGTGTCGTTCATGCGCCGCACATTAATACACATTTTAATATGGGACTTAAGCATAGAGAAGATATTTTCAGTTGTTTGGCGGAGACAATTCTTCTTGCGCAGGCACGGGATTATACACAGCGCCCATTGGGTCCTCAACATGATTTTGATTTTGATGAGTTGAAGAAATTAGATGAATATGCGCGCGCATCTGGATTCCGGCGCGGTGTATTTCAAAATACGCGTAAAGTTTATTCTGATGACGATATCACTCATATTAGACAGTTGGTAAAACAAGGTACTGTTTCGTAGTTTCGGATCATAATTTTTTCGGATTATTGCAGTTATATGGATTTACAAAATATTTTTATTATTTTTGTCGCGCTCATCAACCTTTTTTTAAGCATGGTGATTTATTTTCATCATGGTGGTTCGCGGAAATTTAATGTTTCTTTTTCGTTAATCGCGCTCAATGTGTCCTTGTGGTCAGGCGCGATGGTGTTATTTCGATATGTTGAAACGGTACCCGAGGCGTTATTTGCGGTAAAAATATTATATGCCGTTGCACTTTTTATTCCGATACTATTTTTCTATTTTACGTCGTTCTTCACAGATTTCTTTTTCAAGAAATTAAAGAAGACGATTTATTTTTTATTTTTTGCCTCCGCCATCCTGGTTGCTTTGATCGTCGTGTTTACTAACACGATAATAAGCAATGTTGTCATACCTTATTCTGGTGAGAAGATCATTGTTTTTGGTGAATGGTACGCCTTGTATATTGCTCATTTCCTCTTCTTTTTCGGTGCCGGATTTATTCTACTCATCAGAAAGTATATTATTGCCCGAGATATACTCTTAAAAAATCAAGTAAGAAATCTCTTTCTCGGGACATTTATTGCTTCGGTGTTGGCAATGATTACTAATTTGTTATTGCCGTGGCTGGGATACTATGGACTTAATTGGGCCGGCAACATACTTACAATATTTTTTGTGGGTTTTATTTTGTATGCCATTTTACGATACCACTTGTTTAATCTTAAATTAATTGCTACCGAAGCGCTTGTTATATTTATTCTTGCAATTTTAATTGGCGAATTGTTTTTAGTAGAAAGCACTACCGCGCTTGTAGCAAAAACATTCGTACTCGTTTCTGTTGCTTTGTTCGGGTATCTACTTATTAGAGGGGTATATCGGGAGATTGAAAGTAGGCGACAAGTTGAAAAACTTGCAGGGGATTTGCAGTCGGCGAACGAGCGTCTCAAAGAACTTGATCAACGAAAATCAGAATTTGTTTCTTTGGCGTCTCATCAATTGAGAAGCCCATTAACGGCGATCAAGGGTTACTCCTCAATGTTGCTTGAGGGTTCGTTTGGTGAAATGTCTGACAAAGTAAAAGGCGCCGTTGACAGGGTGTTTGAGTCAAGCAACCGATTGGTGTTGATTATTGAGGATTTTCTGACTATCTCACGTATAGAACAGGGGAGATTGAAATATAATTTTGCGAGCATTGATTTTCAAGACTTGGCGGGGACGATAATAGAAGAGATGCGACCGAGTATTGAAAAGAAAGGGCTTGCAATTTCGTTTGTATTTGATGAGAAAATGTCGTACAAAATAACTGCTGATAGCGGAAAAATTGCGCAAGTCGTTAACAACTTAATAGACAATGCGTCTAAATATACACCAAAAGGATCTATCTCTGTTCGCCTTGAAAAAGATGAACAGAATCATAAAATAAAATTTTCTGTAAAGGATACCGGAATCGGTATGTCAGCGGAGATAAAGAAAAAATTATTTGACAAATTTACTCGCGCGGACAATGCTAGCCGCGTGAATGTCTCAGGAGCCGGAGTGGGACTTTTTGTGGTGAAACAGCTTGTTGAAGCGCATCATGGGAAGATTGGTTCTGTATCAGAAGGAGGAGGGAGGGGTTCAACATTTTATATCGAATTGCCGGCGGAAGAATAAAGCAAGAATTAAGAATTAGGAATAAGGAGTTACGCAAGGATCATACGATATATCGTATGATTTTAAAATTTTATTGTTTACAGGTCGGGCTTGTAAACACTGAAATTCAGACTTATAGAATTCAACGACTCAACAAATGAGGCGTTGAGCTGTTAAAAAAAACCGACCCACGGACGGGTCGGCGAGTTTTGTATGTTGAGTGTTATTAGTCGGTGATTGGCTGGATGAGGCTGACGTCGACGATTTCAAGGAAAACTGGCAAACCTAATTTTTAGTTGGTCTTTGCTGGATGAATAACAGCAGTAATTGCAACGAAAGTTACTGCTCCTATCAATACGACGATTATGGGTACTGATGGAAATATCATGAAAGCGATCCAAGAAGCCAGCAGACCGATGATGAGGTTGAGCACTATAGATAAAATATGTTTCATTGTCTTTAGTCCCCCGCTATGTTGCCGTAGTTATGAAACGAGAACAAGTATTACTTATTGCATTATATTCAAATACAGAAGTTTGTCAAGAAAATATTGTAAGTTTCTACAACGCCATATGTAAAGTGGTAATGTTTCAAGGTTGGGCCTTGAAACATTCTTGTGTTAAACTTTTAAACGTTGATGTTTAATCAACGGCTTCCCGTTAGAAGCGGGAAGCCGTTGAGTCGTAAAAAAACCGACCCACGGATGGGTCGGCGAGTTTACGGTAATATGTTATTTTTCGGTATAGGCGAACCAAAGAGCAGCGCATACTGCGTCGCCTTCATCAAACAAGAGAGCAATCTGAAGAATTATACGTTCTTTCTTTTTCTTGGGCATGTCTGCCATGGTCTTTTCAAAGATTTCCCTCAAAGAGCTACCCTTGCCGAATTCCATTTTATGGGGGCAGTAATGATTTACTACCATTCGAGTGTTCAATGGAACGGCGGCCTTGAGTACCTCTTTGTCTGCAGAATACAGAATGGTGGCATTTCCAAATATGGAGCTGACTTGCGCATGTGCGGTGACTGGAACGACAATGAGGGCAACAAGCGTAATGAACGTGAATATCAATTTGCGCATGATGATTCTCCTCGTTTCATGCAGTGTTGTGGTACTGATGTTATGTTATCATGTATTATTGTTTCTGTCAAGATTTTATGTACCCTATAAGCGTATGCGGATAAACTCTTTTTTGGTATGATGAACAAATGACTGATAGTGAAAACAAGAAAATTTTACTCTCTGGAATTCAGCCGTCGGGGACACTTCATGTTGGGAATTACTTTGGCGCGATGAGGCGATTTGTTGAATTGCAAGAAGAATTTGAAAGTCTTATTTTTATTGCAAATTACCACGCGCTTACTTCCGTGTCTGACTCCGACATGCTGATCAAAAATACACAGGATGCAATTCTTGATCATCTGGCGATTGGTCTCAAGCCCGAAACTTTATTTCTTCAATCAGATATACCGGAAGTAACCGAGCTTGCATGGATTTTTAATACGCTAATCACCGTGCCATATCTTTCGCGCGCGGTGGCATACAAAGAAAAAGTTGATAAAGGACTTGAAGCAACTGTTGGGCTTTTCGACTACCCCGTGCTTATGGCGGCTGACATTTTAATTATGGACGCGGACATTGTACCTGTGGGACAGGATCAAAAACAGCATGTTGAAATTGCACGTGACATTGCAGAAAAGTTTAATAATCGTTATGGGGAATTATTTAATATACCCAAGGCGCACATTTTAAGAGAGGTTTCAACTGTTCCAGGAATTGATGGACAGAAAATGAGTAAAAGTTACGGCAATACTATTCCGCTTTTTTCAACAGATGAGGATATAAAAAAACTTGTTATGAGTATTATTACAGATTCAAAAGGGGAGAGTGAAACAAAAGACCCTGAAACAGATACAGTATTTGCATTACACAGATTATTTAGTGAAGAACAATTATCTGAATTAAAAATACGATACGAAAAAGGGCAGATTGGTTATAAGGAATCAAAAGAAATCCTTGTAGAAAACATAAAAACATTCATTGCTCCTCTGCGGGATAAACGTGAAAACATTGCAAAAGACAAAGACAATATTCTTGACGTGATTAAAGTCGGCAGAGAAAGGGCGCAGGAGAGAGCGCGAGCGAAAATGAAGAAGGTGAGAGAAGCGGTGGGGATTATGCTTTAAACATGGTTTTCATCCTTCTGAATTTTATTTGACCTTTTATTAGAAATTAGGTGAATTAGGTGAATTAGAAATTTATTTAAGTTTATTTATGAACAGAATTTTAATAGCAAACCTGAATGAACACACAGGCAAAGAGGTAACTCTCGCCGGCTGGATTGACGTACGTCGTGACCACGGCAAACTTATTTTTATTGACGTGCGCGACAGAAGCGGCATTGTTCAGGTGGTTGTATCTCCTAAACAAGAACACGCGTATAAGGCGCTCAAAGAAGCCCGTTCAGAATGGGCTGTTGAAATTACCGGAATTGTGAATAAGCGTCCGGAGAATATGGTAAACCCAAACATTGAGACAGGCGACGTTGAGATTTCAGCACAGAAAGTAATCGTCTTAAGTAAGGCGCATGAACTGCCATTTGAGAAAGAAGAAGAGCTCAATCTTGATACATATCTTGACCATCTTCCATTTACCTTGAGGTCACGACGAGCCCGCGATATTTTTACTGTTCAAGCTGAGCTCATAAAGTCTTTTCGTGAAGGCATGTCAGAGCAGGATTTTATTGAATATCAAAACCCGATTCTTGTCGGCGGTGATGGAGAAGGTGGGGCAGAGGCTTTCAAGGTTGAGTATTATAACGACAAAGAGGCGCTTCTTGCTACAAGTCCCCAGTTGTACAAACAAATCATGGTTGGTGTTTATGAGCAAGTTTTTACTACAACAAAGGTATTCCGGGCGGAAAAACATGCAACTTCGCGACATCTGAGCGAGGTTGTGCAAATGGATTTTGAAATGGGGTTTATCGACGATCACGAAGACGTAATGGCAGTGCTTGAGGAGACTATGCGGTATATTGTCTCCAATGTATCAAAAAAGCACAAAGATATCCTTGATACATTTGAGGTTGCAATACCTCTTATTCCTAAAATCATCCCACGCTTAACACTTTTGGGAGCGCAAGAAATATTAAAAGAAAAATATGGCAGTGATTGTATCGGTGAGCCTGATCTTGAACCAGAACATGAGCGTCAGATATGTGAATGGGCGCTGAAAGAACATAAATCAGATTTTGTCTTTATTACACATTTTCCGTCTAATAAGCGACCGTTTTATACATTTGTTGATGAAAAAGACGAAACGCTTTCAAAAAGCTTTGATCTTCTTTTCCGTGGTCTTGAGATTAACAGTGGAGGTCAGCGAGTTCATAACTACGAAGAGCTTTTCAAAAGGATAGAAAAGAAAGGACTTGACCCACAAGTATTCTCTTTTTATCTTGAGGCATTTAAGTATGGCATGCCGCCGCATGGAGGATGTTCTACCGGGCTTGAGCGATTAACAGCACGATTTCTTGGACTTGAAAATGTTAAAGAAGCAACACTCTTTCCGCGGGAGATAAACAGGATAGACACGTTATTGTCAGAAAAAAGTAACCAGTAACTCGTAACCGGCGACTAGAAAAAAACAATAATTACCAGTTGCTGATTGCTAGTTACTCACCACCATCATTTTATGGAATACCAAGTAAAACTTGAGAAATTCGAGGGTCCGCTTGACCTCTTGCTTAATTTAATTGAGAAACGGAAACTTCATATAAATGATATTGCGCTTGCCGAAATTACTGATGATTACCTGTCGTATCTTGAGAATTTTAATGAATTTCCAATTGGGCAGGCGGCGCATTTTATCCTTATTGCTTCAACGCTCGTACTAATTAAATCTCGTTCTCTTTTACCGACGCTTACGTTAACTGAGGAGGAAAAGGGAGATATTGAAGAATTAGAACGTCGTTTGCGAGAGTACCAGCGCGTTAAAGCATTAAGCGCGCACGTAAATGGTCTGTTTGGTAGTCGTCGTATTTTTAATCAACCATATGGAATCCACATTACACCAGTTTTTTCTCCTACAAGGAAAGTAACAATGGAGATACTTTTGTGGCATGTAAAAGGGCTTCTTGCCAGCTTGCCAAAGAAAGAAATGATTCCTCAGACATTAATTAAAAAAGTGGTGAGTATCGAAGAGACAATTAGTCAGCTTGCTGATCGCATCAAATCTGATTTGACACTTCGGTTTGGAGATTTTGCGCAACTTGGCAAAACAGAGAGGATAAATGTTGTGGTTAGTTTCTTGGCATTACTTGAACTGTTTAAGCGAGGTATTGTTTCGGTAAGACAAGATAGGCACTTCGCTGATATAACAATTGAAGGTAAGCAATCATGATGATAGTAATTCGAAACTACGAAAAATATCCGAAGCTACAAAAGCTCAACATTTGAAATTTTCATAGTTTCGGATTATTCATTTTTTCGTATTATGCTTTTGGAATCAAAAATTGAAGCGATTTTGTTTGTTAAGGCACAACCAGTCTCCGTTGCATTTCTTACAAAAACGTTCAAGCAGACAAAAAAAGAGGTTGAGGATGCACTTGCACATCTTGAAGAGCACTTAAAGACGCGAGGTATTCGGCTTGTATTAAAAGATGACGAAGTTTCGCTCGGGACTGCACCTGAACTTGAAACACTTATCAAAGAAGTGGTAAAGGCAGAGTTAGCCGAAGAGCTTGGGAAAGCGGCACTTGAAACACTCACCACGGTGCTTTATCATGGACCAATTAGCAAAAGCAGAATTGATTTTATCCGTGGCGTTAATTCACAATTTATCTTGCGAAACCTGTTAGTACGTGGTTTGATTGAACGGGTTACAAATTTAAAAGATAAGCGAGTATTTTTATATCGTCCTACATTTGATTTATTACAGCATCTTGGTGTTACGCGCATTACAGAACTTCCTGAATACGACATCGTGAAGCAGGAAATCAAGGAGTTTGAAGAAACGTTTCAATCACAAGAATAGGCACTAGGCGTTAGGCGCTAGGAAAAACGAAAATTCCTAAAGCCTAAAGCCTAAAGCCTAAAGCCTATGAACAAAGAATCAATAATTATTGGAGTTCTTGCACTCGCGCTTTTAGCGACGAACTTCACTAAAATGGTAGCAGTTCACTCTAGTCAACTCATACCTCGTCTTGCAAAAGAAGGTGAGTACGTTCGCGCGCCTGACCCATTTTTATCTGTTGACATTACCGCACAAGCGGCTTTTGTGTGGGATGTTAAAAATAATGCTCCGCTCTACGCGCGAAATGAAAACTCGCAACTTCCACTAGCATCTCTTACAAAAATGATGACTGCTCTTATTGCCGCAGAGGAAAGGGGAAGCAAACATACGGTCATAGTAACAAAAGATGCAGTACTACAAGAAGGAGACCATGGTCTTATTGTTGGGGAGAAGTGGCATTTGAAAGATTTAATTGATTTTACATTACTTACCTCGTCAAATGATGGCGCTCGCGTTCTTGCGTCTGTTTTTGGAGGAGAGCATCTTGATGGAGAGCAGAATTCAACAGCTCCATTTATACAGAAGATGAATCAAAAGGCATGGGAGATTGGTATGTATCAGACTTTTTTCATTAACGAATCGGGTCTTGATGCTGGCATGGAAGTGAGCGGCACGTATGGTTCCGCGCGAGATATAGCTTCTCTCGTGGAATATGTTTTACAGCAGTATCCCGATTTAATGAACGCAACACCGCGTGCGTTGTTAACTACACACTCTCTTGATGGTACTGAGCATAATCTTGAAAATACTAATGATATTGTTGAAACATTGCCAGGAATGATTGTGTCTAAAACCGGTTTTACTGATCTTGCCGGTGGTAATCTTGCTATTGCTTTTGACGCCGGTCCTGCGCGTCCCATAATTGCTGTTGTGCTTGGTTCAACTGAAGAAGACAGGCTTACTGATATAGGACAATTACTTTGGGCGTCTCTTCGTTCTATTGCACGATAAAAACCATCCCACAAGATCTGGTCTTGTGGGGTCTTGACTAACTGATTTGAGTGTGATATGATGTAATTGTAGTTCTTTTTATACAAACAAGAAGGAGGCAGAAATGCTGACAAGAGCAGGATTGCTGGAGCTTCCAACCTTTCCTCTTTTGGGAGAAGACGCTCCAAAAATATTGGTGAGCTTGTGCCTTACCAATGGGAGATTCGTACCAGGCAGGATTCCATTCAAGGGGGAAGTTTCTCGCACCTCGACTTCTACACAAAAAGATTCAGAGAATCAAGTTGTCCAAAATTTGCCGAATGTGACAATTCAGAATCTTCGAAAAGGGCTTTCTCGTTTTGGATTTCGGCGTGTGGATGTACACCGTAAGATAAAAAGATACGAGCATGCCAGAAAAACGCAGTTCGTTGTCAACTTTTTGTTTACAAAGACAGACAACGATCAGCTTCCGCTTGTGTTTGATCATAAGACGGAAAAGGCAATTCGTGATCTTGCCATGATGCCGTGGGGTTGGGCGCATATCTATGATAATCCTGGCGGGCCCGTTAGCATTATCCTTCTTAATAGGAGCCCCGACGTGCTAGCTCAACACACTATCGTTGCTCGTAAGGGGATTCTGCAAGTAGAAGCAGTTGCATAATCTCCACAATCTCTTGAACCGGTGAATTCCCTTGAGGAACTTAGTTTTCCAATAGGTGGCGAATTTTCTGAAGTCTCATCCAAGGAAGAGTTCGCTGATCAGCCGTTTTCAGGGGTTCCCGTTCCAATACGGCAGTTCTTGCAGGTTTTAAAGAGGCGGTCAGAGCAGACTTAACATTCGCCTCAACTTATTATGTCCCGTGCATCCTAGATGCACGGGACATTTTTTTATTTCAATGTTATAATAATAAAATGGAAATTATTGACGTCATTAAAGTATTTGTGCCGGCGACAGTTGCTTTTTTTCTCGGAATAGCAATAACTCCGTTTATAAGCCATTACTTGTACAAACATAAACTTTGGAAGAAAAAAGCGCGGAATAATGCGTTAGGTGGAGGAAAAACGCCGTTGTTCTACAAATTACATAAAAAGAAGGAAGTCGGAACACCTCGGATGGGCGGTGTAGTTATTTGGCTTTCTGCCGTCACGACGATTATAGGGTTTTTACTTCTTGCGAAATTCTATCCGAATTCAGCAACTGAAAAGCTCAATTTTTTAAGTCGCAATCAGACATGGCTGCCACTTTTTACGCTTATCACAGCATCGCTTGTTGGGCTTTTTGATGACTTTCTAGTTATTTTTAACCGTGGTGGATATGTTGCAGGTGGCCTACCGCTTTCTTTTCGTATTGCGACGGTTCTTGGTATTGGTGCCGTTGGAGCGTGGTGGTTTTTCGCGAAGCTAGGGGTTAGCGTTATTAACATTCCTTTTTTCGGAGAATTGTCACTCGGCATCTTTTTTATTCCATTTTTTATGTTTGTCATGCTCGCGCTTTTTTCTGGTGGAATCATTGACGGCATAGACGGGCTTGCCGGTGGAACTCTCGCCGCAGCATTTGCGGCATATGCTGGGATTGCTTTTTTCCAGAGCCAGATAGACCTTGCGGCATTTTCAGCGGTTATTGTGGGGGGAATTCTTGCGTTTCTGTGGTTTAACATTCCTCCGGCGCGATTTTTCATGTCTGAAACAGGTATTCTGGGACTTACTACAACGCTTGCAGTTGTCGCATTTCTTACTCAAGCTGTGGTCGTCTTGCCTCTTATCGCATTTCTCTTGTTTGCGGCACCAGCGTCAGTTATTATCCAAATTACCTCAAAAAAGCTTTTTAACAGAAAAGTGTTTCTCATCGCTCCCATTCATCATCATTTTGAAGCGCTAGGTTGGCCACCGTATAAGGTCACCATGCGTTTTTGGATTTTGAGCGGTGTACTTGCGATTTTGGGAATGGTGATAGCGTTAATATGAAATAAAATATCAAAATGCAAAATGACAATGAAAAATTAAAAAATATTTTTACATTTTAAATTATCGTTTTGATTTTTGCTTTTTACATTTTGCTATTATGAAAAAAGTTGACCCTTGGTTCCTCGGTATCGTGCTCCTGCTTACTGGGGTAGGATTTCTTATCTTTTCGTCAGCGGCACTTGGTCTTTTGGCGCGTGATGGCGGCGCGCAGCTTTCCTCTGTTATCTTTAGTCAACTTTTTTTTGGTCTTGGCTTGGGTCTCTCCTCGTTTTTTGTTGTCTCGCGTATCAATTACAAGGTGTGGAGGAAATATGCATTTTATATTTTTCTTTTTTCAGTCATTGCAACAGCGCTTGTGTTTGTTCCGAAAATCGGACTAGAACTCAAAGGGGCGGCGCGCTGGCTTTCTATCGGTCCGTTTACTGTGCAACCCGCGGAATTTCTTAAAATTGGTTTGGTGCTTTATCTTGCCGCGTGGTTTTCTGCATTCCGCAATAAAGTGCACTCACTTAAATATGGACTTATCCCGCTTTTTGCTTTTTTAGGAGTTGTTGGTTTTCTCCTTGTTAAGCAGCCCGACACAGGAACACTGGTAGTGTTATTTGCTGCCGCGGTCGGTATTTTTTTTACAAGCGGCGCGCGCCTCAGGGATGTCTTTACCCTTATAATGGTAGCGATAGGAGGACTTGCGGTAATTGTATATATAAAACCGTATATTCAACAGCGAATACTTACTTTTCTCAATCCGTTTTCTGATATTCAAGGAGCTGGTTGGCAAATCGGACAGGCATCTATCGCAATTGGATCAGGAGGACTCTTTGGTAGGGGATTTGGCCAAGGTGTGCAAAAATTCACATACTTACCAGAGCCAATCAGTGATTCAATTTTTGCAGTTGCCGCTGAAGAATTTGGGCTTGTTGGCGCGCTTGTCATTATATCGCTTTTTGTATTTTTTGCAGTTCGTGGTTTTCATATTGCGCAGAGAGCACCAGATTATTTTTCTAGACTGACAGTCGTCGGAATTGTTATACTGATAGCAGGTCAAGCATTCTTGAATATTGGTTCTATGCTGGGGGTTTTCCCTTTAACCGGACTCCCGCTTCCTTTTATTAGCCATGGCGGAACCGCAATGCTTTTTACCTTTATTGGCTCTGGAATAATACTTAATATCTCACGATATATCAAGTAAATGCAAAGTGTAAAAAGCAAAAATCAAAATGATAATTTAAAATGTAAAAATGTTTTTTAATTTTTCATTGTCATTTTGCATTTTGATATTTAATCTTTAATCTTTAATATTATGCGTATCGTACTTACCGGTGGTGGTACAGCTGGGCATTTTTACCCACTTATTGCTATCGCAGAAGAATTACATCGTATTGCAGAAGAAGAAAAGCTGTTGAAGCCGGAGCTTTTTTATGTGTCAGTTTCACCATATGACAAAAAGGCATTATTTGAAAATGATATAACATTTAAGAAAATTCTCTCTGGGAAAATGCGGCGGTATATATCAATTTTCAGTATTTTTGATATTCTTAAACTTGCCATCGGTATCCCGCTTTCACTCTGGAAGATTTTTCGCATTTATCCAGATGTTATTGTAAGTAAAGGGGGGTATGCAAGTTTTCCTGTTGTATTTGCGGGACGCTTACTCCGTATTCCGCTGGTTATACACGAGTCTGATGCAGTTCCTGGTCGTACAAACATCTGGTCAGCACAGTTCGCAAGACGTGTTGCAGTTTCATGGGATGAAGCGGCGCAGTTTTTCCCCAAAGAAAAAACTGCCGTAGTTGGTCAACCTGTGCGCCATGCATTACTTCATCCAATATCGGAAGGTGCGCACGAATACTTGAAACTTGAAGAAGGAGTACCGTTGATTTTAGTACTTGGTGGTTCGCAAGGCGCAGCGCGTATCAATACTACTATTTTGGATGCACTTCCTCAATTAACAGAACGCTATCAAGTCATTCATCAGACAGGTATGGCGCATTTAGCAAATGCAAGGCAGATGGCGAGTGTTATACTTTCATCACAAGATAAACATACAAGCCGCTATAAACCATTTGGATACTTGAATGATCTTGCTCTGCGAATGTCTGCTGGCGTAGCAACGATTGTCATCTCACGAGCTGGTTCAACAATTTTTGAGATTGCGGCATGGGGAATTCCATCTATTATCGTGCCGATTACAGCATCAAATGGTGATCACCAGAGAAAGAACGCATTTAGTTACGCGAGGAGGGGCGCGGCTATCATCATGGAAGAGAAAAATCTTACACCCAATCTTTTGTTGTCCGAGATAAAGCGTGTCATGGAAAATGGAGCACTGCAGAAGGAAATGAAAACGGCAGCACAATCTTTCTTTAAGCAAGGCGCTGCCGCAAAAATTGCTCGCGAGGCAATTAAGATAGCGCTTAAACACGAACGATAGAACAATACCAATATACGAATTGTACGAATGATACAAATAATACTAATGCGACGTATTCGTATCCATTAGTATCATTCGTACAATTCGTATATTAGTATTATTCATTTGCATGACTCACAATTCTAACAAAGTGATTACCAGATTTGCTCCTTCTCCAACCGGAGCGCTTCATATTGGAAGTGCGCGTACCGCGCTTTTTAATTTTATATTCGCAAAACAAAACAAGGGAAAATTTATTTTGCGAATTGAGGACACGGACAAAGAGAGATCAAAAAAAGAATATGAAAAAGATATTTTGGACGGGCTTCAATGGCTGGGAATAGAACACGATGAAATATATTACCAATCAAAAAGAGAGGATATTTATGAGAAGTATATACAGCCATTACTTGAAAAAGAAATAATATATTTTTCCCCACCAGAAGAAGAAGAAAAAAAAGAAGGAATTCTTCGATTTAAGAATCCGAATAAGAAAATTACTTTTAATGATGAAGTGCGTGGAGATATTACTTTTGACACTACGGAATTAGGAGATTTCGCTATTGCGCGAGATAAACAAACTCCACTTTATCATCTTGCTGTTGTTATAGATGATCACGAAATGGGAATCACGGATGTTATACGTGGAGAAGACCATATCTCAAATACGCCACGGCAAATTTTACTTCAAGAAGCGATAGGAGCTTCGCGCCCTCGATATACTCATATTCCTCTCATCTTGGCTCCGGATAGGACAAAATTATCTAAGCGCACGAATGCTACCGCGATTTTAGATTATAAAAAAGAAGGATACTTACCTGTAGCGCTGATAAATTTTATGACGCTTCTTGGGTGGTCGCCGCAGGTGAAAACTGAAAACCGACAACCGATAACCGACAACAAACAACAAATAACCGATGACGTTGATGATGGGATTTTTTCTGCGGATGAGCTGGTTAAACGTTTTTCAGTTTCTGCAATCCAGAAAGGGGGAGCGATATTTGATATAAATAAATTGCGCTTTATTAACCGTGAGCACCTAAAAAAGATCCCATTTGAACGGCTTAAAGCCGAAATTGAACTGTTTTTACCCTCTGAAATGCGCAAAATGACGCCCCAAGCACATTCTGTACTCATACAGGTTATAATGGAAAAGATTGATGTTTTTAGCGATATTGAGGCGTTGTATAAAGCAGGAGAATTTACATACTTTTGGGAACAGCCGACATACACCGTAGAGGCGCTTTTCTGGAAGGAAGAAAAAGACAGCGCGACTTTAGCGGAGAATATTGACAAATTAGTACAATTGTTATCTGAAATATCTCAAGAACAATTTACTGCTGATGTTGTTAAAAAGCATATTTGGTCGTATGCGACGGAACGAGGTAGGGGATCTGTGTTGTGGCCGTTTCGTTTTGCGCTTTCTGGTAAGGAAAAGTCGCCAGATCCGTTTGTTATAGCAGAAATACTTGGAAAGGAAGAAACCATAAGACGGCTTGAATACGCGCGTGAGAAATTATTCTAAATTTCTAATTCACCTAATTCACCTAATTTCTAATAAAATTCCAAAATTCTCAAATAACCAAAACCAAAAATTTTTTAGAATTAGGAATTGTGTTATTGGACATTTTATTAGGTGAATTAGAAATTAGATGAATTAGGTGAATTTTATTTAATGTTTACTCTACGTAATAAAATTATTCTCCTCATTCTACTCCTGTTTTTTACTGTTCATCTTCCTGCTATTGCCAATACCATTAACGAACTAGAATCAAATATTCAAGAACGCAACAGTGAAATACGTGAACTTGAAGAAGAAATTTCTGAACTTGGCGGACAGATTGATTTAGTTGGAGCGGAAGCTAAAACACTTGAAAATGCGCTCAAGCAACTTAACTTAACAGATCGTAAATTAACCACGGATACTCGCTTAACACGACAAAAAATTACAGGGACAGGACTTGCCATTGAAGAACTTGCGCTTGGAATCATTGATAAAGAGCAACAAATTCAGATTGGTGGCGCCGCGCTTGCGCAGTCTATACGGAATATTCACGAACTTGAATCCCGCAGTTTTATTGAAATCATTTTCTCGCAAGATGGGTTTTCAGGATTTTGGAATAGTGTGCAAGGGTTACAGCAGTTTCAAGGCGAAGTAAATGAACGAGTGCATAGCCTGCAGGCGCTGAAACGGGAATTTGAGGGTTCTAAAAAAGCATCAGAGCGCGAACAGAAAAATCTAATTGCATATAATGTTCGTCTTGGAGATCAGCAGGAAATTGTCAAACAAAACAAAGATGTAAAAAATATTCTGCTAAAAGAAACAAAAAACAAAGAATCAAACTACAAAGAATTACTTAACGAACGTCTAGCTCGCAGAGAAGCGCTTGAGCAGGAATTGCGTGACTTTGAAGCACAGCTTCGTGTTGAAATTGACCCAAAAAGTCTGCCGCGTCCAGGGGAGGGTGTTTTGCGTTGGCCGATAGATTCTGTAAAGGTTACTCAGTATTTTGGAAATACACCTTTTGCAAGCAAAAATCCACAAGTCTATAATGGCGCGGGGCACAATGGTATTGACTTGCGTGCGGCGCCTGGAACAGTTATCAAGAATGCCGCAAACGGTGTTGTAGTGGATACTGGCAATACGGATACAGTACACGGCTGTTACTCGTATGGTAAGTGGGTGTTAATACGACACTATAATGGTCTTGCAACGCTTTACGCGCATCTCTCACTCATTCGTGCGACACCAGGGCAAGAAGTTTCGACAGGAGATATAATCGGATACAGCGGTAATACCGGCTATTCAACAGGACCGCATTTACATCTTGGAGTATACGCGGCAAATGCTGTGCGGGTTGTAAAACTCGGTGATATAAAGGAAATTACTAATTGTGGCGCAGCGCATATTCCAGTATCACCACCCAATGGATATCTAAATCCGTTGTCGTACTTCTAGGTGAGTAACGTAAATTGTTGAACGCTTTGCGCTACACGATTTATGATTCGCGTTACACGATTGTGTGGTATAATATTACCATGGTTCATATTTCTCAAAATACTGGCTTCATCAAACTCGTTATCATAATAATAATCATCATTCTCGTGTTGAGTTATTTTAATATTGATATCCGTGGCATTGTGGAATCTCCACAGTCGCAATCTAATTTACAATATGTCTGGAATTGGGTAGTGCTTGTTTGGGATAATTATCTTGCAAACCCTGTCTTGTATTTCTGGAATAACATATTTATAGATCTACTGTGGGAATCATTTGTAGACAATCTAGAGCGTATTAAGCAAGGCCAGCCGCATGACTTTGAGCTGAATGCACCGCGGGTTCCTTAGCAGGAACCACAGACACACGTAGGATTTTGTTATAGAATTATAGTAATGGGACATGGAAAATTAGGAAAACAAAAGCGAAAAGGGTGGCAGATTAAAGACCTAAAGAGGGGATTTGAAAAATTTTATGAAATACATGGACATTATCCAGCGTCTCATGAAATTGATACATTTGAACACTTACCGTCATCGCGGTCTATTCAGAGGAAATTTGGCGGTTTAGTGCGTATTAGAGAGGAGTTAGGGCTTAGTACGTCATTTGATTTGCGGGCAGGGGAGCATAGCAGTAAAAGAGCGAAAGAAATCAATGCGCGGGCGCATAAGATTGAAAAAGAAATACATGATTATCTAGTCGGCATATTCGGAATAGAATTTGTTCATAGGGAGCATTTTTTTACTGATGACAGAAGGACGCGAACAGATTTTTTTGTATACTGCGAAAACGGAAATTTTTCAGTTGATGTATTTTTTCCAAAAAACAAGCGCAATCTTACTGGCTGTCTAAACAGTAAAATGAGGACATATAAGAACATTAGCATGCTTCAGTATCCTGTTATTTTTTTACAAATGAACAGCGAGATGTCTGACGAAGAGGTTTGCGAGACTTTGGCGCGAAAGAAAAATAAATTACACAAATATCAGCGCGTAATGAATTTAGGCGAGTTTAAGGAGTTCTGTGAGGAAAGAAATTCACAACATGCAACCCTCAACCAATAGCATCATTGCAGGTTATCGGTTCGGTTGCGAGTTGTTGGTTATCAGGTCGCACAAGCGACCTGATAAAAAGGTATATTGTGCGACGTTATGTTTCCCGAAGAATAAGGGCGTTTATACAGCCCCCTCCTGCGCTACGCACAACAATTAACAAGTAACCATTAACAATTGACTCAACGAATAAATTGCGTGTCAAATGTCAAAGGTTACATGTCAAATGTTTTCCCAATTTGAACATCCTTTTTTCTGTAATAAATTAAATTTAAAAGAAGTGACGCGACAGCTCCAATTATAAATGCCCATTGAATATTTGTTACTAAAAGCAATAAGCCCACGAGTATCAAGCCGCATGCTTTACCTGAATGCATTGCCATTTCGCGTATGACAGTGAATTCATCAACGTAGTGCCCTTGATCTGCTGTCATGTCGTATAAAAGCGTCTGAAACGGCGTACGAGTGAATATTTTTGTAATACCATGATACAATCCTGCAATAAATATATGGAACGCAGTCAATACAAATATTTTTGCAACCCATCCTATGGCATAAAAAATACTGCCCAAACGCAATGTCTTATATTTATGCAGATCATCAAGGTCAAGGTATTTTCCAAGCGCCAATTGTAAAATAAGGGTTAGACCTACCACTACCGTAGAAAGAGCGCCAACCGCGAAATAGTTTCCATCTAGTAGTTGAAAAATAAATATGGGCCATATTACAATCGCAATGGCATTCTCTGCGCCATTTGCAAATATCGCGAGCATGGGAGCGCGGTGCTCTTTTGAACAAAAATGCTTCCAGGTTTCTCTATAGTTCCAGGTAAATTTTTCATGCACCTTTGGTGTGCGAAAGAAAATAAACGCCGCGACAACATATAAAAAAATAGCAATAAAAAATAAAATATCAAAACCACTTTTACTGATGATAATACCTGCCGCAATTGGTCCGAGAACCCCAAGAAAGCTACGCGTTGCAAACATAGCACTTACTTCCCTCCCCCGATTTAAACTATCAGTAAATTTTGCAAAATCAACGTGGTATGGCAGCCAGAAAAATATTCGGTGTAACAGTAGAGCAAATGCGGCAAGTACCGCAAATATAAATATTTTTTCTGGGTTGGCAGATAAAAGGATGACAAAAAATATGGCACCAAACAATGTTCCTACTGTAAGTGCTTTGCGGAACCCGAATTTGTTCATATATTGTGCTCCAACAGCAACAAAAAGCATATATAACAGTGAACCAACTAAATAGAAAAGTACAACAAACTGTATCTTCTCATGAAATAATGTATAAAGAAAAATCGGTAGAAAAACACCCAAAAGCCCAGCGGCAATGTGTGTGAGTACACGTCCAGCATAAAGTGTTGCCAACCCGCTTTTTAATTGTCCTGAGAAATACTTCATTTAGTAAGTAGTAAGTAGTTTGTAGTGAGTAGAAAAATATTAAACAAAAAACTACTAACTACTTTCTACCAACTACGCACTTATTTATAGTCCTTTACAATTCTTTGCTGGAGTGTAACCAGCGTTTTTTGCCGCTT
>CEPV01011471.1_pt1 | contig 27755 bp, 21 predicted proteins | sample 530451 | NCBI WGS metagenome assembly CEPV01 (sample SAMEA2620097, study PRJEB7988) | marine metagenome | isolation source: saline water (ENVO:00002010), including
GCCGTTAGCTCAGTTGGTAGAGCAGCTGACTCTTAATCAGCGGGTCGTAGGTTCGATCCCTACACGGCCCACCAGTCAGACAGGATCAGGATATAGCAGCGATCAGGGTTGTCGGGTGCGAAAGTGGCGGAATTGGTAGACGCGCTGGCTTTAGGTGCCAGTGGGGCAACCCGTGGGAGTTCGAGTCTCCCCTTTCGCACCAACCTCCCCGACTTGCGGGCACTGTGAACCGGACGATGATCAGCTTGGTCGGGTGGTGTAAAGGTGAAATTTTGCGAAATCCAGGGGACTAAAGACAAGGTAGACTGAACTATGGACGTATCCATTGAAACTACCGGCGCCATCGGTCGGCGAATGACCGTGAAGGTGCCTGCTGAACAACTCGACGGTGCGGTCGCCGCACGACTGAAGCGTTTGGCCCGCACCGCGAAGATTCCCGGTTTCCGGCCGGGCAAAATTCCGATGAAGGTGATCGAGTCACGCTTCGCCGACCAGGCCCTGGCGGAAGCCGCAGACGAGATCATCAGCGCAAGTTATATGGAAGCGATTAACGGGGAGTCGCTCGATGCGGCAGGGCCGCCCGCGATCGAGCCTAAGAATCTTGCCCGTGGCGAGGATCTTGAATTCATCGCCAATTTCGAGGTCTTCCCCGAGGTCCCCCGAACCGATATTCGTGACCTGCCTATTGATCGCCAGCAGTGTGAGGTTGTCGATGCCGATATTGATCGCACGATTGAAACCTTGCGCGAGCAGCGAACCAGTTTCGAAACTGTCGACAAGGCCGCAGAGACCGGCGACCGGGTGGTGATTGATTTCGAGGGCCGCGTCGCTGGCGAGGCCTTCGAAGGTGGTGAGGCCAAAGACTACCCGGTGGTGTTGGGCAAGGGCGCACTACTGGCTGAGTTTGAATCAGGCATTACGGGTGCACGTGCCGGGGAAGACCTGACCATTCAACTGACCTTTCCCGAGGATTATCCCGGCGCACAGGTTGCCGGCAAGGAAGCCGAGTTCGCAATCAGCGTCAAGGAGGTTGGGGCGCCTGAAGTGCCTGAGATTGACGAAGACTTTATCCGGACCTTTGGTGTTGAGGATGGTTCAAAGGCAGCATTCCGACAGGAAATCCGTACCAGCCTTGAACGTGAACGCGATCAGCGTGCCCGCGTACAGATTCGGCAAGCGGTGCTCGAGGCCCTGATGCGCGATAATGAATTCGAAGTTCCCTCAGCGCTCGTCGATGAGGAAATTAACCGGGCCATCATGGCCGTGCGCCAGCAACTGCAGCAGCAGGGCCTGCCCCACGATGCCCCCATTGACCGGGCGAATTACCTGGATGAGTCATACCGGCGGGTGCGCCTGGGTTTGGCGATGCACGGGGTAGTAAAACGTCTTGAGATCAAACCGGATCCGGATCGGGTCCGCGAGCGTGTGGTCGAGATGGGCTCAAGCTATAGCGATCCCGACCAGTTTGTCCGCTGGTATTATGAAGACAAGAATCGTCTCGCCCAGATAGAGTCGGTGATCGTGGAAGAGCAGGCAGTTGAGGCACTGCTTGAAGAGGCCAAGATCAATGACACGACCGTGAGTTTTGAAAAGTTCGTGCGTCCACAGTCTCCTGCTACAGTAGCCCAGGAAGCAAGCGGCGATACCAAATAAACCCAATGGTGAGCGGAAAGAAGATATGACAAATAATTCTGGGAACTCTGAACTCGCGACGGTGCGGAATCTCGGACTGGTGCCGATGGTCATCGAGACCACGGGGCGTGGTGAGCGGGCCTATGATATCTACTCGCGCCTGCTTAAAGAGCGGGTGGTGTTCATGGTGGGCCAGGTTGAGGATTACATGGCCAACCTGATCGTGGCACAACTGCTTTTCCTGGAGTCCGAGAATCCCGATAAAGATATTCACCTCTACATCAATTCCCCCGGAGGTGCGGTTAATGCGGGCATGGCGATCTACGACACCATGCAGTTTGTGCGACCGAGTATCAGTACCGTGTGCATCGGCCAGGCTGCCAGCATGGGTGCGGTGATACTGGCTGGCGGCGCACCGGGCAAGCGCTTCACCCTGCCGCACGCGAGAATCATGATTCACCAGCCCTTGGGCGGATTTCAGGGGCAGGCAACCGATATCGATATTCAGGCCCGCGAGATCCTGAGGCTGCGCGAAAGACTCAATCAGGTGCTGGCTTCTCATACCGGGCGGGATGTGGAAACGGTAAGTGCCGATACCGAGCGGGACAATTTCATGGACGAGCATGAAGCGGTTGAGTACGGCATTGTGGATCGTGTACTGAAAAGCCGCGAGGACGAATAATCCAGACAGATTATCCTGATCCCACCGGAGCACTTGCAATTTTTTTCCAAACCTTGCATCGTTAGACCCTGAGAACCGAGATTAACCGGTTTCAGCGCGGTATTTGACCGAACGAGGCGCACAGAAATATGGCCGACGGCGACGAAGACAAGAAAGGCGATAAGCTGCTGTACTGCTCTTTTTGCGGCAAGAGTCAGCACGAAGTTCGAAAACTGATCGCCGGCCCCTCGGTATTCGTCTGCGACGAGTGCGTCGAACTGTGCAATGAGATCATCCGTGAAGAAGCGGAGGAGGCCGACAGTTCGGAAGCTTCGGGCCCACGCTACCCAACGCCCCGGGAGATCTGTGAACGACTTGACGACTATGTCATTGGTCAGTCGGAAGCGAAAAAGGTCCTCTCTGTAGCCGTCTACAACCACTACAAGCGTATCGAGCACGAAGACGCCAACGGCACTTCCGCCGACGTCGATATCTCCAAGAGCAACATCCTGATGATCGGGCCCACCGGCTCGGGAAAGACGCTGTTGGCGGAAACGCTGGCACATGAACTCAACGTGCCATTTACGATTGCCGACGCGACGACGCTCACCGAGGCGGGGTACGTTGGGGAGGACGTCGAAAATATCATTCAGAAGCTGTTGCAAAAATGTGATTACGACGTGGAGAAGGCTCAGGTCGGAATCGTCTATATCGATGAGATCGATAAGATCTCCCGAAAAGCGGACAACCCCTCGATCACGCGCGATGTTTCCGGTGAGGGAGTTCAGCAGGCACTGCTCAAACTGATCGAAGGGACGATCGCGTCAGTTCCGCCACAGGGAGGGCGCAAGCATCCCCAGCAGGAATTTCTCCAGGTGGATACCCGTAACGTCCTGTTCATCTGCGGCGGCGCATTCGGAGGACTCGAAAAGGTGATCCAGGAGCGGTCGGAAAAGTCCGGCATTGGGTTTGGTGCAGACATCAAGAGCAAAACAGAAGCCGACCGGATCAGTGAATTTCTCAATGATCTTGAACCCGAAGACCTGATCAAGTACGGCCTTATCCCTGAGTTTGTTGGCCGCATGCCGGTTATCGCGACTCTCGAAGAGCTCGATGAAGAGGCTCTTGTGACCATTCTCACAGAGCCGAAAAACTCACTCGTCAAGCAGTACCAGAAACTTTTCGAACTGGAAGGCGTGAAGCTCGAGATCCGGGAAGACACCCTCCAGGCCATTGCCAAACGGGCGCTCGCGAGAAAGACCGGTGCACGAGGACTGAGGTCTATACTCGAAAAAGCCCTGCTGGAAACCATGTTTGAGCTGCCCTCGATGGACAATGTCTCAAGGGTCACCGTCGACGCTAACGTCATCGATTCGGGGGCCCAGCCGCTCTTTATGTACGAAGAAGCGTCTCGCAACGTCTCCAGCCAGTCTTCCTGACCGCTCGATTTCCGGCTCGAACGAGCCGTTACACAGACCGCTCCTTGAAATACGGGGGAAGCGCCCTCACACTTACTCCATACGGGTTTCGAATAGTTGCAGGCGTGCGAGACCAAGACCGATGTCATTGTGAATTGATGTGATGGACAGAAATATGAGCGACGAACAATCCACCGAAGACATAACTCCCAGAACCCGCTACCAGATGCTGCCTTTGCGGGACGTGGTGGTTTTCCCGCACATGGTTCTCCCGCTGTTTGTGGGTCGCGAGAAATCCATCAACGCACTGGAAGAAGCCGTTCAGTCGGGTAAGCAGATTTTTCTGGCGGCTCAGCACGACGCAGCGGATGACGATCCAGCACCTGAAAACATCTTTGGTATCGGCACGGTTGCCAACATTCTGCAGTTGTTGAAACTGCCCGACGGGACTGTCAAGGTACTTGTCGAGGGCGTCTCCCGTGCCGGGATCGTCAACTACGTGGAGACCGAAGACAGTTTTGTGGTGGATGCGGCGCCCATTGCCGAGGGTGAATTCGATGAGCGCGAGGGCGAGGTCCTGATGCGCACGGTCACGTCTGAGTTCGAGCAGTACGTCAAACTGAATTCGAAGATACCGCCGGAAGTGCTTACCTCCTTAAGCGGTATCGAAGACCCTGACCGGCTGGCCGATACGATTGCTGCGCACCTGACGCTGCGCAACGATGAGAAGCAGAAAATACTGGAACTGGGAGATGTCCGCGAGCGTCTGGAACATCTCCTGGGGATCATGGAGTCCGAGATCGACTTGCTCCAGGTGGAAAAACGCTTGCGTGGCCGCGTGAAAAAGCAGATGGAAAAGAGTCAGCGCGAGTATTACCTGAATGAGCAGATGAAGGCCATTCAGAAAGAACTCGGTGACATGGATGATGCTCCTAACGAAATGGAGGAGCTTCAGCAAAAGGTCGAAGAAGCAGGTATGCCCAAAGAGGCCCGGGAGAAGGCTGAGTCCGAACTCAAGAAATTGCGCATGATGTCGCCGATGTCCGCGGAAGCTACGGTTGTGCGTAATTACGTCGAGTGGCTGGTGCAGGTGCCCTGGAAAAAAAGAAGCCGGGTTCTGAAAGATCTTGCCAAAGCAGAAGCCGTGCTGGAAGCGGATCACTACGGTCTCGACAAGGTGAAGGAACGTATTCTCGAATACCTCGCGGTGCAGCAGCGCATCAACAAGGTCAAAGGCCCCATTTTGTGTCTGGTCGGGCCACCCGGGGTCGGCAAGACGTCTCTGGGCGAATCGATTGCGCGCGCGACCAATCGCAAGTTTGTACGGATGTCGCTCGGCGGGGTGCGGGATGAAGCGGAAATAAGGGGGCACCGACGGACTTATATTGGCTCTCTGCCGGGAAAGATCATCCAGAACATGGCCCGGGCAGGAACCCGTAATCCCTTGTTCATGCTCGATGAAGTCGACAAGATGTCGATGGATTTCCGGGGAGATCCGTCCTCCGCGCTGCTGGAGGTTCTCGACCCCGAGCAGAACCACAAGTTTGGAGACCATTATCTTGAGGTCGACTACGACCTTTCCGGGGTCATGTTCGTCGCTACGGCGAATACCCTGAATATCCCGGGACCGTTGCTGGATCGGATGGAGGTGATCCGGATCTCGGGTTACACCGAGGATGAAAAAATTAATATCGCAACGAAGTATCTGGTCGATAAGCAAAAACGCAACAACGGCCTCAAGGACGAGGAGATCAGCATTAACCGCCAGGCGTTGATTGACATTGTTCGTTACTACACCCGGGAGGCCGGGGTGCGTGGTCTCGACCGCGAGATAGCGAAGATCTGCCGCAAAGTGGCGAAGGAGCTCCTGCTCGATACGTCCCGGACCCGGGCGCAGGTGTCATCACGCAATCTCAACAAATACCTTGGCGTTCGTCGGCACCGCTACGGGCGGGTAGAAGAAGGAAACCGGATCGGTCAGGTCACGGGACTCGCCTGGACAGAAGTCGGCGGCGAACTGCTGACGATTGAGGCGGCGGTCATGCCGGGAAAAGGCAAACACAGCTTTACCGGCAAACTCGGCGATGTCATGCAGGAATCTATCCAGGCGGCGATGTCGGTGGTACGGACCCGATCGGCGCAGTACGGCATTGACAGCGACTTTTTCCAGAACAAGGATATTCATATCCACGTTCCCGAGGGCGCGACGCCGAAAGATGGACCGAGCGCCGGAATCGGGATGTGCACCGCTGTGATTTCGGCGATTACTGGAACCGCGGCCCGGGCCGATGTGGCCATGACCGGTGAGATCACGTTGCGCGGTGAAGTGCTGCCCATTGGAGGCCTCAAGGAAAAACTGCTGGCGGCACATCGTGGCGGCATTGCCACAGTCCTCATCCCCAAGGAGAATGAAAAAGATCTCGTGGAGATCCCCGGCAATATCAAGAGTGGTCTTGAGATTATCCCTGTGCGCTGGATTGATGAAGTGATCGCGGTTGCGCTGGAAAATCTTCCGGAAATCACCGCCGCAGGAGAAAAAGGCGTACCCGTTTCTGCCGAAACGGAAAAAAGCCCGACCAAGACCCCGGCCCGGGCGCACTAACCGGCAGCCAGTCAAAAACCCCCGGAAGCGGGATCGGCATTTGGCTTCCGGGCACAGTTGTGCATGGTGAAACCCCTCTATTCAAGGTAATAGACCTCGTTCTTCGTGTTTATTATGAAGTTTGTGGCAACGGGTTAAGACCTCGTTCACCCGGTGATAATTGACACTTTCCCGGCAGTTGGTATAACCGTTGTGCGTACAGGCTTTGCACTTGCGTCCTAAGACACGTGCGGTTTGCGGTATTGCGGAACCGAGTGCGAAGGGTTTGAAAGTGAGTTACACGGCAAAGGGAGGAACAGGGTATGAACAAAGCTGACCTCATTGATGCGGTCGCAGCCAAGACGGGACTGGGCAAGAGTCAGGCAGGTTCTGCGGTCGAGTCTGTTCTGGATGTGATTACCGAGGCGTTGACGCGGGGTGACAGCGTATCCCTGGTGGGCTTTGGCATATTTTCTGTCAGCGAGCGCGCCGGTCGGGTGGGACGCAATCCACGCACAGGCGAAAGCATTGCCATTGCGCCCTCGAGGGCTCCGAAGTTCAAGGCTGGCAAAGGCCTGAAGGATGCCGTAAACTAGCGCGCCCCTCGGGGTGCTTAGCTCAGTTGGGAGAGCGTCGCCCTTACAAGGCGAAGTCGCAGGTTCGAACCCTGCAGCACCCACCAAGGCCAGGAGGCCCGTTCGCGGCGGCGGACGCGGATCGCTTTTGGAGCGGTAGTTCAGTTGGTTAGAATACCGGCCTGTCACGCCGGTGGTCGCGGGTTCGAGTCCCGTCCGCTCCGCCACTTCTTATCAGCGCTGCCGGGATGTTCCCGGTAACGGGGAATAAGTTGTCTTGGCTGCGGTAAAGTCTGGGAAACTGACCTTCGGTTGGAGCACTGATAAGCGCCGGAAAATTGCAGCCACCTGAATAATCATGTTAACCGCTATCAAGGAACGCGCTTCTGGCTGGATTGCCTGGGCCCTGGTCATCCTCATTTCGATACCCTTCGCGCTATGGGGAATCAATTCTTACTTTGAAGGCGCGTCCAAGATTTCTGTTGCATCCGTAAATGGCGTCGACGTTGAGGAGTCGATTTATCAGCAGGCCCTTTCCGAACAGCGCCGCTCTCTCGTTCAGATGATGGGCCGCAACGTCGATGCTGAGCTCTTTGCCAGCGAGGCATTTAAGCTCCAGGTGCTCGAGTCGCTGATCGACAGCCAGCTGCAAGCGGAATATCTCGCCGACAGAGGTTATCGGATTACCAACGAGCAGCTGTCGAACCGCATTGCCACTTTTGCGGCGTTTCAGTCCGAGGGTCACTTTGATCCGGCGCGATACGAAATGCTGCTGCAGAACGCCGGTCTCACGGTGGAGGGCTTCGAGCGCCAGCAGCGCCAGCAGGGCGCGGTGGATCAGTTGCGTATTGGCCTGAGAGCAACATCGCTGGTGATCCCTGCAATGACCGATCGTGCGATCCAGTTGTTGATGCAGCAGCGCCGCGCGCAGTACACCGTTCTGGATCTTCAGACGTATAGTGATACCGTTAAGGTCGCGGAGGGTGCGGTGCGTGCCGAGTATGAAAAGAATCCCGATCGTTATGTCCAGCTTCCACAGATGCAGGTCGACTACCTCGCGCTTTCGGTCGACGCGCTGGCGGCACAAGCTGTGATTACCGCGGCTGCGAAGCAGGCCTATTACGATGACAACACCGACCGGTTTACCCGACCGGGAAGTCGTTCTGCGAGTCATATTCTGATCAGTGTGCCGGCCGACGCGGCCGAAGAGGGGGTCGAGCAGGCACGGGATGAAGCTGCAGCTTTGGTTGTCAAGGCGCGAGACGGACAGGATTTCGGCGAACTTGCACGCAAGTATTCCAGCGATCCGGGGTCGGCTGGGCGCGGGGGAGATCTTGGCATCATCCGGCCAGGCACCATGACCCCTGCATTTGAGGCTGGGGTATTTGCGCTCGACCAGGGCCAGATCAGCGACCCGGTCCGTACCGAATATGGCTGGCACGTGATCAAACTGACCGACCTGCGCCAAAGCGTGGTCAGCCCGTTTGCCGAAGTTCAGAGTGAAATAACGGGGCTATTGTCCCGCGAATGGGCCGAGGGACAGTTTATGGTGATGGCCGAAGACTTTCAGAATATGGTTTTTGAGCAGCCCGGATCGCTTGAGGCGACGTCTGATTTCCTGGGTATCCCGATCCAGCGAACCGGCTGGTTCTCTCTCGGTGCAGGTGAAGGCATTGCGGCACACGCCGTTGTCCGCGAGGCGGCCTTCAGTGATGAGGTCCGGGTAGACCGGATGAACAGTGAAATGATCGAGATTGACAGCGATACGCTGGTGGCCGTGCACTACGCGGATTATCGTGAACAGCGCCAGCGGGATTTCGAAGAGGTCGGTGACGCTATTGCTGATGACCTGGCCGTTCAGGCGGCTCTGGCGGCTCAGGAGGCCGCTGCTCGACAGATGATTGACAGTCTGCGTTCGGGAGCGCAATGGGCGGCGGTACTGGACGATGCGGGTTTGCCGGCATACCAACTACCGGAAGATGCCGAGGACATTTCTGATCCCGATGACGAGAACGTTGCGCGGGCCGTCTACTCAGCGCCTGCGCCAGTCTCGGGGCAGGCGGGCTACGGCGGCACTCGCCTGGATGGTTCACGTTATTCGGTATTCCGCCTGGAAGAAGTCGTTTCGGGAGATCCCTCGCAGATCACATCCGAGGAGCGTGAACAGATCAGGGCACTGATCGGCGCCCGGGTCGGGGAGGAGTTGTACACGGGCGCAAGCCGCGCCTTGCGCTCTGCTGCCAACGTCGAGGTATTTAACGAAAACCTCTAGCGTCGGAGCTTGCGTGATCTTTGAGGATCAGGACCCTTCGGCAATAGTCGGGCTGATCCCCACGGTGTTGAAGCCACCATCGACGTAGGTGATCTCCCCCGTGATTCCGGATGCCAGGTCTGAGCACAGGAATGCCGCGGTATTACCCACTTCTTCGATGGTGACCCCACGCCCAAGGGGTGCCGTGGCCTCGTAAAACTTCAGCATCTGCTTGAGTCCCTTGATTCCTGATGCTGCCAGCGTTTTGATCGGGCCGGCGGAGATGCCATTGACCCGGATACCCTCGGCTCCGAGAGATTGCGCCAGGTAGCGTACGTTTGCCTCCAGACTCGCTTTGGCGAGACCCATGACATTGTAGCCCGGCATGGATCGCTGCGATCCAATATAGCTCAGAGTCAGCATCGCCCCCTGGGACGCCATCATCGGCCGTAATGCGCGGGCCAGTGCGGTGAAGCTATAGGAACTGATTTCGTGGGCGGTAGAAAATCCGGCACGGGTTACCGAGTCCAGAAACATGCCTCCCAGTTCCTCTCTCGGGGCGAATGCGATGGAATGAACCAGGATATCAAGCCGGTCCCAGTGCGCACTCAAGGTTTCATGCAGGGCTTCGATATCGCTGTCTTGGGAAACATCACAGCGGATGGTTTTGTCAAAGCCGAGTTCTGCTGCGAACTTATCCGCGCGGCTACCGAGCTTGTCGTTTTCGTAGGTCAGCACCAATTCGGCGCCCTCCCGGGCCATGGCCTGCGCAATACCCCATGCGATCGACCGGTTTGACGCAACCCCGGTGATCAATGCCCGTTTGCCGTCAAGAAATCCCATCCCGTCAAATATCCGTGGTTAGAATCAACGTGACTATGGTTTTTATCCCAACGTCAGGAAAGAGTCAAAAGTTGCCGTCATTATCGGGGGAGACGGTGTCCATCGTAGCGGTGCATTCCCAAGCGGTTCCCCGCGCAAAGGCGCTTTCTTTACAGCTCGGCTTGGGCAAACTTTGCGATATCGATACGGCCTCAGGGCTGGTGCTCGAAGTTTCCCAAAGCGGGCTCGGGCTGCGGGATTATGCACAGCGGCGCAGTCGGACGTTAACCATTGATTCGGCAAGGAGGCGATACCCTGGTTCGGGTAGAGATCTGCTCTCACGGGCGCTGGGAAGAAACTGTCAGTCCGTCATTGACGCAACGGCAGGATTTGGCTCGGACGCTTTTGATTTTGTACGTCGCGGCAAGCAGGTGTGTGCGATTGAGCGAGTCGCGATCGTGGCGATCATGCTCAAAGAAGCAGCAGCGGATTTTTCCTCCGGGCGGGAAAAGGGCAATCTTCACGTGGTTTGTGGTGATGCGATTGACGAAATTGGAGCACAAGCGGCGGCTGATATAATTTTTCTTGATCCGATGTTTCCGGATCGGGACCGTCAGAGTGCCCGACCGCGCAAGGCCCAGCAGATTCTGCGGCGCCTTACGGGCGAGGATCTCGATGCGGGGGAATTGCTTCGGGTTGCCCGCCAGCATGCCGGCAGACGGGTGATCGTCAAACGCCCCCGTACTGCGCCGCCCTTGGACGGCGAGCCGGACATCAGTCATAAGGGCAGGTCAGTGCGCTACGACGTGTATCTGACAGGCGGGACATAACGATGGCGCACTGGCTTTATCTGCCGCATCTTGAGGCCGCCGGCGAAGCGGCAGTCCTGGAAGGGGCCGAGGCGAGTCATGCCGTGCGTGCCCGCCGGTTGCGGATCGATGATCCGGTATGCGTGTTTGACGGGATGGGCCGGGTTGCTCAAGGCCGTATCAGCGATGTGATTCAGCGGCCGTTGCAGGTGCATCTGGTTATTAATCACCATCAACATTGGCCGCCGCCCGCGGCCCGGATTCACCTTGCCAGCGCCCTGCCCAAAGGTGACCGTCAGGCGACGATGCTGGATATGGCCGCCCAGCTGGGGATGACCGATTTCACTCCCCTTAAGTGTGATCGAAGCGTCAGCCAGGCCCGTGCCCAGGCTTATGAGCGGTGGCAGCGGGTTCTCATCGAATCCTGTAAGCAGAGCCACCGGCCCTGGCTGCCTGCCCTGCATCCGCCTGTTAAATTGAGAGACTGGATAGACCAATGCGGCGAAATCGACGCCGTCAACGTGATCGCGGACAGGCAAGGTACTGCGGATAGCAGGGTTATTGAGAGCCGGCTCTTAAGCGCCGGGGCCGTCTGTCTCGTGGTAGGGCCGGAAGGGGGTTTTTCTGATGCTGAGCGCGCACACTTGAGCCGCACCCGATCCGATATGCTGTCTCTGGGCGATGGGGTGCTGCGCGTTGAAACGGCGGCGGTTGCCTTAACCGCGCTGGCGGGCCGGCTGCTGGCAGCAGGCCTGCCGGGGCCGACAGCGAATAACCGGTCAACTTAGACGGGCGATGCGCTGCTGGCGGGATTTGAGTTCTTCCAGGTCCCGGGTAATCTGTTCGGCTCGTCCCCGTTCCTTCTCGACCACGTCCGCCGGTGCCCGGTCGACAAATTTGGGATTGGAGAGTTTGCTCTGGCAGCGCTTTAGATCCGCAGCCAGTTTTTCTACTTCCCGGGTGAGACGCTGGATTTCTGCATCACGGTCAATGATGGACCCCAGCGGGACCAGGATCTTCATGTCTCCGACCAGGGCGGTGGCATGCTCTTCGGTCTCTTCGTCATCTTTTGAGATGTGCCGGACACTGTCCAGCTTTGCCAGCGCAATCAGCAGACCTCGGAATGATTCACTGCGGATTTTGTCCTGGGTATTTCCGCCTTGCAGTATGACCGGGAAGGATACCTTGGGTTCGATACTCATTTCGCCGCGGATATTGCGAATGCCGCCGACCACTGCGCGCACCCAGTCGAGATCCTTGAGGGCCTCTTCATCAATCCGGCTCTCATCCATTTGCGGGTAGGCTTGATGCGTGATGGATTGCCCGGGGCACGTCGTGCGCGATTGCAACTGTTGCCACAAGGCCTCTGTAATGAAGGGCATGACGGGGTGAATCAGGCGCAGCGCACTGTCCAGTATGTTAACCAGGGTCTGGCGCACGCCGTCTTTGCGTGCATCGGAAAGATCAGGGTCTGAGAGCTGAATTTTTGCGATCTCCAGGTACCAGCTGCAGTACTCGTCCCAGGTAAAGGCGTGCAGGGCCTGCACCACCTGGTCGAACCGGTACGCCTCCATGGATTTGCTGACCTCCCCGGCCACCTGGTGCAGACGGGAGGTGATCCAGCGTTCCGCGGGGCCGGTTTCAAAGTCTGTAAGAGGATGACCCACCAGGGTTTCGGTATTCATCATGACGAATCGCGCCGCATTCCAGAGCTTGTTGCAGAAGTTGCGGAAGCCCTCGATGCGCCCGAGGTCAAAGCGGATGTCGCGCCCCTGGGTAGCCAGGCTTGCAAAGGTAAAGCGCAAGGCATCGGTACCAAAGGACGGGATACCGTCAGGAAACTGACGACGTGTGGTTTTGGCGATTCGCTCAGCCATCTGCGGCTGCATTAGCCCTGCGATGCGCTTTTCAACCAGTGCCTGCAGTTCAATTCCGTCGATCAGGTCCAGAGGATCCAGAACATTACCTTTCGACTTGGACATCTTCTGTCCTTCGGCATCGCGGACCAGACCATGAACGTACACTTCGTGAAACGGCACATCACCGGTGAACTTCAGCCCAAACATGATCATCCGGGCGACCCAGAAAAAGATGATGTCGAAACCGGTAACCAGAACACTAGTGGGGTAAAAGGTTCTGAGGTCTTCGGTGGATTCCGGCCAACCCAGGGTCGAAAAGGGCCATAGCGCTGACGAAAACCAGGTATCGAGCACGTCTTCATCCTGATGTAAAGAGACGGTTTGGCCGTGATGCTCGAGCGCCTTCTGTTCTGCTTCGCCGGCATCGCGGCCGACGAAGATATTCCCTTCATCGTCATACCACGCAGGGATCCGGTGGCCCCACCAAATCTGTCGCGAGATACACCAATCCTGGATATTTCGCATCCACTCAAAATAAGTACGGCTCCAGTTTTCCGGGACAAACCGGATGCTGCCATCCTCGACAGCCTTGATCGCGGGTTCGGCCAGGGGTTGGGCCCGCACGAACCACTGGTCGGTCAGGTATGGCTCCACGACAGCCTGTGAACGATCGCCACGAGGCACCATCAACGTATGCTCGTCGATACGCTCGACGAGTCCAAGCGCCTCAAGGTCGGCTACGATCCGCTCCCGTGCAACATAGCGATCGAGGCCATGATAGGGTGAGCCCGGCAGATCAATGGCGGCGTTGGGATCAAGGATATTGATTGGCTGCATCTTGTGGCGCAGACCGACTTCATGGTCGTTGAAGTCGTGTGCGGGTGTGATTTTCAGACAGCCGGTACCGAATTCCGGATCAACGTAATCATCGGCAATGATCGGGATTAATCGATCCGTCAGCGGTAGTTGTATTTTTTTACCGACCAGTTGACGGTACCGGTCGTCCTCCGGGTGAACAGCAACGGCGGTATCCCCGAGCATGGTTTCCGGGCGGGTGGTGGCCACGATGACGTGGCCGCTGCCATCCTCCAATGGATAGCGCAGATGCCATAGCGAGCCGCTTTCTTCCTCCGACAGGACCTCAAGATCGGACAACGCGGTGTGCAGAACCGGATCCCAGTTGACCAGTCTTTTCCCCCGATAGATCAGCCCCTCTTCATACAGCTGGACAAAGACCTCCCGCACCGCCCGGGACAGGTCTTCATCCATGGTGAAGCGCTCACGACTCCAGTCCAGAGAAGCACCCATGCGGCGCAGTTGCTGCGTGATCGTGCCGCCGGATTCGCGTTTCCACTGCCACACCCGGTCTATAAATGCGTCGCGTCCAAGGTCATGCCGGGTTTTGCCGATTCTGTCGAGCTGGCGTTCGACGACCATTTGGGTCGCGATGCCGGCATGATCGGTTCCCGCCTGCCACAGGGTTCTGCGCCCGGTCATCCGGTGGTATCGGATCAGGGCATCCATGATGGTGTCCTGAAAGGCATGCCCCATATGCAGGCTGCCGGTGACATTTGGTGGGGGGATCGCAATGCAAAAGGCAGATCCGTCACCCGCAGGCTGGAATGCACCCCGGGCTTCCCACTGCTCGTACAGGGAGCGCTCTATGCTGTGCGGGTCATAGGTTTTGCCGAGTGCTTCTGTACTCATCGTGGTGTGTGTCGATACCGGAAAAAAGGTCAGATTCAAGCCGCAGGAGTATAGGGCAACAGGTTCAGAGACAAGCGGAGACTCCGGGCTCCTGCGGATCAGGCATCGCTCCACCATGGAGAGAGCCGATCCCTGATGTCACGGGCCAGTTCGTCGCGCAAAGATTCCGGAAGAGATTCGCCGGACTGCAAGGACAGCCGTTTTTCGACTGCGCCTACCAGTTCGTCCACCAGTTCACCAAGATAATCACCTGAGCCTCGGGCATTCCCTGCACCCGATCCCAAAACCTCGGGTTCTTCGGTGGCACCCGATGAGGCCTTTTGCGGGCTTTCTGCTGTGTCTTTTTCAGCAGGTTTTGCAGGCGCCGGGTCATCGCTGATCCCTGATTCTGGCTCCGATGCCGCTTCACCGGGAACGAACATATCGACAGTCTCAGGCCCTACTGATAGGTCGTCTTGTGGAAGGGTTGGCGTATTTTCACCTGACCCGCTGGGTAGATTCGAGTGGGGTGTGTCATCAGCAACAAGCGAGGTTTCCTCGGGGATCTCGCCATCCGGGGGCGCGATCAGTTTCCCGAGGTCCTGCAGTTCCCGGATCAGTTTGTCGCGATTCTCTTCTTTGCTCACTTTGGCGGAATGCTCCTACAACCGGATTTCATGGGTAACAGGATCAAGACCTTGATCGCGATAAAACCGAAAACGCTTTCGTCCGGAGTCACGTTGCGCACTTTCGTTGCCGACGATTTCCGCAACCCGGGCAAACCCGGCGAAGTCTGTGACCGGTTCGTCAGCCAGGGAGATGATCACCTGCGTGTCCTCGGAACTCGGAAGCTCGTGCCCGATCGTCACAGGAGCGCCTGACTGACCGGAGGAAGAGAGTTGGTGCGGGATGAAACTGTTTTGAGAAAATGTCCAGAGCAGTTCATCCAACTGACCCGCCTGATTTTCGTCCTGACATCGCAGATAGATCTGATGTCCCGCCTGATACGCCTTTTCGGTTACCCGGCACGCCAGCGTCAGGTGCCCCTGGGGAGCGCCTGTCGCCTGGACATAAAAATCTACACGGCAGGCCATTTCGAACCGGTACAGGTCAGCGGGCTGCGCGGTTAATCAGAAAACGGGACAGCATCGGCACCGGCCTTCCCGTGGCGCCCTTTTTCGCACCCGAATGCCACGCGGTGCCGGCAATATCCAGATGGGCCCAGGTCATGTTCTTGGTAAACCGCGCTAGAAAGCAGGCTGCGGTGACCGCGCCTGCCGTCCGCCCGCCGATGTTTGCCATGTCGGCAAACGGGCTGTCGAGTTGCTTCTGGTACTCATCCCAGACCGGCATTCTCCAGGCGCGATCACGTGCTGATTCACCGCAAGCGAGTAGTTCCTCGGCCAGGTCATCGTCAGGGCTGAAGAGTCCTGTCGCCGGATGCCCAAGGGCAACCACGCAGGCGCCTGTCAGCGTTGCAATATCGATAATCACGGCCGGTTTGTACCGCTCAGCGTAAGTCAGTGCATCACACAGGATCAGCCTTCCCTCTGCATCCGTGTTGAGAATTTCAATGGTCTTGCCGGACATGCTGGTGACGATATCACCAGGCCTGTTGGCGGCACCATCGGGCAGGTTCTCGCTGCTCGGAACGATACCCACCACGTTCAGTTTCAATTTGAGTTCTGCGGCCGCGACCATGGCGCCAAATACGCTCGCGCCTCCACACATGTCATATTTCATTTCATCCATTGCGGCTGCAGGTTTCAGTGAGATGCCACCGGCGTCGAAAGTAAGGCCCTTGCCGACGAGGGCAACCGGCGGGTCTGTGCGCCTGCCACCCTGATACTCCATGACGATGAGCCGGGCAGGCTCGCGGCTGCCGCGGGAGACAGACAGCAGTGCGCCCATCCCTAAGGCTTTCATTTTTGCCTCGTCCAGAATGTCGACTTTCAACTTGTGACTTCTGGCAAGCTTTCTTGCCTGACTCGCAAGGTAACTCGGTGTACACAGGTTTCCAGGCAGGTTGCCAAGGTCTTTGGCAAGCGCGACCCCGTTGGCGATCGCAGAGGCCTCGTGAATCCCGGCACGCACTGCCGCGTCGTTTTGTCCGGTGCTGGCGAGCAGGCTGACGCGGGTCACCGAGCACTGCCGCCGTGCCGCTTCTTTTCCTTTTGCGGTCTTCAGCCGATTGAATCGGTAACTCGCCTCCTGAATGGCCTGGGTCACTACCCGGGCGCGCGTTATCAGGTCAGCGCCCGTAACGGCGATCTCGGTCAAAGCAACCACGGCGCTAACGGACCGGGTGGCGCAGAGCCGGCGGGCACCGGCGAGCGCGGCGCTGGCAAAATCGTCAATATCAGGTTTATCGCCAACCCCGACCAGCAGGAGCCGCTTTGCCTGGATTCCGCCGGGCGAGGGGACCAGCAATGTGCTGCCCGGTCGTCCGTCAATATCGCCGGAGCGTATCAGCGAGGCAATGAGACCCTTTGACGCTTTCTCGACCTTACGAGTGCTCGGCGGTTGTTGTGCGCTTTCCCGAACGCCCACCACCAGACAATCCGTACGGGTGCGAAGTACATCAAGAGACGATAATTGGGTTTTCATAAATTTCCTGAGCAGGTAGACCGCACACGGATGGGGACGGGTAGGACAGGATCACCGATTCACGTAAAATGAGCTCGTATTTTGGTAGTTGACCGAACGCGATGTCAAAACCTCTTTTGCGGCGCAATCTATGATCCTGCGCAGAGCGCTTGCCCGGGAAGTGCTCCTGACGAGCTTCGCCGTTACGGCGGTTATTTTTTGCATTTTCATTGTGGTACGGGTGCTGGGATTTTTGCGCCAGGCCGCTGAAGGCGTAATCCCGGTGGACAGCATCTTCCTTCTGTTGTTCCTGAAAGTTATCGCCTACATGGATGTCATCCTGCCACTGATGATGTTCGTGGCGATGCTGCTGGTGCTCAGTCGATGGAGCCGGGAGAACGAGCTCACTATTATGGCGGCGTCAGGCCTGGGGCTTTCCCACCTGCTTCGTCCTGTGGTATTTCTGATCCTCGTAGGGGCCGTCATCGTTGGGGGTTTCTCTGTTGTCGTCGGCCCAATGGCAGTGCGTTCGGTAGGAGCGATAGAACATGAGCTTAAATCCCGAGCCGACATTGTCGGCGTCAGTCCCGGGGTATTTATGGAGACCCAGGCCGGGCGTGCCGTCTATTTTGTAGAAAAGCTGAACAAAGACAGCGGCAAATACGAAGGCGTGTTTGCCTGGGGCTCGGACGCCGGGCGCGAGGGTATTGTGCTTGCACAAACGGCTCAGCGGTACACCGACCCGGAGCAAGGACAGCTGTTCCTGGTGCTTGAGAACGGGGTCCGCTATGAGGGTGCACCGGGGGACAGCGTGTACCGCGTCATTAATTTCGAGAAATACACCCTGAGAGACAAGAGCACGGCGGCCGCACCTGTGAGATATCCGCTGCACGGCTGGAAGACGACAAAGCTATGGCAAAGCGGCGGCCCGCATGAACAAAAGGAGATCGTCTGGCGGTTTTCCAAGATAGTGGTCCTGCCGGTGCTTATGCTGTTTGCGTTGGGCTTTGGCCGGCTCCAACCGCACAGCAGTCGTTATGTTTCCATGTTCAGTGCGCTGCTGGTGTATTTCACATACACCAACCTGGTGACCATGGCCTGTGCACGGGTTCCGAACGGCGGAGGAGGGGCAATCGTGGTGTTGGCGGCTGTGCACGTCGTATTTGCCGCCGGCGCAGTCTATCTTTTCTGGCGGCGTGCCCATGATCAGCCGCTGCTGCTGCGGGTGCGGCACCGCGAGCGGACTGCCTGACGAGCAATGAAACTGCTGGAACTTTATCTTGCCAGAGTACTGATGGGCCAGATTCTGGTCGTACTCACCGTGCTTGCTGGTATCTTTGCGTTTGTAACATTTATTGATCAGGTCTCGTATCTTGGGACCGGAAATTACTCATTGCTTGATGCGTTGCACTATGTGCTTTTGAGCACGCCGAGGATCACTTACGAAATCTTTCCGATGGCGGTGCTGATCGGAGCGATTCTGGGTCTTTCCTTACTGGCGATGGACTCGGAACTCATTGTCATGCGGTCCAGTGGGGTGTCGATTGGTCAGATTAGCTCAGCGGTGCTCAAGTTGGGATTATTTCTTGCGCTGATCGCGCTGCTGATCGGTGAGTTCCTGACGCCCTGGACCGAAACGCTGGCGCAACGGGGACGTGCCGAGGCACTTGAGCGGAATATCGAGCACAAGTCCAACTCGGGTCTTTGGATGCGAGATAGAGACACTTTTGTAAACGTTCGGGAAGTGCTGCCTGATCTTTCGTTGCGCGATATCCGGGTGTTCCAGTTTGAGAACACCAACCAACTCCGGGCATTGGTGCACGCCGGTCGCGGCTACTTCTCTGAAACCTTCTGGGACCTCGACGAGGTAAAACAGACCCTGATCGACGAGCAGGGCTTCACTACAGTCGCCGAGGGGCCCAAGGCACGCTGGACAACGTCCGTAACACCGCAGACGATGTCGGTATTTCTGGTTCAGCCGGATCAGCTGTCATTGATGCAGTTGCGCAAATACATCGCGCATCTGAACACGAATGTTCAGGATACGCGCAATTTCGAGCTTGCCTACTGGTCCAAACTCAACCTGCCGCTCGCCACCGGGGTGATGCTGCTGCTTGCCATACCGTTTGTGTTTGGCAGCATCCGTACCGACAGCATGGGCAGGAATCTCTTTATTGGGATCATGATCGGCATTGTCTTTTTTGCCGCAAGCAAGGCCCTTGGCTACATTGTGCTGGTCTACCGCCTGCCGCCCATCCTGGGCGCCACATTGCCGACCCTGGCTTTCGCCATTGCGGCAGGATTGCTTTACCGACGCATCCCCTGACCTGAAATACGGTTACAGGGCTTGAAAGTTCAACTCTCAGCCAGCGCGCTTTTGGGGTCTACGTAGTCGTATCCGAGATCGTTGGCAACCTCAAGGCAGGTGACTTTGCCGGCGTGCACATTCAGCCCTTTACACAGATGCGGGTCGTTCTCAAGCGCCGCGCGATAACCATGGTCGGCCAGCGCAAGAATATGCGGCAACGTGACATTGTTGAGCGCGAAGGTCGATGTACGCGGAACGCCGCCGGGCATGTTGGCGACACAATAGTGCACCACATCATCGACGACATAGGTCGGCTCGGCATGGGTGGTGGGTCTGGACGTTTCACAGCAGCCACCCTGGTCAATCGCGACATCGACAATGACAGAGCCCGGTTTCATGGCGGTGACCATCTCGGCTGTGACTAACTTCGGCGCGGCCGCGCCGGGGATCAGCACACCCCCGATCACAAGATCAGCCTCGAGCACGTGCCGCTCGAGTGCATCGCGGGTTGAAAAGACCGTATTCGTGGATCGACCAAACTGCTGCCAGTGGGCCTCGATCACTTCGGGACTGCGGTCAATGACCCAGACGTCAGCGCCCATGCCAACCGCAATGTGGGTCGCGTGCGTGCCGACCACCCCGGAACCCAGGACCACGACTTTGGCCGGGTCTACGCCGGGTACGCCCCCAAGCAGCATACCGAGGCCCCCGTGCGGGTGTTCCAGGCAATACGCACCCGCCTGAATCGCCATCCGTCCGGCAACTTTTGACATCGGTGCCAGCAGGGGCAGGCCGCCATGCGGCGAGGTTACCGTCTCGTAGGCGATGCAGGTGGCGCCGCTGGCGACGAGATCACGGGTCTGATCGGGGTCCGGAGCAAGATGCAGGTACGTGAAAAGAATCTGACCCTTTGAGAGCATGGCGCGCTCATCGGCCTGGGGCTCTTTGACCTTTACGATCATCTCCGCGCGGGCAAAGATATCTTCAGGATCATCGATGATCTCGGCACCGACCGAACGGTATTCGGCGTCCGAGGCGCCAATGCCCCCGCCTGCCCGGGATTGAATCATCACCTGATGACCTTGGGCGACCGCTTCGCGCACACTGGCTGGCGCCATGCCCACCCGGTACTCGTGATTTTTGATCTCCTTTGGAACTCCTATCAGCATGTCAGTCTCTCCGAATGAATTTTGAAGAAAAGGCAACAGACTTTGCCCGCACGGGTAAAACGCGCCAGCAGGGAAATCCCCCAGAGGCTCTTCTGCGACTCAAGACTCAACTTACCTGCTGGGTGCGCATATCTGACCGGTTGATCCCGGCAACGGCGACCGGTGCCTTCATCGCATCCCGCCGGAAGGGTTCCCCCAGTTCCTGGTTCAGGACGACTTCGATGAAGGTCGTAATGTTCTGGTTCATCTGCTCGTCGATGGCGGTATTCAGAGCCTCGGTGAGCGCCTCTGCCGTTTCGACCTTGACACCGTTGACCCCGCAGGCTTTGGCCACTTCGGCGTACTTAACGCCAAGGTTCAGTTCGGTCCCCACGAAGTTATCCTCGTACCAGAGGGTGGTGTTGCGTTTTTCCGCTCCCCACTGGTAGTTCCGGAAAATAATCATGGTGATCGGCGGCCATTCGTTGCGGCCACAGGCGGTCATTTCGTTCATGGAGATACCGAAGGCGCCATCTCCGGCAAAGCCGATGACGGGTGTGTCCGGGCAGCCGATCTTGGCACCCAAGATTGACGGGAATCCGTAGCCGCAGGGCCCGAAAAGTCCAGGCGCAAGATATTTGCGGCCCGTCTCGAAACTTGGGTAGGCATTGCCGATAGCGCAGTTGTTGCCGATATCCGAGGAGATGATCGCCTCCCGCGGCAGCGCTGCCATAATGGCCCGCCAGGCCTGGCGCGGAGACATCCGCTCAGGCTGACTGTCGCGTGAGCGCTGGTTCCAGGTGGTTCCCGGGTCATCATCCTCGTGATCCATGGTGGCGAGTTCTTCCGCCCAGGCATTCTTGCTGCGGGCAATCTCGGCAAGCCGGGTGTTCCGGCCTGAGTCTCCTGCATTCGGTGCCAACTGCTCAAGAAGCTGTTCGGCGACCCGCCTTGCATCCCCCTGGATGCCAACTTCAACCCGTTTGGTGAGACCGATCCGGTCAGCATTGATATCCACCTGAATCAGCCGCGCATCCTTCGGCCAGTAATCGATTCCGTAGCCCGGCAGGGTGGAGAAAGGATTGAGCCGTGTTCCCAGTGCCAGCACAACGTCGGCCTGTGCAATGAGTTCCATTGCGGCTTTGGATCCGTTGTAGCCAAGGGGGCCGACCGACAACGCGTGTGAACCCGGGAAGGCATCGTTATGCTGGTAGTTGCAGCACACCGGGGCGCCAAGTTTTTCGGCGAGTGCTGTGGACGCTTCGATAGCACCGCCCAGGATGACACCCGCCCCGTTCAGGATCACGGGGAATTGGGCCTCCGAGAGAAGCCCTGCCGCCCGGGCAATCGAATCCGCACCGCCGGGGGAACGCTCAATACCGATGATCTGGGGGAGTTCAATATCAATGACCTGGGTCCAGAAATCCCGCGGCACGTTAATCTGTGCCGGTGCCGAACCCCTGCGGGCTTTTTCGATGACCCGGTTCAGCACTTCGGCAATCCGGGTCGGGTCGCGCACTTCTTCCTGATAGCAGACCAGATCCTGAAAAATGGCCATCTGTTTGACCTCCTGAAATCCTCCCTGGCCAATGGTTTTGTTTGCAGCCTGGGGGGTTACCAGCAGGAGCGGCGTGTGGTTCCAGTAGGCGGTCATGACCGGAGTCACGAAGTTGGTGATGCCGGGCCCGTTCTGGGCGATGGCCATACTCATCCTGCCTGAAGCACGGGTGTAGCCATCGGCACTCATGCCCGCGTTGCACTCATGGGCGCAGTCCCAGAATTTGATCCCCGCTGCCGGAAACAGATCCGAAATCGGCATCATCGCTGATCCGATAATGCCAAACGCATGTTCAATGCCGTGCATCTGCAGGACTTTGACAAACGCCTCTTCGGTAGTCATTTTCATTAACTTCGCTCCTGTAATTCGACCTTGCCGGCACAGTCGGCCAGCGCGAGCCTGATGTCGGAAAAGATGGGCGTGACGGTGGTGTCAACAGTTACCCAGTATCGGCCCGCCATCGCGAGTTATGTGGTCAATGATGGTTGCCACCTGCCGTCGGCAATAGAGTACGCCTTCGGCCCACTCGCGCGCCTGCCTGTGTGGTGAGCCGATGAGCGACTGGGAAACCGGGTATCATATAATTCTTCGCCTGTTGACACCACCATCTTAGCCGAGTTTGTTAAGGGAAAAATCATGAAATACGACCCGGAATTCCTCGAGAACTACTGGATGCCCTTCACTTCCAACCGGGACTTCAAAGCCGACCCCCGGATTGTCGTTCGCAGTGAAGGTGTCTATATGTATAACGATGCCGAGGAGCGGATTCTGGATGGGTCCTCCGGGCTTTTCTGCTGCGCTGCGGGCCACAGCCGGCCCGAGATCGCACAGGCGGTGCATGACCAGCTCAAGGCCTCCGCCTATGTGCCCCCATTCCAACTGGCACAACCCTTGTCTTTCGAGTTTGCTCGCCGGGTGGCGAAACTCACGCCCAGCGGCCTTGATCATATCTTTTTCGGCAATTCCGGATCCGAGGCTGTCGATACGGCTATGAAGGTGGCTTATGCCTACCACTATGCCCGTGGCGAGGGCCAGCGCCAGCGCTTTGTCTCCCGAGAGAGGGCCTATCACGGGGTGAACATGGCGGGTGTCTCCTTAAGCGGCATGATCAAGAACCGCCAGGCCTTCGGCCCGGGTATCCCCGGGGTAGTCCATATGCGTCACACCTGGCTGCCGGAAAACCGGTTTGTTAAGGGTCAACCGAATGAGGGCCTGGAACTGGCCGATGACCTGCTGCGGATCGCCATGAACTACGGGCCGGACACCATCGCTGCCTGTATTGTCGAACCGGTTGCCGGGTCGACGGGTTGTCTCGTTCCACCCAAGGGCTACCTTGAAAGACTGCGTCAGATCTGTGATGACCACGGTATCCTGCTGGTCTTTGATGAGGTGATCTGCGGCTTCGGCCGACTGGGCTCACCCTTCGCGGCTCAGGCATTCGGGGTCACGCCCGACATCATGACGATGGCGAAGGCCCTGACCAACGCCGCCCAGCCGATGGGCGCGGCTGCCGTCAGCGACAAGGTATACGATGCCATCATGGACAGTTCCGCCGAGGGGGTCATTGAGTTCTTCCACGGCTATACCTACTCGGCACACCCGGGTGCCTGTGCCGCCGGCATTGCGACGATGGATATTTTCGAAAAAGAAAACCTGATCGGGCGTGCCGCTGAACTATCCGACTATTTTCTGGACCAGGTGTTTGCCTTGAGCGACATTCCGCTGGTGACTGATATCCGCGGTTACGGCCTCTTCGCGGGAATCGACCTTGAGCCGATGGGTAACCCCGGTGTTCGCGGGCTGGATTTCCAGAAGCGTCTATTCAAGAATGGGTTACATATCAAGATGACCGGAGATGCCGCGCTGGTGGCGCCGCCGCTGGTATGCGAGCGCCACCATGTCGACAGAATCTGTGAGGTAATCCGCGCTACCCTGGCAGAATACTGACCGAAATCGCCACCCGATCGGGAGGTTCAAACAGCAGATTCTGGGGCCCGAGGGAGAAAAGACGCGTCGCGCTGAATGCCGGACTTCGGGTTAGAATGCCAATGCAACATTAGTGAAATAATCCTATATTAAGGTTCAAGACTCTGTTGCGTTCCGTCTGGTGGATCGGGCAGAGCAACTCAGAAACCAAGGCGTTTTTGGACCCGGGTATTGAGTCCGGGAAAAGACACTACTGGACACGCAAAACCAATCAGGAGGATAAAGTGTTAGACGATAAACTCAATCATAGTCGAAGGTCATTTGTAAAACGGTCCGCGGCGGTGTCGACTGCTGCGGCAGTCGGGCCCTGGATCATCAGCCGGGAGGTGCTGGCTGCAGCCGGGCAGGTCAATGTCCTGATGTGGTCGGACTATCTGCCGCCGGGTTTTCTCAATGCGTTCAAGGAGAAAACCGGTATCTCGGTGAATTACACCGGGATCGGATCCAATGAAGAAATCCTGAACAAGATGAAGGCGACCAAGGGTAAGGGTTTTGATATCTGCAGCCCGACCAACATGCGTTCGCTGCAGTGGGAACCGCTGGGTCTGCTGACGCCTTTTGATTATGGTCGTATCAAGAACCTCAGCAATGTCAACCCCGCCATGTTGCGCGTTGGTGACGACGAGTGGAACTTCGGCGGTAATGGCTCGCACTGGCTGCCGCATATCTGGGGAACCGAGGGCGTTGCCTGGCGTACGGATAAATGGACCCCCCCGAGGGATGGTGAGATGCCGAGTTACGGCGACATCTGGCAGCCCGACATGGCGGGTAAGACCATGATGCGTCCGCATTCGGGAATGTTGGGAGCGGGCCTGTACCTCGAAACCACGGGTGCGCTGGATCCCGGTGCCATGCGTGCGGCTTATGCTGACGAGCAGACCATGCGCAATACCTGGCAGGCGGTCACTGACTTCTGCATCGCCAACAAAAAACAGGTGAAACTGTTCTGGAACGATGCGGATACCCAGAAAAATGGTTTGATGAACCAGGGTGTTGTGGTTGGTCAGACCTGGGATGGTCCGCCGATTACCCTGATGCAGAACGGCGATCCCGTGCAGTACCGTGCTCCAGTGGAAGGCTCTCTGGCCTGGGTTGATGGTATGTCTCTGTCCAAGGCGGCAGCCGATATCGATGCCGTGTATGCGTTTATTGACTACTGTTTTGAGCCGGACCCTGCAGGCAAGTCAATTGACGGCGGCGGTGTAGACGGCTGGGGCGGTCATGGCTACAACTCCGCGGTACTGGGCGCAGACCAGTTCGCCAGTTCCAACTATGGGACGATGTTCGGGTCGGTTTATCCAGGCGACTCCTTGGCCAATCTCTGGCCGTGGCCGAAAGAGCCACAGTGGTATGCAGACGTTCGGACAGAGTATCGCAACAAGTTCGTAAACGCCTGATAATACAAGGCAACGGGGCTCCCGGCCGGTGCCGGGGCCCCTTTCTTTGATTGGTTTCTTACCGGCCACCGACGGGGCCGGGCCTTGTCTGTGGTGAGGCGTCCCCGACCTGGGCAAGGCATATGTCGGGCCTATGATCCATGAGTGCTGACGTACAACTTGAGAATGTCTCGGTACGGTTTGGGGATTTCACTGCCGTGCGGGACGCCAGTCTGACGATCCAGGGCGGTGAGTTCTTCAGTTTTCTGGGTCCTTCGGGCTGCGGTAAAACCACCCTTTTGCGTACCATCTCCGGATTCCAGGAACTGAGCGAAGGCCGGGTACTGATCGGCGGACGGGATATGGCGGGTATTGAGGCGAACCGGCGGCCGACCGCGCTGATTTTTCAGAACCTGGCGCTTTTTCCGCTGATGAGCGTTTGGGAAAATATCTCCTTTGCTTTGGAGGTCCGGGGGGAAAGCAAACAGCAGCGTCTAAAGCGTGCCGACGAACTTCTTGAACTGGTGGCGCTACCCGGGCAGGGCAACAAGCGGGTGGATGAATTGTCGGGTGGGCAGAAGCAGCGTGTCGCTGTCGCGCGGGCCCTGTGCGCGGAACCCGAGGTGCTTTTGCTCGATGAACCGCTTTCGGCACTGGATCTGAAATTGCGCCAGCATATGCGTACCGAGCTGCGCGCGATCCAGCAGCGGGCAGGGATTACCTTCATTTACATCACCCATGACCAGGGTGAGGCATTGACGATGTCGGACCGTGTTGCGGTCATGCGTCAGGGTATGATTGATCAGGTCTCTGACAGCACTACGGTATACGATCACCCGGAGACTGCCTTCGTGGCCTCTTTTGTGGGGGGTAACAACGCATTCCCGGGCAGACTGACTGCGGCCAACGGAACCGAGGCCACGATCGACACCCCAGACGGCACTTTCAGTGCGCGCACCTCCAGTCACTCAGCGTTGGCGGTAGGAGATGAGTCAATCGTATTCGTCCGTCCGGAGTCGGTATTTTTTGCCCAAGAAAGTGAGCAGGGCAATCTGGTAGAGGTCACGCTGGTCAGTCAGGAGTTCGAAGGCCATTTCTGGCACCTGGTCCTTGAGACCCAAGGTGGACGCGCTGTGCGCATGTCGGTGATGAACGATGGTGCTCCGGCGCGTTACCAGCCGGGAGAAAAATTAACCATCGGCTTCTCCACGACTAACGCAATCGTTCTGCCCAAGGGTGAACTGGCGGCGGAATAAATCCCGGGGCCGAGAATGATTTCCTGGCTCAAACAGTTCTCTTCGCGAAACGGCGTGGGTCTGTCGGTGTACCTGCTCGGCACCGTGACGCTGTGGATTCTGGTGATGATCATCCTGCCGCAGCTGTTGATGCTGGATTTTTCTTTCCGGCACAACTGGCACCACATGGACCCTGCCAAGATGGGCGGGCCCGAAGATGTTTATACCCTGGTCAACTACCATTTCCTTTTATACGGGAGTCCCAATAATCCGGATCCGTTTAATGTCGTCGATGTCACTGTCTTCTTCCGCACCATCATTGCGGCGGTGTTTGTCACGATCTTCGATCTGGCGATTTGTTACCCGATTGCCTATTACCTCGCCCAGGTGGCAAAGGGCGCCCGGGCCCGGTTTATGGTGTTGGCCCTGATTGTGCCGTTCTGGGTCAATGAGATCTTAAGAGCTTTCGCGTTCCGGATTCTCTTCGGCGAGGAGGGGACGCTCAACGCGATACTGCTGGCGCTCGGCATTCTTAATGAGCCGATTGACTTTATCCGCGAGGACGTAGCGCTGTACGCGGGACTGGGCTACGCCTACATCCTGCTCATGATTTTCCCCCTTTACAACGCGATTGAATCCCTCGATAAAAATCAGATCGAAGCGGCCCGTGATCTTGGGAGTTCGTGGGTGAGGATTCACCACCGGGTCGTGATCCCCTTTGCCAAGCCCGGAATTACCTCCGGCTGCACCATGGTCTTTATGCTGACCGCAGGTGCGTTGGCGCTGCCGCAGATCATCGGTGGCCCCAGCAGTCTCTGGTTTACCCAGATTATCTACCAGTGGTTTAACACCGGCAGTAACTGGCCGCGCGGGTCGGCTTACGCGATTGTCCTGCTTGTTGTCTGCATCGCATTTGTTTTTCTGGTCATGCGTATATTCAAGGTGCGGATCGGGGAAATCGGAAGATGAGGGCGCAGACGGTACAGCGCCTGTCGATGGGCTTTTACGTATTGCTCTTTTTCGGCTACCTCTTCGGACCGCTGATCATTATGTCGGCAACCGCCTTCAATAGCTCTTCGTTTCCCTCGGTCTCGCCGTGGGACTGCGTATCCGGTGAGTGGTTCGAGGTGCTGGTCAAGGACAATAAACTCATGACTGGCCTGAGCAACAGCCTGATGATTGGTGCGGGTGTTATTCTGGCGGCGGTGCCCATTGGTCTCGCCGGTGCCTTGGTCTTGTCGCAGTTACAGCGTCGCGCCCGATC
>CEPV01035918.1_pt1 | contig 27627 bp, 23 predicted proteins | sample 530451 | NCBI WGS metagenome assembly CEPV01 (sample SAMEA2620097, study PRJEB7988) | marine metagenome | isolation source: saline water (ENVO:00002010), including
TTATTCCCTGAAGCGCGGATGGTGGTTAATTATGGCTTGAATCAAGTGCGTTTTCCATACCCGGTGAAATCAGGCTCTAGAGTCAGGGCACGCACTCGTATAGTAGATGTCCAGCCAAAAAATAATAGTATTGAATTGATAAATGAAATCAGTATAGAAGTGGAAAATAGAAAACGCTTTTCCTGTGTAGCAGAAACTGTATTTCGTCTTTATTTTTAAGCTTGTTTATTCGCCCAAGAACAAGGTTTTAAGCAAGCGCCCCGCAGCAGCAGCGTGGTTTTTTGTTTATAATGATATTGGAATCAAACTGGCAAGACTTCGGCGGGAGATTTTTACCCGCCGCAACGCAATGTAGGCAGTGACTCTTTAATTCAATTCTTTATTGTTCTATTCCACCTCAAAAATCCGTACTTGTTTTTCGGCCACACCATTATCATTCAAAACTTCCACCCGCAGAATATGCTGGCCTTTTGTTAATCCACCCATAGGAGCCGTCCAAATGTGGTTGCTGATGGGCATTTCTTCTATTTTCGGGAATAGATCAGGATTGTCCTTAATGATCCGGTTTATGAAAGGATCCTCTGCATGGTATTGTTTCTGGAAATCAAGAGGTTGTCCATCTAATTCAGCACTGACTTTGGTTTCTGAACTGCCGTAAAAAATATTCAAGACCATTTCCAATGTGTCGACACTTGCGGATGAGATCCGGCCTTCCGGGGCGCTGATGCGAAAAGACGATTTGGGCTGGTTAATGCTGGTATGGTAGCGATATTTATAATTACTTCCCTTAAAGCTGAAGGTGAAGTAGCCGTTGGGCGTACCGTCATAATGATAACCGTAAGGATTGCCGTTGGCCTGGAGCGGGCCATACCACCAGGCACCGCAGGCGGCGCCCAGGATCATATTTTGAAAAGGTGTTTTTTCAATCCAACCGTGGGATTCATCCAAATTCATATTCTCTATATAATGCATATGTCCAGCCAAAGCCAGGAGCGATTTATAGGATTTGATGAGATCAAAGAGGGCATCACGGTTGGTGACTTGAACCCTGTCCCCGGTATATACATCCGATATGATAGGAATATGGCTGAGGAGCACGATGCGGTCATTTTTCGACACATGGTTTAGGTCGTTCTCCAGCCATGTCAGTTGTTCATTTGAAAGGAGGCCTAGGTAGTTTCCCTTCTTATTTTTTTCAATATCCCAGCCTTCGTAAAAAACAGAGTTCAGGGCAATGAAGTGTACATCGCCATATTCAAAGGAATAATAATCGGGACCAAAGTAGGTATTCCAAGTGTCGTGGGCCTCTTTGTCGTTGCGGGCCCGATAATTCAAATCATGGTTGCCGAATACGTGCCAAACCGGAATCCCTAATGTTTTAATCTGCTCCAGGTAATAGGGGTAGATCGACAGATCGTCATACATGATATCCCCCAGGGGGACGTAAAAGGCCATGTCTTCTTCTAACAGCATTTGGGCGATAATTTCATCCCGGTAATAGTCAACCTCTGTGGAATCACGGGGCTGGGGATCTCCGCTGATGAGGGCCTCAAAATTTCGACCTGTCCGGGCTTTCTGCAGGGGAAAGTAAACCGTTTCCAGGGGGAGGGGCCTATCGAATGCTTTATATTTTAAATATTCAGGACTAGGATCCCTCCTCACATTAAAGAAAAAATTGGGGATTCCATATTCATTGGTAAAAATATCCCAGCCGGCAGATTTAATCAGGAAAATAACATCATTCCGTTCCGCCTCTATTTCAAAATATCCTTTGCGGTCCGTGAGTACAATTTCTAGGCTGTTTGAAATGCGCTGATCGCCGATCCCTGGTTCATTCTCATCCATGAGGCCATTTTGATTTCGGTCATTAAAAACAAAGCCCTGGACCGTCACTTGGGCAAAAACGGTGGAAAGAAAGATTATGTAGATGAATAAATTTATTTTTTTCATGGTGATTCCAGTATAAGCTTTGGGGATATTTCGATCATGAATATTATGAATGAGGAGGATTACAAATGAAGTCCAAATTAACAATCTGTCTTTTATCCCTTACCATGTTAATGGGTCAGGGAAAGAAAATTTTCATTTCCGCTGATCTTGAGGGCGTGGTGGGCGCCGTGACGGGCGAGCAGCTAGGGCCTTCGGGGTTCGAGTACCAGCGTTTTCGGGAATTCATGACGGGAGAAGTGAACGCGGCCATTAATGCGGCACGTTCCGCTGGCGCCACGGAAATCCTGGTGGCTGATTCCCACGGTAACGGTCAGAATCTGCTCATTGAAAAACTGCCCAAGGATGTGCAGGTGATTCGGTCCTGGCCTCGGCCCCTGGGTATGATGGAAGGAATCAACGCCAGTTTTGATGGTGTCATTTTTACGGGCTACCACGCCAGCACGGATAATACGGAGGGGGTACGGGCCCACACCTTTTCCAGCGCACGCTTAACTTCGGTCAAAGTGAACGGCCAACCCATGTCAGAGGGTTCCTGGAATGCGGCCATTGCGGGGCAATTCGGTGTTCCTATCCTGGTTGTAGCCGGTGATGACGCCGCGGTAAAAGAAGTTAAAAGTTTAATCGGCAATGCCGAAGGCGCAATTGTGAAGGAAAGTATCAGTTTTCATTCCGCCAAGACCCTCCACCCAGAAGCAGCTTATGACCTGATTGCGGAAAAAACGGCTTATGCAGTAAAAAATATAAAAAAATATAAACCTTATAAGATCCGCGGACCGGTGACCGTTTCCGTAAGCTTTAAGCATTATCAACCATCTCAGGTGCTGGCCTACCTGGATATGTTCAAACGTACCAATTCACACACCATAGAATTCAAGGCCAAGAACATGATTGAAGCATCCCATATCATGCGGGTGGTTACAGGATATAATGGGGGGAATGCGAAGCCCTAAAAGTTCATGGCCCCTACACACTGAACATAACAACCAGTCCCCTCCTTAGAGGGGCTTTGCCATAGCGGTCTATGTGCCCCCTATCATTATATATCAATCATCGCTTTCTGCCGAAATCAGTTCGGCCTAAACGCCTGGCCACAGGAATGATGATTTTTCTTCCCTGGTATATGTGGGTTTTGCTGTCAGTTCACTGGTGTGGGAAATCACCACCCGCCTTTAAATATCAACGCGAATTATTTTCACTTTTTGGGACCGGTTCGCCCTAACTTTATTCAATGACTAAGCCACTCTTTACTAATGATGCGGTTGTATTGGGCATCCTCATAGGTATCCTTGCGTTTGTCTTTTTAACTGCCAGGAGTGCCCATCCGTTTTGGAAAAAATTCTATAAATATGTTCCGACACTCCTGCTCTGTTATTTCATCCCATCTATTTTTAATTCACTGGGGATTATTTCTGGTGAAACATCCAATCTCTATTTTGTCGCGTCCCGCTATTTGCTTCCTACCAGTTTAGTCCTACTCACTATCAGTGTGGACCTGCCGGAGATTATGAAGCTGGGGCCCAAAGCCTTAATCATGTTTTTCACCGGCACGGCAGGGATTATCATTGGCGGACCAATAGCAATTTTAATTATATCCATGTTTGCGCCCGATATTGTGGGGGGTGCAGGTCCCGATGCTGTTTGGCGCGGACTCACCACCGTGGCCGGCAGTTGGATTGGCGGTAGCGCTAACCAAGCCGCGATGAAAGAAATTTTCAAGGTGGGGGACGGCCTGTTTTCAGCCATGATCGCCGTGGATGTAATCGTGGCCAATGTCTGGATGGCCTTTCTTCTTTACGGCGCAGGAATTACAAACCGCATTGATGCAAAACTCCAGGCGGATACCTCGGCCATTACAGAATTGAAGCAGAAAATTGAAGTGTACCGAGCCCAGGTTATGCGAATCCCGGAATTGACAGATACCATTAAATTGCTGAGCGTTGGCTTTGGCATTACTGCCCTGGCCCATATCGCCGCCGATATTATTGCACCTTGGATTGCCGCAAATGCGCCGGGCCTAGAGAAATTCAGCCTTACTTCCGGTTTTTTCTGGTTAATTGTAATCTCCACTACGGTTGCTGTCTTCCTTTCATTTACACGGGCAAAAGAGCTGGAAGGGGTTGGTGCGTCCCGAATCGGAAGTGTTTTCCTTTATGTCCTGGTCGCTACCATTGGGATGAAAATGAATATTATGGCTATTTTTGAAAATCCGGGGTTATTCCTGGTGGGTTTAATCTGGATCGCCTTTCACGCACTGTTGCTAATCCTGGTCGCTAAACTGATTAAAGCGCCTTTATTCTTTATGGCCGTGGGAAGCCAGGCCAATGTGGGCGGGGCCGCTTCCGCACCGATTGTGGCATCCGCTTTTCATCCATCCCTGGCACCAGTTGGCGTTTTGCTGGCAGTGCTAGGTTATGTGGTAGGCACCTACGGTGCCTGGTTTTGTGGAATTGTAATGCAGGTGGTGTCGCCATAAAGGTTGTGAAATATACCCGATTATTCTTTGTGTTTCTATGCTGCCGGCAACGACCGGGAGCGGTTAAAGAAAATTCAATTCCGGGAAATAGTACTGCTTTTTAACCATGTAAATCCAAACAATCTTTGATCCAAACACTGTCCTGAGATGTTTGCCCGGTTGATTTTTTCCGGTTAATTCGATTTTAATCCTGCTTAATTTTTTAATCTATAATTAAAGGAAAAAATCAATGTCCTCTATTTATCCCCAAATCGATCCGGATGGTTTAATGGAATATTCCGTTGTATATACGGACAGGGCCCTTAACCACATGTCACGCACCTTTCAGGAGATTATGCGAGAAATTTCTTCAACCCTTAAAGTGGTATATAAAGCCAATGTAGTCGCCGTGGTCCCCGGTAGCGGTACTTTCGGAATGGAAGCGGTAGCGCGGCAGTTTGCTGTCGATAAAAAATGTCTGGTGATTCGCAATGGCTGGTTCAGTTACCGCTGGACCCAGATTTTTAAGGCAGGGAATATTCCAGCAAAAGAGATTGTATTAAAAGCACGCCAGACAGGGAGAGAAACCACAGCACCGTTTATACCGCCGCCGGTTGATGAAGTGGTTGCCGCCATCCAAAAAGAAAAACCAGACTTGGTTTTTGCTCCACATGTAGAGACGTCTTCCGGTATGATACTACCTGACGAATATATTCAAATGGTTGGGCATGCCGTGCGGGAAGCAGGCGGATTGTTTGTATTGGATTGTATCGCTTCCGGCACCGTCTGGGTGGATATGAAACAGGCCGCTGTAGATATACTTATCAGCGCCCCCCAAAAGGGGTGGAGTGGAACACCATGCGCCGCCTTGATCATGATGAATGATCGGGCGCGTCAACAATTAGATAACACTTCAAGCAACAGTTTTGCCTGTGACCTGGCCAAATGGTTGTGGATAATGGAAATGTACGAAAATGGCGGCCACGCTTACCATGCCACAATGCCCACGGATGGCTTGGGTGCCTTTTCTGATGCAATGAATGAATTGAAACAATTGGGCTTTGAACCGGCCCGTTCAAAGCAGGTTGAATTGGGTGCCAATGTTCGTTCTCTCCTGGCTAAAAAAGGGTTTGAAAGTGTTGCCGCTGATGGATATGAGGCCCCGGGAGTTGTGGTTTGTTATACCGATGACCCCATGATTAAAAATGGTAGTAAGTTTGCTGAACTGGGTATCCAAATCGCCGCAGGCGTACCCCTCCAATGCGGGGAGCCGGAAGGATTTTCCACCTTTCGTTTGGGATTGTTTGGCTTGGATAAATTGCAGGATATAACTGGTACGGTGGCCAGGCTGGAAAATGCCATGGACAAGATTCTTACTTGACTGCTGAATTGATTAATGTTTTTTGAATCAGGAAAGTAACGTTACCCTAAAACAGGTTTTCCGCCTGTGGCTGCCCCTGGCGGGGAGTTGGTTTCTTATGGGGACGGAAACGCCGACCCTCACCGCCTTCGTGGCCCGGATGGCCCTGCCGGAGATCAACCTGGCGGCGTGGGGATCCCTGGTGTATCCAATCTCATTGGCCATCGAAGGACCAATTATTATGCTGTTGGCCGCCAGCACAGCCCTGGCCGTGGATAGACCTGCTTATAACAAACTGTTCAAATATATGCTGGTCATGTCGGTGGCCCTGTCCATTCTCCATGTATTGGTGGCTTTCACGCCTATTTTCAATTGGGTGGCCAGTGGATTGCTCCGCGTCCCGGAAGCGCTCCATGAACCGGGACAAATTGGCCTCCAGATCATGACACCATGGTCATTCATGATCGCCTGGCGGAGGCTCAACCAGGGAGTGATGATCAAATATGGCAATTCACGGGCCGTGGCCACGGGAACAGCCATCCGCCTAAGCACATTGGTCCTGATTCTAACTGTGGGCAAACAATTCACAGGTTTTTCCGGAATTATTGTCGGGTCCGCCGCAGTGGCTATTTCTGTCACCATGGAAGCCCTCTACGCCCACATTGCTGTCCAAAATATCTTACATAACACCCTCCCTGAATCCATTGAAAGCAATCCGATAACGCGGGATTCATTTATCAGTTTTTACTTGCCCTTGGCCATAACGCCGCTCATGACCCTTCTCATCCATCCTGTAGGATCGGCAGGAATGAGCCGGATGCCTGAACCCTTGTCCTCATTGGCGGCCTGGCCCGTGGTGTATGGGCTGGTCTTTTTGACTCGAGGCCTCGGATTTGCCTTTAATGAAGTGGTGGTTTCCCTGGCAGGAAAGCCGGGAGGGATGAATCAGCTTCGACGATTTGCCCGCATTCTGGCCCTATCCACCATGGGCATCATGGCTCTTATTGCCTTCACTTCTTTGGGAGAAAGCTGGTTCAGGGATGTATCAGGATTGTCGGCAGAATTGACCCGTCTTTCTTCGGTCACCATCATGTTTGCCATCCTCATGCCGGGCTACCAAGTTTACCAGTCCTGGTATGGAGGCTTGCTGGTGCATTACCATCGGACACGGGGGATCAGTGAAGCAGTTATGGTGTATGTAGGATTGGCTTTGTTAGGGTTGTTGCTGGGAGCCCAATTTTCCACCGTCCCGGGAATCTACTGGACCATAAACGTATTTGTCTTTTCCGGGCTCTGCCAGACTTTCTTTTTGCGATATCGATATAAGGGGATTAGTATTTGATCATGGAAAAATCAGATTTAAGAGATAATGTAACCATCAAGACACCCCAGGTCCATGAGACCGCTTATGTGGCTGAAGGCGCACGGGTGATCGGTGATGTGATCCTGAAAGCGGAAAGTTCTATCTGGTACAACACGGTTTGCCGGGGGGATTTAAACCAAATTGTAATTGGAGAACGGACAAGCATTCAGGACAACAGTGTGATCCATTTGGAGAATGATCAAGGTGTGATCGTTGGGAATGACGTTACCGTGGGGCACAATTCCATTATCCACGGCTGCACCATTGAGGACGGGGCCCTCATCGGGATGGGCGCTATCATTATGAACGGGGCTGTCGTAGGCAGGGGCGCCGTGGTCGGCGCCGGTGCGGTGGTGAAAGAAGATATGATCATCCCTGAATATTCACTGGTGGTGGGCATCCCCGGGAAGATTGTCAAAACACTCGATGCAAAGACCTACGACCAGAATGTTAAATGGGCCGCCAAGTATGTGCAATTGGCCAACATCCATAAGGAAAATCAAAAATGAAAACAGGACGGAACGAACTCTGCCATTGCGGGAGCGGTAAAAAATTCAAGGATTGCCATGGCAGTGGAAGTTCAGAAAATTCGTGGAAAAAGATAGCTATCATTGGTGCAATTATACTTTTAGCGCTGTGGTTTTTTCGGGATATTTATTCAGCAGGGAAAGGCGGTGCCATGGGCTCCGCGCCCCCGGGGAAAGTTTGGTCTGAAGAACACGGCCATTACCATGATATTAAAACAAACCTTCCTCCTGTACCACCCGTGTCCCAAGGTGTACAGCAAAACTTGAATGTGCCTCAACCGGAAGGTCCTGTGCCGGAAGGAAAGGTGTGGTCAAAGGAACACGGTCACTGGCACAATATTACACCGCCGAAAAATAATTGAACCGTCTCTTAAAATATTTGCTGTTCACTTTTCTTTTGTTCGGTTGTGAGGAAATACGGGAGGAATCCTGCATTGACGAAAGCAAGATCAAGAATGATCCCTGCCCGCGGATCTATGACCCTGTTTGCGGCTGCGATGCAAAGACCTATTCAAATTCCTGTGTGGCCGAAAATGCGGGGTTGAAAAGCTGGACCAAAGGGGAGTGTAAATAAGAAGGATTACATGCGCGAATTAACTTTCATTCTGCTTTTGTTGTCACTTTTATGTTGTGAGGAAAAAAGGAATGATGACTGTATTGATGAAAGAAAAATAACCAACGATCCCTGTCCCCTAAATTATGATCCAGTTTGCGGATGTGATGGGAAGACATATTCAAATGCATGTCATGCAGAAAATTCCGGTGTCACTTCATGGACGGAAGGGAAGTGTAATTAAATAAATTTATACCCTCGAATTCTCGTTGGGTCTCTACTGAAAAACAGGTACTTTTCCGGGTCATTTTTTAGAGAAATTTTGCAGATCGTTCTCGCCACACACAATCGCGGTAAAATGCGGGAAATGGCCGATATCTTGGGTCATCTCCCGATAAAACTGCTTACCCTGGAAGATTTTCCTGAAATCGGGGATATTCCTGAACCGGGAGACACCCTAAAGGAGAACGCCTTTATCAAGGCGGAAACGGTCTACCGCTTAACGGGATTGCCCGCCCTGGCCGACGATACGGGCCTAGAGGTGGATGCCTTGAATGGAGAGCCTGGAGTTCATTCTTCCCGCTATTCGGGAGAGAATGCCACTTTTGATGACAACTGCCGGAAGATGCTGAGTGAATTGGATGGTCTTTCACTGACCGATCGAACGGCCCGCTTCCGCACCGTGGTCGCTTTCGTGACAGCGGATGAAAAAACATGGACGGAAGGTGTGGTGGAAGGGACTATTTTAGACCATAAAAAAGGGGATGGCGGTTTCGGTTATGACCCTATTTTTTACTATCCGCCCTTGCAAAAGACCTTTGCGGAGCTTGAAAAAGTGGAAAAGAATAGTGTTTCACATCGTGGGAAAGCTTTGCGTAATTTCTGCGGAATCCTTGAAAAAAGGATCAATATTAACTCGAGTCAAACATAAGGAGCTGACTATAGCCTCATCGTTAACGGATTAATCTAACCGCATCGCGGTATCATTGTGCCCGTAAGGGCCTTGTTAACAATAATAATGGAGGTGGATTCCTTGCCAAAAAGGATCCGGTTCGTCAGCTTACTCTTATGGATGACCGTAGTTTTTCCTGTTTACGGCCAGGGGGATCCGTCTACCCTAAACCTCCCCAATAGCTGGCATCCGGAAACGCCTTTTCTCCATAATCCCTACAAAACAGAACGGCCATCCCTGGTGATGCCATACGATTCTATAGCTTACATGCCCCGGGGATTGATTCGCCAACCTTTTATTACTATACAGTTTATTGAAATTTCCAGGGATTGGTCCACTATAAAATTTACGGGCCAACTGTACGGGAAATCCTACACTATGCCTTTTATAGCGCCCATGGATTGGTATTTTGAAAAACAAATTCGGGTAAACAGGGAATTAGCTTTTGTGAAGACAATCCAGGATACCAGTAAGGCTGGCCAGCGGAGCCAAATCATCCAGGACCGGCGCGGAAGAGGGATTGAAGTCATTGGTGTTGATATGGGCAATATCGGCCGCGTCTCCCTTACGGCCAGAGGCAACGTAACCATTAAAGGAAATTTAGTATTCCAGGACCAGGAATTGATTCGCTCGAAACTGAGTGAAACTCGTAACACCCATTTGGAATTCGACCAAACCCAGCGCATAAGTGTGGAAGGGAAAATCGGCGATCGCGTCTCCGTCAATGTGGACCATGATTCCGAACGCGATTTTGATTGGGAGAACAATATCCGAATTTCTTACAAAGGGGAAGAGGATGATATTGTTCAAACTGTTGATGCGGGGAATGTATCCCTAAGTTTACCTGGCTCTCAATCCCTTATGGGGTCCGCCAACCACCAGGGACTATTCGGTGTAAAGACAGTTTCAAAATTAGGTCCCATGGATATTACTGCTATCGCTTCGGTGGTGAATACGGAGAAAAAATCTCAGGAATACAAAGGAAAAAGCGAAGCCCAGACCTTAAAAATCCAGGATTACAATTATATTAAAAATAAGTATTTCTTTATTCATGAGTGGTTTAGAAATGGCATCGTGACCCAGGTTGATGGATCAAACGTGCTGGTGCCCCCGTTTTATCCTTTAAAGGAAGGTCTGCACCAGATCGGGAATGTGGTAATCCGTAATTTTGAATTATACCAGCTGGATCAATCCACTAACTCAGAAACAAATCCAGGAACAGCCTTTGCTGATCTGGATGAACCCAATGAAAGCTATGACCAGACAGGGAATTTCAAACGGCTTGAGCAGGGCCAGGATTATGTATTGAGCGAGGACCTGGGATTTATCCGGCTTCGTCAATCGGCGAATGATGAAGTGCTGGGCTGCACCTTCGTTATGGCTGATCGCGCTACGAGAGACACCCTCTTTACCATTGGTAAAGGTATTTCAGCGGAATCAGATCAATTGATGATGAAAATGATTAAACCGCGGAACCTGACACCGAATCATCCGGTGTGGCCCCTCATGTTTAAAAATGTCTATTACCTTGGGACGAACAATATCAATAAAGACGGTTTTGAATTAAGGGTCGTGAATGACCGGTTACCTGTCCCAAGCCATTTGGATCCCCAGGGTAATCCCTATATCACCCATTTTGGATTAGACAGTCTTAATGAGAGCGGTGTAAGAACGGCGGACCAGAAAATAGACCTTACCAATCCCAATATTATTAGTCTTACGGAAGGTGAATTATTTTTTCCAACCTATCATCCCTTTGCGGCAGATACAGTCCCCGATGGAAACATTGCCCCGGGGTTGAAGGGATCACTAGGAGAAGGTAAAATGTATTTCAGCACCCAGCGAACCCAGATCAATAATGACAGCCGGTTTACTATCGAAGTAGATTATGCGAACCAGAGTGCTACTATCAACCTGGGATTTATGATCGTGGAAGGCAGTGAACAGGTTTACAAGGGCGGCGTGCCCCTTAAGCGGGGTATTGATTACCAGGTGGACTATTTTAGCGGAATCGTTGTGCTATCAGATGATGTGGATCCAAATGCCGATATCAAGGTGATCTATGACCGGCACCAGATAGTCACCTTTGATAAAAAGACAATTTTAGGTGTTCGCTCCCAGATGGACTTTGGGGAAAATTCATTTATTGGTGGAACGGCCTTGTATTACAATCAATCTATTATGAATGAAAAAGTGGAAGTCGGGTACGAACCGATGAGAAACTTTATCTGGGGATTGAACGGCCGTTTCCAAAGAGATTTACCCGAATTAACCCGCACCCTGGATCGTTTACCTTTGATTGAAACGGAAAAAAAATCCGCCTTTTCCTTCGAAGGTGAATTTGCCCATATTTTGCCTAACCCGAACCCAATCAATAACCGGGCCACCGGCGATCCCAATGGTGTAGCATTTATTGATGATTTTGAAGGCTCTAAACGTACCACGTCCATCCCGATTTTAAGACGGTTTTGGAAAGAATCATCGGCACCTATTGACCATAGAACCGGAAAATCGTTTATCCAGCGAAACCGGGGAAGAATGAACTGGTTTAACCCCTTTGTCCAGGTACGCACGAAAGATATTTGGCCCAACCTCTCAACTTCGATCCAGGCCCAAAATGAAACTACCGATATCATGGTACTGCAATTTGATCATCGTAAGCATCAAGTTGATATATCAAATGATTCGATATGGGGCGGAATTATAACGCCCTTCTATTCCGGGGATTATGATCAGACCCAGACGAAATTTTTTGAAATTTGGTTAAGAGGGGATCGGGGCGCACTTACGGTCGACCTGGGCCAGATTAGCGAAGATCGAGATGGAAATGGATTGCTTAATACTGAGGATATTCCTGTGGGTGGTTTAATCGGTGACGGAATTCTGGAGGACAAAGAAGACGTGGGACTGGATGGATGCCTGGATGATTTTGAGAATGGGTGGGGATCCTGCTTAGACCAAGAAGGACCGACTTATGGAGACTACCTGTCTGCAGGGGAAAAGGTTTTGATCAATACCTTTTCTGACGTAGATCCGGAAGATCCCAATGGTGATAACTGGGGATATTCTGAGGGCAGTAACGACTATTCGCGGATTAACGGGACAGAAAAAAATGCCCTGGATGCAGGTCGTTATCCTGATACAGAAGACTTGGACCGCACGGGGTTTTTAGACAGAACAAATGATTATTTTACCAAATCCTTTTTCTTAACCGATACCACTTATCTTGCCGGCGAAACCAAGCGGGATGGGGTACCAACGGGATGGCGGTTGTTCAGGGTTCCCCTGGCAGAGTTTGAACAGAGCGATAATTCACAGCAGCGGGAATGGAATAATATTAATCATTTACGCTTATCCGTGAGTAGTGTTGAGCAATCAGCCATGCTTCAAATTGCCAAAGTGGAACTGGTGGGTAATGAATGGCAGGAATTAGGCCTTGCTCCCGACAGCACAGAAAAATACAGTAAAGAAAATGCCGATTCCATTTTTGCTGTATCAGTCATCAATACGGATGATAATGCGGACTATCGTCCGCCCCAGGGAGTTCAGGGAGAATACGACCGCATTAACCAAATTCGTTCCAAGGAACAGTCCCTAATATTGAAGTTTAACGAATTACCCGGCCGTACCAGCGGCGCAGCAATGAAAACGCTGATTTCAGTTTCGGGAGAACGTGCCCAGAGTTACCTCTCCTACAACAAAATAAAAATGTTTGTTTATGGATCCAGCCAGTGGATCAGTAATGAAAAGACAGACGTAAATATGTTTATGCGTTTTGGTTTTGGGGATAATTATTATGAGTTGATCCAGCCGGTTTATGATGGCTGGGATGAGACCAATGAGCGGAATTCCGTCAACCTGGATTTAGAATGGCTTACCCGCCTAAAACTGCAGGATTCATCCTCGGTAAAAAAATACCAACCGTCGGATATTTTTTTGGATTCCACGAATTTTAAAGAATATCACTTCACGGATGAATTAGGGGTGGAGACGGGCAAAGTAATTCGCATTAAGGGCCAACCGGCCTTAAATCGAATCCAGTATTTTGTTGTGGGTGTACGCAACCTGGCAGAGACACCCATCAGTGGAGAAGTGTGGCTCGACGAACTGAGACTTAGTGGCGTAAATCGCGACAGGGGTGTGTCCATGCGGGTGCAAAGCCGATTTAACCTGGCTGATATTGTCAGTACTTCCTTTGCCTATAAACGGCAGGATGCGGATTTCCATATGCTTCAGCGCCGGTTGGGATCCAATAAATCCAGCGAAAGTTTTAATATTAATAACAACTTTAATGCGGACAAATTTTTACCATCTTCGTGGGGAATAAAAATTCCGATAGTCACCAGTTTTGCCAATTCAGTAAGCAGGCCCAAATATTTTCCTGGACAGGATGTCTTGGTAAGCAAAGCTAATACCCCGGATTCTATCTTGGCACAAACAAATTCAATGACCTTTTCCATTGCCGCATCAAAGTCTTCTAAATCCGATAATAAATTTGTGAAATATACCCTTGACCGTTTAAATACACGTTTTTCCGCCAGCCGGCGATCTATGTCTAATGAAATCCAAAAAGAGGTACTGAATGAAAATTATCGAGGGCAGGTGAATTATTCCCTGCCTTTTGGCCGGAACAATTATGTGATGCCTTTTAAATGGATATCTTCCGTCCCGTGGATCGGGGAAAAACTGGGGAAAACACATTTTTATTATACCCCTGAGAATTTGAATGCGTCTGTAAACTTCAATGAAAGGTTGACCCAGAAGACACCCCGCCGCGGTAATAAATCTCCCGACGACTATAATTTTGGTTTAAACCAGGCCTACACTTTGGATTATAAAATGACGGAATCCGTGAAATCGAAATACAATCGGGCCATAAAGAGTAATCTGAATGATTACCGGGGATTTATGGCCAACGCACTCAAAAAACGTGAACAGGGTGTCGTGACAGATATAACTGAAAATTTTAACTCTTCGTTTAACCCCGTGCTCATGGATTGGCTCAAACCGACCTTTAATTATTCCGCTAACTATCGCTGGAATAAAACAAGAGACAGGAATGTAGACGGGGCCAATATCGGGAATCAACTTCGTTTTTCATCCGGAATAAGCCTCTCACCCATTAGATTGGTTGAATTGGTTTATAAGCCCTCTTCCGGTGGACAAAAGCCTCAACGAAGACGCACAAGGACCCCCAGTCAAACAGACTCGCAGCAAACGGGGATGGAAGGGGAAGATGAAATAGATCAATTAGTTCGTGGCAGGGGCCGGGCGCTCCCTACACCTCAACAGGAGATCACCGAAGAAGAAGAGACCCCAAAAGAGAGAAAATTTTCAGAAAGCAAAATACTTAAAAAAGTATACGGTTGGGCAAGAAAAGTGAATCCGATCAATATTTCCTATACAGAAAATGTGAACAAAACTGGAATGGGGGTTATGGGAGAAATTCCCCTTGGGTACAGGTTTGGGTGGAAACGGGACCATGGTTTAGACTACTCAGACCAGGTAGGAACCAATACAGGAAATTTTGACCATAAACGGGATTTTTCCATTCGTTCCGGGTTAAATCTTACCCGGGCCATGTCCATTTCATTCAATTATTCCCAAAATGTAACCAGCAACCGCCGTGGGTCCGGGATGGAACAGCGTTCCATGTCCCGGGATTATTTGTCCTATGGTAAATATTTGGATGAAGGATTTCCTTTTATTGGTTGGTCCATCCGCCTTACGGGACTCGAAAGGAATAAATTTCTGGGTCGCTTCGTACGCACTTTAAGTCTGGATCATGCCACAAATGGAAAAGAAACACGGGCTTGGCAGTTTGATCAATTCAGTGGTCCATCGATGCCGTTTTTCGGTCTTGATGATTTTATTGTCAATTACAAGGATAAAGAACGCACATCCCGCGTCAATATGAATTTTTCGCCCTTGATTGGTGCGACCATGGCGTTGAAGAAAGGGGTGGCGGTTACCATGCGCCACAACCGGACCCTTTCCCGCGAGGAATCGGCCAACGGCGGACAGAAAAATTTTCACGATCAATCATACTTGATTACAGCCAATTATACCCACCGTGGCGGTTTTACGATTCCACTCCCATTTTTTGATAATTATAAGGTCAATAATCAGGTTAACTTCACCTTCAATTTCGACATGAATAAAAATCGAACCCTGCAAAAAGCCCAAGAGGCAACGAAGTTTGCAGAAACAGCCTTTACTTCCAGTTGGAAAACAGGGATTCGTTTAACCTATTCTTTCTCTCAATCCGTCAGTGGAAGTATGATTTGGGAATACAGGGAAAATGATTCAAAACATACAGGGAAGAAGATCGACAGGGACTTTGGTTTTGATGTAAACTTAGCAATCCGAGGATGATGCGAAATTTCACAAATCTAATCATATTTATTTGCACAGTTTCTGCTGGTTGCCAAACCAATCTGCCTAAATTTAGTGGGGAGGCGGCCTTTAACCATTTGGTTGCTCAATGTGACTTTGGTCCCCGGAATCCCGGTTCCGCAGGACATAAAAAAGCACTCAAATATTTCCTGGATGTTCTCACGCCTTTAGCCGATACGGTATTCACCCAATCCTACACCGAAAAAATGCCCCGGACAAAACAAATGGTTGGGATGAATAATGTGATTGCCCGTTTCAACCCCACGGCCAAAAAACAAATAATGATTTCAGCTCATTGGGATACACGTCCCTGGGGGGATCACAGCCAAAATATAATGGACAGAAATCAGCCTATCCTGGGAGCCAACGACGGCGCTAGCGGTGTGGCGGTGCTCTTGGAATTAGCAAGAATTATAAAAAGTAACCCGCCCCCAATCGGGGTAAATCTTGTTTTATTTGATGCCGAGGATTATGGCACCACTGGCGATTCCTGGTCCTATTGTAAAGGATCCCAGTATTTTGCCCGGCACCTCCCGATTCCAATTCCCGCCCACGCGATCAATCTGGATATGGTGGGTGATGCCAGCCTGGAAATTTATATTGAGCGGATTTCCTATAGACAAAACCCTGGATTGGTACTGGATCTGTGGGAAAAAGCAGAAGAATTAAAACTGAGCGGTTTTAAAAAACAGGCCCTCCATGGCGTTTTTGATGACCATGTACCCCTGTATGAAATTGCAGGTATTCCGGCCGTGGATATTATTGATTTTGATTATCCCAATAATAAAACCAATTATCACCATACACTCAATGATATTGTTGAAAATTGCTCAGCTGAAAGTTTATGGCAGGTAGGGACATTAATGGTACACCACATTTACAATCAGAAATGAAACAGGTTAGAAATATTCCAACTTTTTGGTTTGCGGCTGTATTGGTATTGATATGGAGTTGTGAAAAGTCTATTCCTACGGAGGATTCCTACCCCATTTCGGACATTGATTTCGCTTTTCTTCAAGCTTCCAATAAACTGTATGTTTCGGCCACGGCAGCCTCAGGGTACCAGGGGAATTCCCTAGATTCAATCCTGGTTCTATGGCAGGGTATAAGCATCACTAATACCGCGGATACGCTGCGCCTGTTTGATGACGGAACCAATGGTGATATTCTTTCTAAAGATCAAGTTTACAGCAGGAAATTTTTAAATGCCGGCAGATTGAAAAATGCCATTCCCTCAACCGCTAAGGATTCCATTTCCTTTTCGATTATGGGGTTGTACAAAGGTAAAATATTGACCAAAAAAGCTACCTTTATCTTGGGCAATATCCGCCCGAAACTTGGATCTGTCTTTGTCCCCGATACGGTTAAGAGACCGGCGGCAAACCCGGATCCGAACGTTACAAATACAGTGAAGTTTTCCATCACTGCAGCCGTAACTGACCCCAATGGCCTGGATGATATTAAAAATGTCTTTTTTCGTTCCTATCACACCGGACTGGATTCAATGATGTATGGCGGAAACCCAATTTATCTTTATGATGATGGAACGGGCTCAGATGGGTCCGGGGACCTGCAAAAAGGTGACGGTACCTATACAATGACTGTTTCCCTTACTGAAAGGGCCACTACGGGAACCTACCACTGGACATTCGAAGCACAGGATATGTCCAATGCTTATAGTGACACAGTAAAAAAGGTGCTGGTAGTGCAATGAGGCACTTAATTAACTGTTTACTGTTTTTAAGCTTTACCTTTGCTCAAGGGATATTACCCGGCATGTATAAGATGAAATTTGATACAAGTGCTTACAAAGGACTAAAAAGCAATATGATTAGTGATATTGTGCCCCAAGCTGATACGCTGGTATGGTTAGGGACGGGCGGTGGTCTTGCGGTCCTGCGGGATACCACATCCATTTATACCATAACGGCTGCCGTTGAAGCCTCGGCCGGACAATTAACCAATCAAACGCCTGAAGGCGGTGTAACCGCTCTTGCCGTCAGTAAAAAAACTTTATTTGCGGCCTTTACTACCAGTGTGGCGGATACAACTTTTGGTAACGGCTTGATTTATTCCTTAGATGCAACGGGGAATTCAATTGACTGGACTTATTATGACCAGCCCGTGGATACCAAGGCAGATTCCCTGGCGCCTTTTGCCAAGCGATTCTTCAAAACATTACCCATTACCGTGAAGGCGTTTAATGTTACTTATGACGCCGCTATTTCCGGTAATTATATCTGGATTACCAGTTGGGCCGGAGGGCTGAGAAGATACAACATTTCTCAGAAAGTCTGGGAACGTGTCCCCCTCCCGGAAGACAAGGATCAATTCCTTAATACATGTGAATCATCCAATTATGAGGACACCCAAAGCGGCTATGTCTTAAAAGATTTTTATCTGAATCCCCGTGATCCCTGGGATGGTGTTTCGGAAAAAAATGAGGACCCGAGAACATATGGTCACCATAATCATAAAGCATTTTCGGTGATTGCCCATGGCGATACAGCCTGGATTGGAACAGCCAACGGAATTAACCGTGGCATCATCGGTGATAACGGTTGTGTAGACTGGACCCATTATACGCCATCTGCTCATGGATTATCAGGGGGCTTTGTGGTTGGATTAGCGCTCCAGGAATACAAAGGTTATCAAATTGTTTGGGCTGCTACGGTCACCGCCGGTTCCGGGGAAACCAGTGGTGTCAGCTATACAATTGATGGTGGAAACACCTGGCATACGACCCTCATTGGAGAAAGGGTGTACAATATCACAGCTGCCGATTCTGTAGTGCTGGTGGCTGGTAAATCCGGTTTATGGAAAACGGTAATTGACAATCCTTTGGATGTAGCTAAGACCTGGGCCAAGTATAATCCTGCCAAACAAGCCATTCAGATCGGTTCAACCGGTACTTTCAGCATGGATGAGATCCTCAGTGATGAAGTGATAGGTGTTTCATATGATACACGCCCTTTCTATTCTTCTTCGGCGACAGTTTGGGTAGGATCCTGGGACGGACTTGGAAGAGCTATGGATCCTCACGGGACGAATTGGCAGGTCTACCGTACCAATTATGATGCTGATAAGGTGTATGCCTTCCCTAACCCCTTCTCTCCCTATGAACACAACCAGGTCGGGGGCTCAGGGTATGTCCATATTCATGCGGATGTTAAAATATCTTTCATTGTCAAAATGGATATTTACAATTTTGCTATGGAACCTGTTTATAACAAGGAATTTGACAGGCGGCAGGCTAAGACAGGGGCCTTAAAATGGAATGGCAAGGATCAAAATGGCCGCATGGTTGATAACGGGACCTATTTTATTCGCTTGGAGTATGACCAGAAAGTGAAATGGATAAAACAAATTGTGATCAAATAATGCAAAGCCTAAATCGTTATATCATTTTCAGCCTTTTCGCCTTATCCATATGTAATGCTGGGGAAAAGGGATCTTATGCGGGTGGATTTTTACGTATGGGCGCTTCAGCCCGGGCTATGGCCATGGGCAGTGGTTTTACCGCGGAGATTGATGCTGGATTTGCCGCCTACCACAATCCCGCTTCCCTGGTGTTTTCAAATAAACGGCAACTGGGATTCAGCCACCATTTTTTACCCCTGGAACGGCGATTTATGGCCGCCAATTTTTCTGCCCCGTTACCTCCTTCGGCCAGTGTGGGTATTGCATGGGTTAGTGCGGGAACCGATAAAATTGACGGCCGTACCGGTTCCGGGGAACATACCCAGTATTTATCCACATCTGAGGATGCCTTTATGATCTCATTTGCCCAACAGATCTTGCCCTGGTTTTCCGCAGGCCTGAATATCAAAATTATAAAACACCAGCTCCCCATGAATACCATGGACCTGGCAGGGAAAGGGATGGGTATGGATTTTGGTGTATTTATCCACACTGAAAAAGGGGCTAACCTGGCCTTTATGGTCCAGGATTTGAATTCCCGATACCATTGGAAAACAGATAAAATCTTTGAGCGGGGAAAAGAATATGTTGAACAATTCCCCACTCTTTACCGTGTCGGAACTACACTCAATTATGGGAAAGTGTATCTGGCTGCGGATGGCGGCATGGTGATGAACGGGAAAGATCTTTTGGGCTATACGCTCCGGATTGGTGGTGAATATCCATACTTGGATCATTATTTTATTCGCGCCGGATTGGGAAATGGCCGCATGTCTGTGGGTGTTGGCGTAGATTGGTCTCTGCTCAAAGAAAATGATGCTAAGCTGGATTATGCTTTCGTATTTGAAAATCCCGCCGGGGCCGCACACATATTTACCTATGCGTTCACATTTTAAATTATTCATTTTCTTGGTTCTTATATCCCAGGGGCGGTCCGTGGGAACCCAATTTTTATCCATCCCGCCATCGGCCGGGGACTTGATCGTTTTTAATTCGCCCTGGCGAAATCCGGCAGTATTGGACCAGTTAAATAAAGCATCGGAATTGGGTCTGGCTTACGGAAATTGGCTGGCGGGGTTGCAATCCGTTGGGTTTCGCTGGAAGGGACGGGTCAAAAACGGTAGTGGTGGGATTGACATCCGCTATGCTGGCTTAAATGATTTAGAATTACGTCCCAATAAACCCACTTCGAAACCGCTGGCACGCTATGCTGCCTATGGCATATCAGCCCGGGGAATATATAGTTGGAGGAAGAACTCATTTGATTTTGGACTTGGACTACAATTGGTGAATTTCCAGATTTACCAAAAACGAACCCACGGCATTGCATTGGATCTGGGATTGGGTTGGAATATCCGTGATGAAATCAGGATCAACCTCTCAGCCCTTAACCTGGGGAAAATGAGTAAAATGATCTCTGAATCGCCTAATCTGCCTCAAAGAGTAATTAGTTCGGCAATATATCATAAATCCAATTATGTCCTATTTTGTGCTGTGGAATCCAACAGCCTTGTTAAAAATCCAATTATTTATGGCGGTGGAAATGGCCAGTATAAAAATATGATTTTTGGATTTACCGCCATGACATCCAAAGGTGTTAAAGCTATTTCCGGCGGGGTAGGCATTCAGTTTGGGATTTATTCTGTAACCTACGGTTTCCAGTGGGGTGATCAACACCTGGGTATGCCCCAGATTATTGATATTTCGATTCGACTTCCATGAAAATTAAAACTGCTGTTTATAAAAAAATCATCGGTTTTTTAAGTATGGCGGTGTTGTTTTTACTGGTCACTAATTATTTAGCCCTGCGCAAATTGGATTTAGTTACGCGGGGAAAACCGCCGGTTAAAGACAATGTTGAGAATACCATTCCGGAAACCGTACCGGATCCCAAACCAAAAATAATTACAGGTAAGATTGTACTTGTGATTGATGATTTCGGATACCGCGATGATAAAGTCTCGGATGGATTTTTAGGTTTAGGGATAAACATTACATGCGCCATTATTCCCGGACATAGCCAAACCCGAAAATTCGCGGAAAAGGCTAGCTCAGCAGGACAGGAAGTTATCATTCATCTGCCCATGGAATCTAGAATACCGGAACGGGGTGAAGAGGATTATAAAATCAAAACAGGTATGACCAGTGAAGAAATTGAATGGCGGATTCGGGAAGTACTGAAGGATATTCCTGAAGCGGTGGGCATGAATAATCACCAGGGGTCAAAGGCCACTATGGATGGAAAGGTCATGAGTGTGATTGGATCGGTGCTAAAGCAGCATGGGAAATATTTTGTGGACAGTCGTACCACAAAAGAAACAGTGGGAGAAAAAACAATGCGCGCCCTGGGTGTGCCAACGGCAAGGCGTCATGTATTTTTGGATAATGAAACTGATATAAAAAGGATTTCCAGCCAACTGGAGCAACTGGTACAAATGGCCCGTGAACAGGGCATAGCCCTGGGGATCGGTCATGCCAAGCCCAATACATTGAAGGTGTTAAAAAAGGAAATTCCGAAGTTACTGGAAAAAGGAATCCAGTTTGAATTTGCGTCAAGGATCGTGAATTAGAAGAATCAATGCCTATTTTATCCAAGGTAATGCGGGGCGATTTTATTGAAAGCATTCATGTTGCTTATGGCGCGACGGTGGATGCGGAGGGTGAAATCGTCTTCTCTACCGGCGATCCACATTATTTAACCGGTGTACGTTCATCCTTGAAACCCTTCCAGGCGGCAGCTACGGTCAAGTCCGGGGCCGTGGATGCTGCCGATTTTTCCGAAGATGAACTGGCCCTAATGTGTGCCTCCCATAACGGTGAAGCTATCCATGTAAAAACAGTTCAATCTATGCTGGATAAATTGGAGTATACCACGGACCAATTAAAGTGTGGCCGTCATGCGCCCTATGATCGGGAATCACATGAATCCTTAATCAAAAATGACGGAGAAATGAGTCCTCTGCACAATAATTGCAGCGGTAAACATGCGGGTATGCTGGCTTTGTCCAAATTTTTGGCCGTTGATCCGAAAGATTATATCCATAAGAAGCACCCGGTACAGCGGGCGATATTTGCGCAGGTAAAGGAATATACAGGATTGGATCAATTATCCACCGCCATTGACGGGTGTAGTGCTCCAACACCCTTTTTAACATTGGCCTTAACTGCCAAACTATTTCAACAATTAGCATCGGGAAGCTACCCGGAATTGGATAAACTTTACCGTGCCATGACGGCCTATCCTTATTTAGTTGCAGGAAAAGGGCGGTTTGACACTGACTTTATTTCTGCAATGAGCGGCCGTGCTGTTTGCAAGGTTGGCGGCGAGGCGATCCGCGGCTTTGGTATTCGAAATAGTGATGGCACCATCCTGGGGTGTGCCGTAAAAGTCCTGGACGGAAACATGCGTGCGCTTCATCCTGCTTCAATGGCTTTCTTAAATGAAATGGACTTACTTACTCATGAGGAGAACAAAGCGTTGCAACAATATCGGGAGCCGATTTTAAAAAACCATCGAAAAATTCAAGTGGGGAAGATCTCCACCGGAATCGATATCTGAGATGAAAAGATTTTTCCTTATTGTTTTGTTCTCAAGTGTGACTGCCCAGGATACATTGAAAGTCATGAATTATAATGCGTTGCGGTTTACCGGCAATACAATGACCCGGGCTAAATATATTAAAAAGATAGTGGATTATATTCAACCCGACTTGGTCATTCTTGAGGAAATCGAACACCAGGATGGTTTGGACCTCCTCCTGAATACTGCCTTTAATGGGGACAGCACCGTTTTTGCCGCGGGGAATTTGCCCAGCTCCCAATGGATGAAAAATGGTATTATTTACCGCAAATCAAAACTGGATATATCATCGGATGTCTTTATTTCCACAGTCCTCAGAGATATTCCCGGTTATACACTGTCAATCAAAAATGCTCATTCAAATGTGGGCCCCTTTACCGTATTTGGCACTCATCTGAAAGCCAGTGACGGCACCAGCGAAGCCAACCAGCGCTGGGAAGAGGCTAAGGAATTATATAAATATGTGGCCCAGAAAGACAACAATTACCATTATATCACAGCAGGGGATTTCAACGTGTACGGCACCGATGAACCAGCCTATAAACTGCTTACAGACAGCATGACTGTTGACCTTGAAGATCCAGTGGGTTCATGGGTGAGGAATGAAGGTTCACATGTTGAAAAATATACTCAATCCACACGGACAGAAAATTTAGGGGATGGAGGCTCCACAGGAGGGCTGGATGACCGTTTTGATTTTATCCTGTTTTCCGATCACTTTACCGCTAAAGATCCGGACCTGAAATTTTTGGAGGGCTCATATAAAGTGATCGGCAACGATGGTAACCATTTTAATAAATCCATTGTGGATGGGAGTAACAGTGCAGTGCCGGATAGTATTGCCGAGGCGATCTACAGGGCATCGGATCATTACCCTGTCGTGGCCAAAATTGTTTATACATCTAAGTCAGCTACCAGCCCTGTGGCCCACGCCGGTGGTGATGTTCTGGCAAAAATTAATGACAAAGTTTACCTGGATGCATCCCAAAGCTACGATCCCAACGGCAGTATTGTAAGTTATGCCTGGCTTCAAACTTCAGGTCCCGCTACTGCTTTAAACAATAGCGGCACTGCCAACGCTGATTTTGTTGTCCCGGAAGTTAACCGTACTACCGTATTCACATTCAAATTAACGGTTACCGATAATGACGGTGAATGGGCTGATGATTTTGTAAATATCACCGTTCCTGTAGTTGGAGGGTATACGCCCTATGATATTCAATTGACCGCCAATAAAGGCACCGGTGAGGATTGTTTTCCATCAGAATTCGAAGGACAAAACCTCGAAGTGACGGGGGTAGTTACGGCAGTCCGCCCCGATGCAGAATATCCCAACTTTTTTTTCCAGGATCCATTCCAGGAAGAATGGGCCGGCATGTTTGTCTATATCCATGAAGGGTATAAGGCACCCAGCGTCGGGGATCAAGTCATGTTGAAAGGGGATATAAGTGAATATTACGGTATGACGGAAATGAAGAATATTACATCCACAGAAGTATTATCTAGTGGAATCAAGGTTGAACCCGTTATCGTTACCGCCAGCTCCGTTTCCGGCGAATGCCGCGTTTGGGTGGAAAAATATGAGGGTATGCTGGTGCGCCTAGTAAATGTAGAAGTCACCCAAAGTGCTAATCAGGATGACCAGTGGATTGTTTCGGATTGGTCCGGGTCAGCCACCCTGGATAATTATATGTTTGATGGAGATTGGCCCAGGCCGGATTACGGCACCCATTTTATCAGTATTACGGGCGTTCTCCACTATTCCTACGGGGAATACAAGTTGATGCCCAGGAACAGTAAAGATTTTAACGATCCTGTCACGGCCACGGGAGATGAATTGCCGGAGCGGTTTGAGTTGCTTACCAATTATCCCAATCCTTTTAATCCAACCACAACCATTGAATTTGATGTTGTAAATAATGAAAAGACACATGGCCATATGTCTCTACAAATATTGGATATCAATGGCCGGGTTGTGGCTAATTTGATTAATGGAATTCCCAGTTCAAATAAAGTAGTATGGCATGGGGAAAATGGTTTTGGCCGTGATATGCCGGCGGGTGTTTATTTTGCCCGCTTGGAATCGGGGACTACGGTACTCACACAAAAAATGATTTTGTTGAAATAAATATGGCTGAGGTAAAAATTAGGGTCGTGGATTGTTATGTCTATCGACAGACTAATGATGGATTGAAATTCCTCCTTTTGAAACGGAATAAAAATAAATTATATGAACACTTGTGGCAGGGTGTGGCAGGGAAGATTGAACCTGGAGAGGAGGCTTGGGAAACAGGCATCCGTGAACTGAAGGAGGAAACGGGCTTAACACCGGTTAAAATGTTCGTGGCGGATCACATAAGCCGTTTTTATGAAGTCCATGGTGACCGGATCAACCTTGTACCGGTTTTTGGTATCGAAGTAGATTCTGATGTGGTTATTCTGTCCCATGAACATATTGATTTCAAATGGATAGCTATTGAAGAAGCGTTGAATACATTGGTTTGGAACGGCCAGAAAAAGGGTATCCAAACGGTTTACGAAATGGTAACTAAAAATAATGACCGGATGAGATGGTCAAAAATAGACTTATAGAATATGTAAAGACGCATTGCAATGCGTCTTTACGATAGAATTAAAGGAGAAAAATGTTAGACATCGGTACAAAAGCACCGGACTTTACTCTCCCCGATCAGGATGGAAATAATGTTTCCCTGGGTGACTTTGCCGGGAAAAAGGTGGTACTGTGGTTTTTCCCCAAGGCCAGTACGCCTGGCTGAACCATCGAAGGGCGGGGGTTCCGGGATGAACTCCAAAAATTCGAAGATAAAAATGTGGTGGTGGTTGGTATGAGTGCGGATGCACCGAAGAAACAGAAAAAATTCTGTGAAAAACAAGGATTTGAATATCTAATGTTAGGCGATGAAGGCAAGGGTGTTTTGAAAGCCTATGGTGTATGGGGGAAAAAGAAATTCATGGGGCGTGAATATAGTGGTATTTTTCGAAATACATACGTGATTGATGAAAATGGCTTAATTGAAAAAGTATACAAGAAAGTTACTGTTAAAACCCATGCTCAGGATGTTTTAGCAGAATTATAAATTTGATTGTAGTAGCGAAGCCACACCTACCGGCGGGTAAACATGCTTGACTCCTACATAGTTAATTATTTAAAGGGGCGTTCTCATCCAGGAAAAGCCCCTGGTTCATGCCGGCATAGAATTTGGAGAAAAACTCCGGTTCGTGTACCCCACCGGTGGATAAGATCTTCCCATCCTGCTCCACTTCACCACTGGCACTGACGCGCACATTGGTTTTCCCATCGGACAATTCAGTCAGGTTTATGGTCACTTTATAGCGATAGATCCGTGGTCCATCAGGGCCATTATCCCCGCCCCGATCACCTAAAATAATGGGGTGCGAATCACCACCACCTCGTCTATTTCCCCTCTTTCCATCATCATCCCCAAAAATAGCCGATATAAGCAGGGCGATTAATGCAATGGCCCCGATGGCAATGCATGCCTTTTGGCCATCGGATAATTCATCCTTCGGCTTTTCATTAGTTAGGGCCGCTTTCCGGTGTTCTGTAGTCCGGTTAGCTGTGATGAGACCAATATCAGAATTTAAAACAACAATGGTATAATCCATATCCTGTAGAGAATTGATGGATGCTTTGAGTACTGTCTTTAGATCACCGGGGAAAGCCCGTGTTTCCATGGCCCGTGCTACAGAAGTAGGCGGTTTTTCTCGTCGGGGCGGATTGGTACATCCTGAAATACCCACAACTAGGTAACTGATGAGCGAAATATATAGAAATCGCCCATGGCGTGTTTTGGGCCGAATAAGGCTCCTAAGCATTTAGAACTCCAGGCTTTGGGAGGCGTAATCAATTACATTCTTATTCTCATCGAATGTTATTACAACCGTGAGTGATCGGGAGGAGGCACTGGTAGCCGATTTATTGCCGCCGGCAAAAATTGCCCACCAACCAAATGATTGGGCCTCATTGTCCCTAGATATCCGATCATAGGTCCAGGTTTCTCGGCCTTGTTTATCTATTGAAATAATATTGGGCGCGCCCAATACTTTGGTAATTTCGGTCTGGTTGGCCCCTTTTTCAACAGTGGATTGAACCAATCCCAGGGTTAATTTATTCGATTCCTGAGATGGGGTTGCGCAACCCACCAACAGCAATATGGCAATAAGAATGGCAATTCGTTTTTGCATGATAATTCTCCTTTTTGTATTTAATTATTCTAAAGAACAATTTGTTCCGGCTTAAGGTTTAGATGTGATTTGCATCAAGTAGCTGTAAATTTAATATAGTATCAGTTTGGCTATAAATATAATTAGCTTCAAAACTAATTGAAGCCAAAAGTTTACCTAGAGCTAAGGTCTTTGGTACCATGGGTTTTGGTTGCGGAGTATTTTTCTTAATATCGGTCACTCTAGTATATTAATAATAAATCAAAAAAATAACCCTATTTATTTCAATTCTCATGATTTTTGTATGTGAAGATAAAGAAGATGAAATAAATTTTAATTCTTCTTCGATTAGTTTTTTGTAATTTTAAAAATGGAAAGTATTTCGTTCACCCAGTTCACCCCGATTTTAAATTTGAAGACACTCCATGTTTAAATTGATTTTATTATTCAGTTTATTTCTTACTGTTGATGGGCATCAGACAATCATTCAGTTTGGGGGGATTGAGTTTCGAGTCGTCCAAAATGGGGAAGGTGATCGGCGTTATATCTGGCTCCACGGTGATGAAAAAACGGCTCGGCTGCTTTTGAATGACCATATTAAGACACAGCCTGGAAAAGCTTTTTTAATCAATAATGAAGAGCGTGAAGTAAAGGTAGGCGGATTGCTGCTTGATCCCAACCGCATGTTTTCCAGGAATGGCACCAAGAAAAACCTACAAAAAATGAACGCCAACTTATCTAGTTCTGAATTAAATCAAACGCTGGACTTGCTGGACAAAGAGCGGGGCAGATTTTTTGATACTGTCAAACCGCCGCCGGGTGGGCTGCTGATTGCTTTGCATAATAGTATTCGCAACTATTCGATAAA
>CEPV01040773.1_pt1 | contig 27611 bp, 19 predicted proteins | sample 530451 | NCBI WGS metagenome assembly CEPV01 (sample SAMEA2620097, study PRJEB7988) | marine metagenome | isolation source: saline water (ENVO:00002010), including
TCGGCTTCCAGTCTGCTACTCTTCCTGGCCGGTTCCGGCACCTCTTCCCATTCCTGTAAAGCGGAGTAGAGTCGTGGATCGGCACTGACTTCTCTGCCACGGCGTGCGAGATAATCCTGGTGCAGTGCGCGGGCGGTGCGATCCTGCCGATCGTTGATAACGTAATCAACGTTCAGGACCTGATCCAGCATACCGAAAGGATACAGACCATCGGGTACTTCGGGGCTACCGATGTTGGACTCCAACAGTTGCGCTAAGCCACTCGACTCTTGCATCCGCACCATAATAGGCGTGTTGCAGGCTTCTCTTTGCAGCAGCACCGAACGCAGAATCAGTGACAGATCGAGACTCTCTTCATCTGTTGGGCAACAGATCACGTGTTGAGTAACGGATTCAAGCAATTCCTGAGGAAGATCGTGAACCACTTGGGGTGTCTTGACTTCCCTGTCGATGAATTCGATGTCACAGACTTCACGCAGCGTTGGATACTCATTGTGTAACTGAGCCTCTTTATCGGAGGCATCCTTATCGAAGACCGTGATGCGCAGTCTGGCGGCATTGGCAAATTGACACATGCGTGTCATCTCTACCAGGATGTGTTCGGCCATTCGTCCAAAGTGATAGATGGCTATGTGGATGGTCTTTTGCCCGAATACCTCAGCGAAAATGTCAGGTGGATATTCCCTGAATAATTCCCGCGCGCTCAGATCGTAGACACTGAAGAAGCTGATCTCCGCGAGAGAATAATCCGAAAAGAACTTTGGATAGTTCTCCAGCCTCATGGATATGCGCGTATCGTCCACGTGCAGATGAATGCGTAAGTGGTGCTTTCCCGGATGGGTCTTTCTAACTTGATCCCTGGCTTTCAATGCCAGTTCCAGATTGACACCGTCGTTTCCGGTTAGCGTCACCAGATGTCTCGCATCAGCCAGATTGATCCTCGCGAATGCGCCTGACGCCAGTATATCGCTGATGATTACCGACACTCCCAGGCTGCGCGCCCGATCTATAAACAGATTCTTGCTGTTCACTTCGACCACCACAACCTTGTAGTCCTTGTGGCATGACTGAATGAACTGCCAGGACTTGTCACCGAGTCCAGCGATGATGAGGTGATCTTTTCCGTAGCGTACGAAGTAGTTGATGATTTCCACGCGCACATCTTTGGCAAATACGAAAATCACGCTCAACACGGTCACGATGGGTGCGGCAATTCTAGCGATTTCCACTTGCCACGGGGGCGGAGCGTCCAGAAACGTCCATTCCCCGCTGCCAAGGAAGAGCACCATCACCTGGTAGATGGATTGAAACAGGTTGGCATCCAGATTGTTGGGATCGATGCGGTACTGACCCCACATTCCCAGTAGAAAGAGAAATGCTATGGCGCTGATAATTACGAAGTTCTGTCGCATGGAGAAGTCTGTCTTGGCTAAGTTTCAGTCATGGTGTATTGAACACCTGCTTCTCTGAACATTTCAAGTTGCTAGCAGAACCCATGAATACCACATGGGATTGCCGGTGTTGGTAAAGCTGGCTGCCAGAACTAGCAGAGGGACAGGAGACATCAGATGAAGCAGACATCGCTACCCCAAGTAACGAGGACCTATCAGAATCATCACCTCGACAGCACGCGCTGGCGCATCTATTCGCCCCGCGACGATGACATCATCATCTCCACTTCCTACAAAGCGGGTACGACCTGGACGCAGATGATCGTGGCACTTCTGATCTTTCAGGATACTGAGTTTCCTGCTCCTGTCATGGAGATGGCGCCGTGGATCGGCATGCGGGCGAATCCTGTTCCCCTTGAGGAGATAGCGGCCCAGCTTGAAGCCCAGACTCACCGGCGGTTTATCAAGAGTCACCTTGCCTTGGACGGACAACCTTATTACGAACAGGTCAAATACATCTTCGTGGGCCGAAGCCCGCTTGATGTCTCCATGTCGCTTCTGAATCACTACGGTGCCTATACGGATGGAGCCTACGCCAGCTTCAACGAGACGCCCGGCCGCGTAGGTGACCCCATGCCGAGATTTGACGGTGACATCGAAAAGCTCTGGGATCAGTGGATCAATCGGGGCTGGTTCGACTGGGAACCTGACGGATACCCCTTCTGGTCACACATGCACCACGCACGAACCTGGTGGGACTTCCGTCATCTTCCCAACATCCTGCATGTTCACTACAACGATATGAAGGCGGATCTTGCCGGTCAGATGCAACGCATTGCCACCTATCTCGATATTGAAGTAGCGGCGGAAAAATGGCCTGAATTGGTGCAAGCCGCCACCTTCGATTCCATGAAAAAGAATTCCGACAGTGTCACAGGTCCCATGATTGGCGCCTTCTTTGAGGGTGGCAGTAAACGCTTCATCAACAAGGGCACCAACGAGCGTTGGCGTGGCGTGTTAACGGAGGAAAACGTCAAGCGCTACCAGGAAGTTCGCGACAAGGAGATGGAGCCGGCCTGCGCTAGTTGGCTGGAAGCTGGTGCTCTGGTTGCGGGCGATCCAAAGGAACTGTGAGATTTTTCAGCCGGACGTTTAGCTGACACGACCGAGTTCCTCCCCGCCAGTTCGATATTCAGTTTGTTGCACGAGGCGACATTCGAATTCGACCACGCTATTGCTGTTCGAACCGTTGCACCGATAGTAGAATCGTGGCACGAGTGCGATCGTGACATAAGCAATAGCATGAGCAAGGACCCCATCAACTTCTACTTTCTCTCCAGTGGACACTGCGGGACCCGTTTCTACCATCATGTTCTGAGACAAGCGACGAACGCAGAAGTGTGGCATCAGCCGGGACACGAGGACATTGCGGCCATCGTCAACCAGATGGAAGGCCGATTCAGGAAGGACCCGCAAGATTTCCTGGACATGGAAATCACAAGCTATCCGCGACTCAAGCGACGAATCGACAAGCGTCTGTCGCTTCCGTGGGTCTATGGCGACACGCTCAATTGGATGCGGGCCTTTGGCCACATGCTGTATGGATACATCGGTCCAGAACGTCTGCGTTTGGTCCAGTTGGTACGACACCCCGTGGCGACCTGTCGATCCAGCCTGGCCGACTCCCGTCCAACGTGGCAGGAGGACATGTCCGATATAGGATTCGCCGAAAAGGTGGCATCGCAGTGGGTTCATCAATACGCATGCATACGCCACCAATTTCAGGCCATCGACGACGCGTCAGTGTGCAGGACCGTACGGCTGGAAGAAATTGACCTTGAGAACCTTAGGGAGCTGTATGGTTTTCTGACTCTCGACGGATTCAACGATGATGCTATCCGGTCACTCCTGCAGAGTACCGACCAAGACGTCAAGCACTACCACCGCACGCAGGCGAAAGTTCCCGCATCGAAAGAAGAACTGCGCGCAGTCTGGCAAGTGTGTGCTCCTCTTGCTGCAGAATATGGTTACGCGGAAGACGATCAGTTCTACAGCGATGCACCGAGCCGTCCCCAACAACAAACATCGGCCGCGGGAGCCACGGATGAAATGGGTGAGCGGCCTGCATCGGCACAGATCTTCGACTACCGGGGCCTCGGCCTGATCGTCAAATCTTCATCGGGGATCGACTGCATCAACATCGCTGGCGGACCCATTGCGTTCTGGCCACGGACGCAAGGCGCGTTCGTGCCGCTCGCCGAAGGTGGCGATGGCACGCCGGGGCAGAGATTGCTGGACTACTTCCTGCTGCATGGCGACAAGGAATTCATGCGCGGCATCCGGGCGTCCGATGCGAACTTTATAGATTCCGTGTTGGCAGAGTCCGGATTGGATTACATCAAGGTCAACAGGTCCCGGATCGACGAGAAGTGGGATGTGTCCCAATGGCAGGCCTGGGACGGGGCCAGTCTTATGGGTGCGCCATGGGAAGCATGGGTGCCGGTCACTATCCACGCTGTACCCTACAGTACGATTTCCGGGGTCCTGAGTGGTTGCGATGCGCAAGGCGTGCTCGTGTGGGAGAACTCAAACTAGAGCAAATATGAAGTTTGATGGCGTAATGTTGTTCTGTGAGGACATTCGAGAACTCACACGCTTCTACGAGGAGGTGATGTTGCTCGAGCGAGACTCCGGTCAGACGTTGCCGCCGCACCGTTTCGTGACTCTGCTAAGCGATGGTGCCGCTTCGCTCTGCCTGCATTCGGGAACCAAACCAAACGGAGGCCGGGCTAAGCTGATGTTCACGCTGAACGAGATCAGACCCCTGTTCGAACGGCTACGGGCCTACGGCCATCGCGTAAGGCAACCCAAAAACACCGCCGATGCGACCATGACGTTCGACTTCAAAGACCCGGAGGGGAACCGCATCCAGGTATACGGGCCCTGGTCGAAGGATGACTGACGTCAGGCGATCGCTCGGACAGCCCGAAGATGGGGCTTCATGAATCCCGCCACGTCTGAATCGGCAGACCTGCCGATCACTCCGGAATCTGTGACCGTCGAGTGGCTAACAGATGTACTTAGGCGTAGCAACTGCATCGATACTGAAACCAGCGTCGCTGGGATTGAGTGGCAACAGATTGCTGAAGACGTAGCCTTCACCAGTAGTCTTTTTCGTTTTTCGGTACGATATTCTGCCGCGACTCATGCGCCGAATTCGTTTGTCGGAAAATTCCAGAACGGCGAAGTGATCCCCGAACGGTGGTTGCATTTGGTGAGGAAGGAAGTCTGCTTCTATGGGGAGGTAGAGGATCCAGGTGTCGGTATCCCCCGTTGTCACTTTGCTGGTATCGATGCACTCAACCATGTCTTTCTGTTGTTAGAGGATCTGGGCAGCGAGGATGGACCTGATCAGCTCATATCAGCAACTCGAGAACAGTCTGCGATCGTCATAGGGGCGCTGGCGAGACTGCATGCCAAGTGGTGGAACCATTCAGACCTGGCTGGGTTTTCGTGGCTCGGCTCCCCGGGCGATGGGGGCGCCACAATTGATCAAACGGCAAAACTGACCGAATTTGTGGAGAGTGTGGCTGAGTTCAATTTCGCCTTCGCTGAATCCTGTCCACACACGAAACAGATGGGAGAGATTCTTCTCGACTTCCTGCAAGCATCCCCTGCACAAGTCAGATCGACAAACGCCACCGGCAACAGCACATTGCGCCATGGTGACGTTCGTCTTGACAACCTGCGCTTTGTCGGCAGCGACGTAGTCTTCTTTGATTGGCAATTGGTCAGTCGTGGTCCGGCCGTTGCAGATCTAACGTTTTGGCTCTGCTGCAACTACCGGCCTGAGGACCGACGAGCCTGTGAACAGGACATTCTTGAGGAGTATTCAAGAGAACTCAAAAAGCACGGCGTTGACTACCCACTGAAGAAGCTCAAGGCTGATATCAGGTTTCAATTGATCGGCCGCTGTCTTGACCGAGTGGGCAGCTTCTCAGTGATCAGCGAGACACTGTTTGCCGGAGATAGAGGCAAACAGTTTCTCGCCTACGACTTGCAGGGACTGGAGGGAATGCTGGTCGACTACAAGGTGGTTCGCTACTGCCGCGTCTTCGGCTTCTTCCTGCTCTCTTACATCAAGATCAGAAGACTGCTTGGGTTGTAGCGTTCCGAGCCTGTCTAACGCCTCGCTTCCGGTGTTGCCGGGATGTGCTCCGGTGGCCGTACGATCTGCATGACCAGGCTCGTCGGCTCACACGCCAGCACACAGACGCCGCAGCCCATGCAGGCTTCGGGGTCGACCACCGCCTTGAGCTTCTTGTAGCCTTCGACCTTCTCCATGTTGATGGCGTCGAACTGACAGCGATCGATGCAGTCCTGGCAGCCGTCACAGGGCTCGACGTCGTTCTTAGCTTCGAACCTGCTCTTGGCGTAGTAGTTGGTCCAGGGGACCTCGTGCTCCTTGATCGGGACCATGTTCATGCAGCAATCGTCGCAGCAACTGCACATGGTATTGGTTCGCACCGTGTCCATGTTGGGCCACTCGTGTACCAGTCCGTCGTCCTCTGTCTCCTCCAGAATGGCGAGGGCCTCCTCCGTGGTGAGCGTGCGGCCGTGGCCACGACCGGCGGAGTATTCTGCTGAACGGCCAAACTGCAGGCAGTTCATGTCGTGAGAGTACGTGCATTCTGGCTCCCCTACCGCCTCTTTGCGCACGCGGCAGGAGCAAGAGACGATCGAAACCTTCTCCGCGTCCTCGATGATCGCCTTCATATTCTCGTGGGGCAGCACGCCGGGGATGTCCTTGATCGCTTTCCATGCCGGCATGATGCGCATATGGGGCCTCTCCTGCGTCTTCATGCCCACTGCACGATCGGGATACCATTCGTTGTTTACGAAATCCCACCACAGCGACCAGACCTGTTTCATCTCGGCGGGGGTGTAGACCTTGGTGTTGTAGAGTGACTCGGTGGCATCGTGCAGTTGACCCACGGCCCTGGAGAACCGGAAGTACTCGCGGGTCTCGAAGTTGCGCGGGAAGATTACGCCCTTCTGATACAGATTCTCCAGCTCGTCCTTCACCTGCTCTTCCGAGATTCCCTCCTCCGCAGCGAGTTCGTCATTGGGCATGGGGAGCTTGGCAGCCATGCGCGCCTGCAGGGGCGACATGAGGAACTTGAGGATCGCGTGGTAGCGATCAGACTTACCGTAGCCGTGGCGTTCAGCTAGTTGGGTATAAGCAGTTTCAGTATCGGACATGATGTCTCCTTGGGTGAGCGTGGTTGCCTCGTGTCGGACGAAGCGTCAACATTACAGTATGCACCGGATGATATTCTGCGTGGTTGGCGGGTGTCAATGTTGGTATGTTGGAATCAGTTGACGATGCGTGGGTGAGGATCCGTGTGCTAGCTTTTGGCGCTCAGTGCCTCGCGGCAGGGCCTGCTTGCGAAGCCCTCATGCCTTTCTCGAGCGCCCTCTTTCTGTCCGTAGGAAAAGGATCGCTGCAGTCTTCCGGCGGTAGATCCTCGGCAGGATAGAGAGGCACTCGATGACCCGTCGGTTTCTTCTTGGATGGATCCAGATTTCTGTAGTTAGTCACCCTGGGTCCGAAGAGCCGCCCGTTCCTGTAGCCAATATCAAGCCACCATTTCTGATGTCTAACACGTTCGCCCAATCCGAGAAAGTCATCCAACCAGATTCCCACAGGGGTGAGAAGCCGCCTTAGAAGTGCGCTGTGAACACCAAGCCAGTGAGCCAACCGTACCAGTAAGGGGCCATCGGTTCGCAAGCTCTTGTTGAGTGGGCAAGTTTTGATGCAGCGTGCGCAGGTTGAGCCGCCATGGTTGATGATGTGGTACTTGGTGCATGTTTCCACATCCGGCTTCCAGATTTCGTAGCCATTGAACATGATCTTGTCGCCGAATGAGATCGCTCGAGGCGGACACTCGCGCGCGCACTTATAGCATTGACTACAGAATTGTTGCAGGCCGAAGTCGATGGGCTTATCGGGGATCAAGGGCAGATCGGTGGTCACCACGCTGACCTTTGCGCGCGGGCCGAGAAACGGATTCAGCACCAATTCACCGATGCGGCAGAGTTCCCCGAGTCCGGCCAGCAGCATCAGTGGCAGTTGCTGCACTTCAGCCTCCTTGGAAGAATGACAGCGAGCGGCATATCCGAGACGACGGATATAGTTGGCGGTAACGCTGGCCGTCACTTGCCCTTTAAGGTGGGCAGCATAGCTCTGCGCGCCACTGATCCAGTCGTCACCGGTGGAGCCTTCGGTGGTCTCATATCCCTGATCGAACAGCATGACGATGGCAAACTTGTGCCTGGTTGTGATGGCCTCACCATTGGGGTCGTGGCTGTACCAGGCGTACCCGGGTATTTCACATATCCCTACGATGTCTGCGTTAAGGAAATAACAGAGAGACTTGATGTGTTCCGTCAGGCCGATCGGGTTGTCTGTCCTGACGGCTTGCTCACCGGCTATCTCACCGTCCTGCATTGGTACCAGGCGGGTCATGACATCATCCATGGCGGCGGCTAGCGGGGACTTTGTACCGAACCGGTGGTATTCATTCTGGCAACCCTTACGCAGGTCACCGTGCTTGGCTCGGGTGAAGAACGATCCCCGCATGGGTACTCTCGGAACGTCATCATCGTTGATTACAGTTGTCGGCTTGTCGACGCTTTTGATCTTCTCCATGGGATATCTGCCCAAATGGGGCGGACGAAATGCAAAACGGAACAAACTCATGTGCTGTCTCCGTAGATCAAGGGGTACGTGGTGCCCAGGCGGGTCGCAAGTTAGTCGCTCTTGCGGCCCACGATCATGAGCAAATGGGGCAGGCCCGCAAGGGGGGTGACCTCCCACTCCACCGATGTACCGAATTCCTCCAGGGCCAGCAGGTCACATCCCGCTTCGATCACCGCCATGGCATAGTCCGATACGGTCCAATGAAATTCGTAGCTGGGGTAGGACCCGGGTTTTGCGCCGGGAACGTCTTCGGAGCGATCGTACTGAAACGGACCTTGTTCGAAGTAGGCCATCTCCACTTGCAGACAGTCGGGCCGCTCTTCCCAGATGCGGCGGAAGGGGTGGTACTCGGTGACCATGAACAGCCCTTCCGGTTGAAGGATTCGTACGGCCTCGCGATAGTAGGTTTTGAGATCGGAAATCCACACCGCCACATGGCCGCCGGTGTACACCAGATCGAACCGGTCTGTCGGCAGGGCACTCAGATCCGTGACATCCGCTCGAAGGAAGGTCACTGCAAGACCAAGTTCCCGCGCCCTGCCCGCCGCGATGTCGAGCTGGGTTTGCGATACGTCCACCGAGGTAACGTCTGCTCCCATCCCGGCAAGCGCAAAAACGATCAGGTTGTCGCCACTGCCCAGCACACAGACGTTCTTTCCGGCAACGTCGCCGAGATGCCGCAGCTCCTCCTTCTCCAGGACGAGAGCAGGATTTACCGGGACCTGGCGCCACGGTTTTTCCGTATCGATCTTCGCTTGCCACTTGGGAGAGACAGCGTCCCAGCTGCGCCGGTTGGCTTCGTGCATGTCATTCATTGTGATTTCCCGCGCGCCCAAGTTGGTGTCTACGCGACGCCTGCTCCCCGCACACCCACATAGACGGAATACAGCGACTGGCTTGCAGTCATGAACAGTCGGTTGCGCCGTGCACCACCAAAACAGACGTTGGCGCAGAGTTCCGGTAATCGGATCAGGCCGATCGTGACACCGTCGGGCGCAATGACCTGCACCCCGGGATAGGCTCCCGCCCAGACGTTGCCGTCGACGTCGCAGCGTATGCCATCCGCACCGGATATGTTGCTGGTTCCCGGGATGGTGAGCTGTACGTGACGACGTCCTTTGCGCAACTTCTTGCCATTGACGTCCCACACTTTAATCTCACGACCCGAGCCGGTGTCTGCCACATACAGCAGCTCATAGTCGGGTGAAAAGCATAGGCCGTTTGGCGCCCCGATTTCGTCGGTCACCTTGTCGATATCGCCCTTACCGGGGTCGACGCGATAGACGCTGTTGGGCAGCTCGGACCCCGCCGGGAATCCTTCGTAGCTGCCACGGATGCCGTAAGGCGGGTCCGTGAACCAGATGCTGCCATCCGGGTGCACGACGACGTCGTTGGGAGAGTTCAGTCGCTTGCCCTTGAACGACTCGGCGATGACGGTGACGTCACCATTGTATTCATAGCGCACAACGCGACGACCACCGTGCTCGCAAGAAAGCTGACGACCTTCGTAGTCGAACGTGTTGCCGTTGCTGTGACCGGAAGGACTCCTGAATACGGTGACGCGATCGTCGTCCTCGATCCATCGCAACTGGTGGTTGTTGGGGATGTCGCTCCACACAAGGTAGCGACCGACGCCGTTCCAGGCCGGCCCCTCCGCCCACAGGGTGCCGACATGGTGTCGCTTGATCGGTGTGTTGAAGAGCATGTAACGTCGAAAGCGGTTGTCGAGCGCGATGATGTCCCGGTCCGGATAGCTGAGCGGGCCGTTTCCGGACCAGTCGCGCGGTTCATACGGCTGAATTTGGGGTTGCTGCTCTGCGAAGGCGGGAAGCATCACTCCGCCGGCTAGTGCAGCGCCTATAAAGGCCCGTCGGGTCAGGCATAATGGTGGATATGTTTCGAGTTGGTCAGTCATGGGGAGAGTCCGGGTCTTGGATTTTTCGATCTATTGGCATGTTTAGTATACGAAATACTGCTCGGCTGCAATAGGATATAGTTCTGATTCGGTGAAACCGGGAGGCGTTGCGTTGACAACCAACAGATCACATCCATATGTGGACACGATTGAAAAGTACTATCAGGGCTGCAACACCGGTGATATTGAGTTGATGTTGTCCACCTTCAGCGATGACATCGTCCACTACTTCGTCGATCATACAGCGGTCAGGGGTGCGCTCGCGCTCGCTAACTATTGGGCTAAGGTTGGCCCGAGGACCCAGGCAAACTGGCAATTGGATCACGCTATCGTTGAGGGAGCGGAAGCGGTCATCGAATGGAGTATGCGCTGGGTACCTGATGCTACTGGCGAACCGGAATTACTAAGGGGCAGCGAGTGGTATCTGTTTGCCGAAGGACGTATTGTCGAGATACGTTCCTATCACAACAACTTCTACCTGCAGAATCCTGACAACCGGGAGCTGTGGCAGTTCGATTATCGGGAACGTGGCTATCGGATCCTCGAAGAGGAGGGGCTACAGTGAAGTCGCTCAATCAACCGGCAGCGCGAAGGCGACGAGGCTGTCTCCCATATCGATGGGCAACCCCCCGTAACCACCGGCTGCGATGACTACGATCTGCCGATCGCCCACCTGATAGGTCATCGGCACCGCCTGGCCACCGGCGGGCAGTGACGTCTTCCACAGCACCTCACCCGTTTCAATGTCGAAAGCACGAAAATCGGAGTCGAAGGTCGCCGCCAGGAACACGAGACCGGTCTCCGTGACCAGCGGACCTCCGAGATTGGGTAAGCCCCACGTTCCGAGCAATGGCACATCCCCGATGGGGACGCTCCAGCGAAGGTCACCGGTCGTTAGGTCGACAGCATGCATCGTCCCCCAAGGCGGCGCATTGCAGGGAGCGCCGAGGTTAGAGACGAGCATCTCGCGCCGCATTCCCCACGGCGTTCCCTCTTGGGGCCCGTACTCTCCGGAGCTCTCGGCGCGCGCCTTGGCGAATTCGTCGCGCGGGAACAGCGTAACCACAAAGGGCAGATCCATCACGTTTGCGATCAGCAACTGACGTTTCGGATCGACGGCGACGCCACCCCAGTTCGTGCCCCCGGCATTACCGGGAATCATGATGGTTCCCTGAACGGATGGCGGCGTGAAGGCACCCTCAAAGCGCAACGCTTCGATCTTTTCTCGACACTTTCCCCGATCCCAGAATGTGAGTCCCCAGGCATCGTCGGGCGTGATGTCCATTCGTATCAGCGGCGGTGGCTTCACCGGGAATGGCTGTGTCGGCGACAGCACGAAGTCGGGCGCGCCGTTCTGAGACACGGGTCGTTCCTCCACCGGGAAGAGCGGCGTGCCGTCACGGCGATCAAAGAAAAAGAGATGGCTGGTTTTGGTGGGCTGCACCACAGCGGGGATCATCTCGCCTTCCCGCAGTAGCGGAAAGAGGACAGGCTGAGCGGGAATGTCCAGGTCCCATACGTCGTGATGTATTGTCTGAAAGGCCCAGGCGACCTCGCCGGTTCGGCCGTGTAGCGCAACGGTGCTGCTGCCGTAATGGTCCAGTCCCTGGCGATGAGCGCTGGCGTAATCGGGCGTTGGGTTGCCGGTGCCAACGTAGAGAAGATCACGCTGCGGATCATAGGACATGGGTGCCCAAACATTTGGAGTCGACAGCATCCAGCCGCTCTTCGGGTCGCGCTTACCGCCTGGCTCATCGGGGGGCGCGAGATCCCATGCCCACACCATATCACCGCTGCGCACATCGAATGCGCGGATGACGCCGGAAGGCGCCTCTATGCGCACGTTGTCACCGACGGCTGACCCCACCACCACCAGGTCCCCGGCCAGAGTGGGTGCCGAGGTAAGCTGGTACTCACCCTTCCATCGCTGCTTGCCAACGCCTGGATTAAGGTCAACGCTGCCGCCCTCGCCGAAATCATCGCATGGCGTGCCGGTGGCCGCATCAAGTGCGAACAATCTTGCGTCTACCGTGTTGGTCAGAATCCTGTGCCTGCAGTGTGCGTCGGCCGCAGCCTCTGCGTCGATAAAGCTTGCCACTCCCCGACACACCATCTGGTTTGCCCAGCCCGCATGCCGGTCGATCACCGGATCGAAGATCCAACGTTGCTCGCCGGTGAGCGGGTCGAGGGCAAACACCCGATTAAAGGGCGTGCAGCCGTAAAGCGTGTCGCCCACCAGCAGAGGCGTCAGTTGAAAGGCAGTCGTCGACTGAAAGGGTTCTGAATCGTCGGAGACATCGCCGTGCTCCCAGGTCCAGAGCTCCTCCAGTTGATCGACGTTCTCCGGCGTGATCTGGTCGAGTTCCGCGTAGCGCATGCCGCCCGCGTCGCCGCCCCAATGGGGCCACGTGCCGGCCTGCTGTGCAAGTGAACTTGGAGCCAGATGGAGAAGGGCGAGCAAGGCGATCAGGCAGACCCGATGATGGCTGCTGTTGGTGAATTGATGACGCAATGCAGGCACGTGAGTCCAGGGTCCGAGAGATACCCTCACCGTAGGGCAGTAGTAACACGTGCAAAAAGGCCGGTTATAGCCCCGACCTTAGTGCAGCTTTCCGAAGCTACAGGTTATATTGCAGCTCAAGGGTATACAACCGTGGATTGGCTGGATTGCAGCTATAGCTCAGGTATTTGGTGTAGGGGAATGCCCCGCCACCTATCGCGTTATCGGGAGCATCGCCGACCCCGCGGGTGTTACACCAGAATTCGTCGGTGCCGTTCTTCACTGCCGCTTCAACCTTCCAGTGCCCCGCGATGTCGCGCCAGGACAGATTGAGATCGAATCGTCGATAGGTGTCACCACGGGTTTCAGGTGTGTTGTAGATATCGAAGTACCTGTCGCCAATTCGGGACCAGGTACCTCCCAATGCGATCTCACCAAAGGAGCCGTACCAGGTATACATGGCGCTAACGGCAAGTTTCTGTTCAGGTGTGATGTCCAAACGATTGCCATGAAGGTCGAGCCAGCAATTACCGGCGGCATCGATGTTGTCACAACGATTTTCGATAGTTGACTCCTTAACCATCAGGTGCTCGTCAAATTCTGCGTGGTTGTAGGAGTATGTCAGATAGACCATCAGATTACTTGTGGCGAGCCACTGCCCAGCGAACTCAAACCCGTACATCTCGGTGTCGATGTTCACGACGTCGGAAAGCGTGATTCCGAACGGAGTGAGGTAGTCCACCATTTGCTGCATATCCTGGTAATCGTAGTCGAACAGGATGACTTCCAGATTAAGGGCGTTGCCAATTGAACCCTTCCATCCCAGCTCCAGCATATTTACCTCTTCGCCGTCGAAATATGGATCCGAGCTATCGTCAACTCCCTGCATGGATCCAAGGCGGATGCCCCCCACCTTGAAAGCGTTAGAGAAAGTGAACCAGAAAAGGTTATTGTCATCCGGAGTGTAATCGATGATGATTCTTCCGGATGTGTCGGTGTATTCCTTACTCTTGGTGCGGGTGGCGGGGTCAGGTCCGAAAGATACGGCTCCGGCAGCGATGCAATCTTCTGCTGCGATCCCCCATGCCGGACACGAACCGTAAAACGGGTTGGTAACCCAGTCAGTGGGCCAATACACAGTTGTGCTGCCATAGACGAGCTGTTGCTCCGTACCTTTCAGGTCATCCCGCGAGTATCTCGCGCCGAGCGTCAGAGCCCACCGGTCATTAAACGCATAGTTCACCTCACCAAACACGGACCAGTTCTGGTTTTCGAACAACCCGTCCTGGTAGTAGTAGATCAGCCCGGGATTCTCACCGACGATGGAACTGGGGGCAAACGGCACAGCGCTAGTCAGTACACCGGGGTTGAGCACGGTTGCCATGTGGGTATTGAATCCCAGATCGTAGATATTGTAGGGCTGGTAATTCTCATCATCCATATAGTACGCGCCAACGATATATTGCAGGGGTGAAGCATCGGTGGAGGCGAGTGTAATCTCATGGGTGTAGAGGTCCTGATCCTGACCGATGTCAAGCTGACTGCCCTTGGTAGGATGACTGGTTCCATCGAAGTCAGTGCCGTCCCAATACCAGTCGTAGGTCTGTGAGTGGCCTATATATTTCAGCGTGGCTCTATCGAACTCGTAATCAATGTGGGTTGTGACGCCCAGTTGCTGACTGTTGCCTGTCTCACCGATACTGTTGATATCGGTCTTCCACGGATCCACGTTATTTTCGATGCCAAGTAGCGTCTGGCTGTATGCGGAAGTGCCGGTACCCAGGTTATCACCGCAGGACAGAGCTGACCGGCAGACATTCACGCTGTCATAGGGCGTGAGATTCGTGCCACCACCGACATCAGACTTTGGCCTGTAGGTTTCGGCTCTCAGCCACACGCTTAAGCGATCGGTCACATCCCAATCCACCTGCATCTCGACGTCATAACCGGAATAGCCGATGTCGTTGTCGCTGAGGTTATCCTTGAGGTCGTCACCGCGCCAGGTGTTTACAAAGATCTTGGCGCGAAGACCATCGGTCAGTGGTCCGGAGAGCAGCATCTTCGCAGTATGCCGGTTGAAGTTTCCCGTACTGATCCTGGTCTCGAAAAACAGGTCATGGGTGGGTCGCTTGGTAATGATATTGGTGGCGCCCCCAGTTGTGTTTCTGCCAAACAGAGTGCCTTGTGGGCCTCTCATAATCTCAACGCGCTCTGTATTCATGGGTTCCTGGCCCAAGGCGGTATTCTCCTGAAGGTAAGCACCATCCAGATACATGGCGACCCCGGGCGCAACCCCTAAACTGTTGTCGAATCGCCCCACACCTCGGATGGAGGTCCGGTTTGGACTGAGTTGAATGCTCAAGGATGGCACCAGTGCTTCGTAGTCCATTGCACTGTTAAGATTCATATCATCCATCATCGCGCTATCGAAAGCCGATACCGCAATTGAGGTATCCTGAAGCGTAGTTTCTGTCCGCGTAGCTGTGACGATGATCTCTTCGATAACGCGGTCTGAATCTTCGCCAGAAGTCAGAAGCGGAGTACTCAATACCATCGCCAATGCTGCAATTTCAAGTGTGATGCGTGGTCGTTGTCTGTACTTCATATTTGTCTCCCATTGCGCACTGCAATATTCCATGGAAAAACGGCAAGCTGTTTCTGTGCGGATTATTATCGATGGATAGTCACATAGGACTGTGACTGGCAAACCTTCCGGATCACCCAGAATTGTCATGTGGGGAACAGGCAATTCAGGTCAGGGTCGACCCGTTAACTTCAATCTAGCAATTATGCAACATTCCCAACAACTAAGGAAGAGCGCGAACAAGCACGAGACGTACACATTCAAGCATGATTGATTTGGGTCAAGTAGTTAGTGGTTCCAAACAAGTTGGTTACGCTGTGTGATTCATATCAAATGGTTGCTCACACTTCTACGGATTCGGTATGTGATTTACAGCAACGCCGGTCTGCATCTCAGAAATATCATCCAAGTCTTGTGATCTCTATCAATCAACCTTGGGTTCCGTGCCAGTAACAACGGGTCAAGAATGTATTTTGACACCCTCAGAAAAACATGGTTTATTCCGGCATCTCATAGGAATTCCCAAATGCTGACAAGGCTGACTTACTGGATAACCGGCGGAACAGAGACCGACAGCCGCAACCAGATCACGATGCTGGTGATCATGGCGATCGCCATGCCGCTGACCTTTTCCATCTGGCGGACCATGCTGGATAATTTCGCCATTGAAAAGGCAGCGTTCACCGGCATAGAAATCGGCACGCTGCAGAGTCTTCGCGAGATCCCCGGGTTTCTCACCTTTCTCTTCGTCTTCATCACCATCTTCATCCGGGAACAGCGGTTTGCCATCCTGGCGCTCGGGATTGCCGGGTTTGGGGTGGCGCTAACAGGCTTCTTTCCATCGGCCTGGGGTCTTTACGCCACCACCATGCTCATGTCGGTCGGTTTTCACTACTACGAGACCGGCCAACAGTCGCTGCAGCTACAGTGGATACCGAAAGATCGCGCGCCTCAGACTCTCGGCAAGATTATCGGGGCGAGCTCTGTCGCGAGCCTCGCGGCCTACGGCATCATCCTTACGACGAAGACGATCTTTGGGATCGACTACAAATATATCTACCTCATCGGCGGATCTCTGACGATCTTCATCGCTCTCTTCGTGGCTTTCTATTTCCCCACCTTCAAGCAGGATGTGGCACAGCGAAAAGAGTTGGTCCTCAGAAAGCGCTACTGGCTCTACTACGCGCTCACCTTTATGAGTGGTGCGAGGCGACAGATATTCGTGGTGTTTGCGGGCTTCATGATGGTCGAGCGATTTGGCTTCCCCATCGTCGCCATGACGTTGCTGTATCTATTCAACCACGTGATAAACATGTTCCTCGCGCCGAAGATTGGCCAACTCATTCATAAGTACGGCGAACGCAAGTCGCTTGGCTTTGAGTATATCGGCCTTATCGTCATCTTCTCAGCCTATGGCATTGTCGCCAGCCTGCCGGTCGGAACAGAGGCTCTCTTCGGTCTGCCGCTCATCGGCTTTGCTGCTGCAGCCCTTTTCTTTCTCGACCACGCGCTCTTCGCCATGTCGCTCGCGATCAAGACGTACTTCCAGAAGATTGCCGATCCCGCGGACATCGCCCCGACCGCCGGCGTCGCGTTTTCCATCAATCACATTGCAGCAGTGGGTTTGCCGTTCGTTCTTGGCATCGTCTGGGTACAGAACAACGCCGCGGTCTTCTGGATCGGTAGCGCAATGGCACTGATATCTCTTTCCCTGTCCCGCCTCGTGCCGCGAACGCCGGTTGCCGGTAACGAATTCATCTGGGATACAGGCTCCATGAAGGTGGCCGATACCGAGTCATGATTGTTCTTCGGAGCGGCTCATCGGTGCAGTTAGCTGCGAGGGGATGCGCTTGATGAGCGGGTACATCAAGAGCGCGTACAGGGCGAGGGTCGCGAATCCCAGCACCACCAGCGTTGTCGAGAGGCCCTGACGGCTCGTTAGATATCCCACCAAGGGTCCGGTCAAGATGAACACCAACCGAAAGGCAAATCCGGTGAGCGAATTGGCCGTCGCTCGGAACTCGCTCGGAATTCGTGCGTTGAATGCATCCGTTACCACGACCTGATTGATCGCTCTGCTGATGTAGAATCCTGCAGACAGTAGGATCACTATCCAGCCACTCATGAATGCCATGGAGAAATAACCAATGGCAGGCAAGGCCGCCATGATCGTCAACGTTATAGGCATGCCCAGACGTTCCTCCACTTTGATACTGACTTTACCAGCCACGCCAACCACCAGATTGAGTCCGGCCCACAACACACCAAAGTAGGCCAGTGGGATGCCCTGAGCCTCCCACCAAGGCTGCATGAGCCACACCACATAAAAGGTGGACAGACCGTAAGCAGTCGAAGTGATGAACAGCAATCGCAGAAAGCTGTCGTCCACGAAGATATGTCGTAACACCCGCTTTGCATTTTCCAGGTGGCCGCCTTCGTCGAGGCGATGGTAGTGGGGCTCCACCAGACAGAGCGCAACCAAGAACGGCATCCAGGATATAAGTGCTTGAACGAGTACCAGCATGTCGAACGAGTACAGCACGACCACGCCGCCAATCAACGATGCGACGGTCTCCGCCCCCGCCTTCGACATCCTGAAGTTGGCGATGGAGTTTCTCTGCTCCTCCGGCTGCGCATCCAATTCCCTCTGACTGTCATAGAGAAGAGCGATGTCCGCTCCCGAAGTCAGGCTCAGTCCGATGCCGACACTGCATTCGAATAGCACCAACCCCATGAAACCGTCGGCAAACACCAAGACTGTATACCCCACCCCCGTCATGAAACCACCCCAGATGACGGCACGGCGCCGCCCAAGCTGATCCGCAAAGTAGCCCGACGGAATTTCAAAACAGACGACGACCGTGGCGAAGATGGCCTGCAGGTAGAATATCTGTGCAAGATCAAGTCCCTTGCTCTGGAACAGGGGCACGATCACCGGGATGATGATCATGAACATTTGGAAGAAGCCAAACATCATTAACAGCGTGATATTTCTTTCGAGCTGTATACGACTCATTTCCTGCTAACCACTCTTCGTTGGTCACGGCGACGGATGTGATCTTCAGTTACGTTGTGTGACGCAAAAAAAAAGACCTCCGGGAGCTTCCTTTGTGGAGGACTCCTGGAGGTCTTTTTGCGGTCTTGGTCTACTCTACTCCCGGTGTTCTCCCGATTGCGTGCACAGCACGGCGACGCGACACGTTGGCCGCAATGTAATGGAAATCAAACTCTGGTAGATCGCCGGGTTCATCTATCTCTTTGGTGTGGTGGACATTGTCACGCCGTATTCATGGGAACGCGTATCTTATGGCAATCCCACGGAATGTCAAATTCCAACTTGAGTCATCATTTAGTTATTTCCAAAATAAAGTGGCAGTACACATCGTGCCCGACTTCTTCTTTGTTGCGAAGCACATGAAGTCGATAGTTCATACCGTTGTCACGAATGGCCTGCAGCACCCTCGCGTCTAAAGTGGCCGCATCGTATTTGCGCGAGGAAGGTACGCCGAGAGACGTCAGATTTACGTATTCCTCGGCATCGGGATCGGTATATCCACGCCCCCAATATTCAGGTGTGGCGTAAGCGCAGTAGTGTGTATGCATATAGAGCGGGACGATGACGAGTTTGCCGCCCGGTGACAGGATACGTGCGACTTCGTTTATCAGCATCTCATCATCGTTATCGCGAAACATCTCATATGCACACTGCAGCGATGCACCATCCACGGAAGACTCAGCGAAGTCGGTGGCGGTTGCATCTTGCTGCATGTAATAATCCAGATTCCCGTACGCGTCCGGCACTTCGAGATCTATGGCAAATGCACTCACGCCGTGTTTTTCACGTAGCAACTTGGCCCAGGGTGATGAGCAAGCCGCTACGTCAACATACTTCTGCTCAGGGGTGAAATTCGATAGTCCTAACAGATCGTCAGCGATGAAGTGTTCCAGCAACTTCTCGTGCCACACGCCGCCTTCTACGCCACCATGGTAGTGGCTGGGAAAGCCGGCCTTCTCACAGAAGGCCGCGAAATCCTGGATATCAACGTTGTAGTCCTCCAACGTGACGCCTAAACGAATGAGATCGGTCTCAATACTGGCCAGTTCACCTTCGTCCGGATTCCGGAATTCCGGTGTGCCTCTGTAAATAAAGCTATACCAGCCGGAGCGTAGCGCAATGATACGCAGTGCTTGCATGAACCCCCGGCGGGTAGCTAGTTTGGACAGTCTGATTGTATTGCCCCCAGGTGCGTGATAGCCAGGTTGCCATTTTACATTCAGCAGCAAGCAGATGATATTGCGCAAAAGCGGGACTCAGGCTCGGACTTTGGCACTCATCAAAAGAGATGGTTTATACTAGCCGCCCCTCGCATCCGTGAGCTAACCCACAAACCTCGAACATGGGAGGCGCCATGGCAGACTACGAGATGATCCTCTTCGAAAAGATCAGCCGAGTCGGCAAGATCACCCTCAACCGGCCCGAAAAGCTTAACGCCATCAACGTCCGCCTCGGCCACGAACTGCTGCATGCCCTTGCCAGGTGTGAAGACGATGCGGACGTGCGTTGCATAATTCTGGGCGCGGCGGGACGCTCTTTCTGCGCCGGTGATGACCTAAGCGGAATGGAGACTCCCGGCTTTGAACGGCCGCAGGGACCGGACGCCATCAAGAACTACGTGCACGGTGAGAATCGCTGGACCGTTGCGGTTCAGGCCATGCGCCGAACGCCCAAACCGGTCATCGGCAGTATTCGCGGCCACGCCTACGGAGGCGGATTCAACCTGGCCATGGGAACCGACATACGGGTCGCATCCGAGACCGCAAACTTCGCCGTGCCGTTCGTAAAGCGTGGCATGGCGACCGGCGTCAACCAACTGCACTACCATATCGGCCTCGGCGTCGCGCTTGAGATGGCATTCACGGGCGAGCCGATAGACGCCCATCGTGCAGAGCGCCTGGGGATGGTCAACAAGGTAGTGCCCGACGACGAGTTGGAGAAGCAAACCATGGCGTTCGCGGAGCGACTTGCAGGTGGTGCTACCAGAGCGATCGGGTTGACCAAAAGTGCCATGTATAAAGGTTGGGGTGAGGATCTCGACACGACATTCGACTACCAGGCTGTTGCACAGACGTTGGCCGCGCAGACTGACGATCAACAAGAGGGGCGAAAGGCATTCTTGGAGAAGCGTCCGCCTGAATTCAAGGGTCGCTAGAGCGTTATGCAAGACGGGCTTCTCTCCGGGCTCAAGGTGGTTGAGTACGGTCACTACATTTCAGCACCCTTTTGCGCGAGGCTGTTGGGTGATCTCGGCGCGACCGTCGTTAAGGTAGAGGATCCAACCGGAGACGTGGCGCGTAGCGTGGCTCCCTTTCCTGGGGATGTGCCTCACGCGGAAATGAGCGGTCTCTTCCTGGCGCTCAACACCAGCAAACGCGGCGTCACCCTGGACCTTGATTCCGATACCGGGCGCGAGTCCCTGCTGCACCTGCTGGATGACGCGGATGTATTCGTTGAGAACAGTCCACCTAGCAGGCTGGACGAGCTGGGGTTCGGTTATGAATTACTCCACGCGCGTAACCCGGGGCTAGTGGTCGTTTCAGTGAGCCCTTTCGGGATGAACGGACCCCACCGGGATTACCTGGCAAGTGACCTGATCACCTTCCATATGAGCGGCTACGCACCTGGCGTCTTAGGCGGTGTAAACGACCCCAATACAGAGCCGCCTCTGCGGCCCGGCGGCCATCAAGCGGAGTTCGTGGCGGGGCTAACCGCGGCTACCGCCACCATGATGGCGTTAGCGATGCGAAGCGAGACGACTGAGGGGACACTCGTAGACATATCCGCGCAGGAAGCAATGGTGATGATGGCGCAAGGTGCGATGTCGGGTGCGGCAATGCAGCTAGGCGGCGAACCGGCGCCGCGTCCCTCGCGACGACGCAGTGATAATCGACCCGGCTCGCTGGTTGCGGTTCTCCCCAGTCGCGATGGCTACATCGCGATCTCGCCGCGCGAACAACGCCAGTGGGAAGCGTGGCTGAAGCTTATGGATGATCCCGCGTGGGGGGCTGAGGAGCGGTTCAGCACCGTGCAACTGCGACAGCAGAATTGGCCAGAGCTTGAGCCGCTGCTTGTGCAGTGGACATCGCAGCATGGCAAAGAGAAGATCTATCGCACTGCTCAGGCGGCACATGTGCCTGCATTCCCCGTTAACACCGCCGCGGATCTCTTTGAGTCAAGGCAGCTTCAGAGCCGCGGCTTCTTTCGTGATATCGACCACGCTGTTGCAGGACGACTGCCCTACGCCGCGTTTCCCTACGCCCTCTCCAACGCCCGCCTTGAGGTGTCCAGCCCTGCACCCACGCTGGGCCAGCACAACGACGAACTGCTCGGGTTACTGCATCGTGGCAAAGGTCCCGGTAAGCGACCCGATGGCCCGGTGCCATCGACGCAGGACATGGCCCTTCCCCTTGCCGGCGTGCGGGTGATCGATTTCAGTTGGGTAATTGCTGGGCCCACCTGCACGCGCATCCTGGCAAACATGGGCGCAGAGGTCATAAAAGTCGAGAGTCAGCGCCGACCGGACCCTACCCGCCGTGGCGGCGGCGCGAACTTTCATCTGCTGAACCAGAGCAAGAGGTCACTTACGCTCAACCTGAGCACTCCAGAGGGCCTGGATCTAGCCAAGCGACTAATTGCAGTCAGTGACGTAGTGATCGAGAATTTCGCCACCGGCGTCTTCGAGCGTCTTGGTCTTGGCTATGATGTCCTCAAGGAACTGCGTCCGGACCTGATCGTAGTTTCCTCATCCGGTTTGGGGCACACCGGACCGGACCGAGACCACGTAGCCTACGGCACGCTGATACAGTGCTTCACCGGATGGAGCGGCCTTACCGGCAATGTCGGCGGAAGCCCTCTTCCCGGCGGCGTCTGGACCGACCCTTTAACGGGCATGTACGAGACGTTCGTCATCGTCAGCGCACTCTACAACCGTGCACAGACAGGTGTGGGACAATACGTAGACTTCGCCATGGCTGAAGTCATATGCAGCATGCTGCCGGAGGCGCTGATGGACTTCACCATGAACCAGCGCAAGCACGAACCGCGCGGCAACGCCGATCCGATGTACGCGCCCCACGGACTCTTCCCCTGTCTGGGGGATGATCGTTGGGTGGCGATCGCCGTGACCAACGACGAGCAGTGGCGATCGCTTTGCAGCGTTGTCGAACAGCCCGATGAGTTGGACCATCCGAACTACGCCACTCTGCAAGGTCGCCAGGCGAGTAGCGAGAAATTGAACAAAGTGATCAGTGCGTGGACGCGGAATCTGTCAGTAGAGGAGGTCGTCGAGCGGTTGCAGGAACGCCACGTTCCCGCTGGCCCATCGATGAACGGCGTGGACGTCTACAACGACCCCCATCTGGCGGCGCGTGAATTCTTCGTCAGCCACGAGACTGAGCAGGGAGATGTGTTAAGGCTACCCGGGCTCCCGTGGCATTTTCGACCGGGACCCGGGCCCAAGGTGGAGCCGGCGCCCGCTCTCGGCCAGCACAACTTCAGTGTATTGGGCGATATTCTCGGTCTTTCGCAGAAGGAAGTGCAAAGCCTGATCGATGAGCAGGTGGTGTACTAGCATGCTACCGTGCGACCTCTATTCCAATGCCGCAATGACGTCGTTCGGGCTTTCGAGTAGGTCACCCAGGTTTTCGAGGTTTAGGTTGGTTAGCACGATATACTCCTTCCGTCGGATTCCCTGAGGATTCCCTGAGGATTCTGGATCCTACCATGGATAATGATGCACAAGTAATACCATCAGCCCTGCGATAAGAACAGGCCTTCTCGAGAGCGATCATTCTCCAGATTGGCATCCAACTTGGTTGTCGTCATCTGCAGAACAGTGCTACACCTTCAGACATGGGTTGTATGACATATGTTGTTGCTGGTTCGCGCACATAGTCCTGATCGACAAATGCATCACGTGATGCATCATACAAGGTTGGTTTATACACCGACCCCTCGGGAATGATCGTGCCGCTGTTATGTTTGAAATACCATTCACCTTCAAAGTTCTTGTGAATGGTATATCCACCTTCATGGAGTAGTTGGTGATGCTTGGAGCAGAGCAGAAGCGTATTCGCAAGGCTGGTCTCGCCTCCATCAATCCAGTGCATCACGTGATGCGCGTCAAGCCACCGATCATGACTGCAACCAGGATAGCGGCAACATTTGTCGCGGCTTAGTAGTGCTCGTTTCAGTTGTGGAGAAACAACTCTGTGCTTCCTCCCCACATTAAGGGGATCACCATTCTCATTCTCGGTCACAGTGACGATGCTGCTATCACAGCTAAGGCGACGGACGGATTCTATCGGCAGTTCGCTCTTGCCGCTCTCATCCCGTAAAGCTGACTCATCAACATGAACCACCACCTGGTAGTGATCCGCAGTAGATGTGGTCTTTTCGCTGCCACCCGCCAGATAACTTCTCGCCACCGCTACCAATGCATCCGCCTGTCTTGCGAACAGAGAGTCTTCATCGTCCGCAACGCAATTCCTCTGCTGATCCGCCGTCGCGATCTCAATGGCTTTCATAACCAGATCCGCCGCTTCTCTGGTCAACTCAGCACTGACCGTAGCACTGCCATCGCTGTGGTGGTAACAGCTCATATAGCGTGATCTGTGAATACGGTTTACATCATCCGTAGAGATCCTACGTTTAGCATTCCGAAGGCCACGACTGTACGCTTCCACCTGCGACGCCGTGGCAGGGATGGCGTAATCCAACAGTTCTTCTTCATTGTAACGATTAGCCACACGCGTCAAAGCACGTGCTTTAGAATACGAGAGCTTCCCTTCAGCAAACGCGCTTGATGTCTTCGGCAGATCGAACAGCGCCGTCGCAACGCGTACCTTCTCCCGTGCAGTTCCGGGCGCAATACCACATTTCATATTGAGCCACTCAGCGTAGTTGTTGAAGTAATACGTCTTCCACCCCTGTCGAATATCGAATTCCAGGACCAGCCTGAGAAACTCATACTCCGTTGCGTTGATTCTCTCTGAAAGCGAGATCATGTCGTCTTCCAATTGCTCGAGGGTGCGGTCTGACAGGGGAGAGTTCTGCATCGATATTTCCTCTTATGACTACTGTTTTAATATACAGTATTATACCAGTAAGGTACTGATATTAAAAGGATAACGTTTCACATGAGGTGCAGCCCATCGGAACTATGGATGCGAGACGGCTACCTGGCGCAGGCACACGAGAACTGACACCATGATGAGGAGTCCATATCTGAACTGCTAATCAGTGAAAGACCATAGAAAGTGCGAGGAAAACCATACGAGAACTTTCGGGAACATCGCTGGAACTACCTACATTGAGGATGCAGTGCTGCGGCAGATCCACCTAGTTGCATACACCTGGGCAATCTCACTCAATACGCACCACCCAAGTGCATGTGCTAAACACCCATCAGACGGACGGAGAATCACAATGAATATGGAACGGGTCCTGCTACTAGGGGCAAGTCTGTTGATACCAGTTGCATTGTCAGCAGATCATCATGTTGCTACGGCGGAAGCCGCCACCAAGGAGAAAGCACCGATAGAAATCGTAGACCTGGGAGATCCACAGCCGGTGCTCGTCATTCAGCGGACTTCCTCTCCGCAAGGGCTTGGCAAGCAGCTCGACGAGATCCTTCCAAGAATACACGCGTACATCTCAGCGCAGGGCATGGAGCCCGCTGGTCCACCCTTTCTGCGTTACCTGGATATGACCGATCACTTCGTCTTCGATGCTGGACTGCCGGTATCCAAGCCCATGGCGGGCGAAGGAGATATCGAATCGCGCATGCTTCCTGGTGGCAAGGTGATTACGACACTATTCACCGGTCACCCGGCGATGGTTGGTACCGCGTGGACCAAAGTGTCGGACTTCGCTACCAGTAACGGACTTGCCCGATCCGAAGGCTGGATAGGCAAAGGCGGCTGGGATGTCTATCTGAACGATCCCGATGAAGTCGGGCTCAAGCATGCTCAGACAAGACTCTACCTTCCTGTATACGAACAATCTGCCAAGAACGAGGAGAGGACCATGTCTGATCAGACAGCAGAGATTACCGCCACATTGGTCGATCACGGAAACGCCATGATTGCCAAAGACGTCGATCTGATCATGAGTTTCTATTCAAGCCAGTACGGTGACTCCACCGGCGGCAACCGAGAGACCCGGCGGAGCTATTTCAATAACTTGATTGCCGCAGGTGTCTATGATGACTTCAAGGTCGAGACGGGCGACGTGCAGATCAAGATGGACGGCAACGAGGCAACTGCGGGCCCCGTTACCTACGTCACCGGTGCCGGGACGGCGCGTTACCAATACAGATTACTTCGTGAGTCTGACGATGTCTGGCGCCTTCTAAGTAGTAAGCAATCTGTGGAGCGCGTGTTGCCCTTTGAAAATGAAGAGGTATGGCGACGTTCGCTGGCTGTGAGTGGTGATCGCACCTACCTGGCCGATGCCGGCATACTGATTGAACGCCACGCCATGGTGTGGGAGCGTCGCCTAAATGTACCGGTCGAGAAAGTATGGGAGATGCTGACAACGCTCGAAGGGCTCAAACAGTGGTGGATCTACGGACCCCAAACCCAGTTCGACTTTAAGCTTGGAGTCGAACTCTGGCCGGGCAAAGTGCTGGATTTCAAAGAGCATGAATACATCGACATCGGCGATAACACAAATGACTATGTCGGGACCGGCGGCCTGCGCGTCGAACTGCGAAGGATCGATGCCAACACGACATTGTTCGTCTTCCTGGATACTTGGGGAGGGGACGTGGGGAGTCAATCCGACTATACGGACCCGGATCCTGGTGTCCCGCTTGAAAACCACAGCCCGGGCGGTAAAGGTACGCCTTGGCCAGGCGTTGCGGCAGGCTGGCATGGGATGATAGACAATCTTCAGAAACTGGTAGACGGAACTGAACCGAGCCATACATATCAGGAATGGACTATCTTCTACGTCGACTATCTGCGAGACATGACGCGATGGAATGCCATGGTCCAGCGACGTGACACGTAATAGCTCAGATTGCCGCAGAGCGACATGGTACCATTCTGAGGAGTGATATTGTCTGCTTTATGTTCATAGCTGGCACCTGTGTCTCCATAGCAGTCGTGTGCTGAACCGTTGTTAGTCGATCAGAACCACCGTCTTCTGCTTGTTGCCCTCTTTTGCCATTCTATGGCTATCTGAGTAGTATTGTCCGCCAGACTCTCAGGGACTATGGCATGCAACGGCCATTTCCAGCCTATCAAGGCGATGAACCCTATATCTTCGTCAGTTACTCCCACGAAGACAGCGACGTCGTATTTTCCGAAATCCAGTGGTTGAAAGATCAGGGATTCAATATCTGGTACGACGAAGGAATCAACCCAGGATCCGAGTGGCGCAGAGAACTGGCAGAGTCCATCGAGGCGTCCAGCCTGTTCCTCTATTTCATCACGCCAAGTTCGGTAACGTCCGAGCATTGCGAGCGGGAAGTCAACTACGCCTACTCCCAACCTCGAATCTCTCCCGACGGCAAGCGTATCGTCGTCGCTGTGGGTCCCATCATGGCGGCGGAATTCTGGATTTACTCTTTGCAGCGCGAGACGCTGACTCGCCTAACGTTTGATGAGAAAACCAAGGCCAGGCCGCTGTGGCACCCGCAAGGGCATCGAATCATTTACTCAATCATTGATGGGGACGCCGGTGGCCTCTATTGGAAGGCGGCTGATGGAACGGGTACGGCACAACAGCTTACATTCAGCGAGAGCCTGCACTTAGCCACCTCCTGGTCAGAGGATGGTGAGGGGCTTTTGTATCACAACGACTTTGTGATGCGGAAAGCCGATATCGGCATCCTGTCACTGCGGGATGAGCCACGGGCCGATCTACTTCTTCAGACGGATTTTGACGTGCGGGATGCCGCACTCTCTCCCGATGGGCGCTGGCTTGCGTACATGTCTAACGAGTCAGGCAGATCTGAGATCTACGTGCGTACATATCCCGACGTACATGGTGGCAGATGGCAGGTATCCACGAGCGGCGGCGGGCAGCCCAGGTGGGGACCTGACGGAACGGAACTCTTCTACCTGAGTCTTGGCGGAATGATGGCTGTGCCGGTCAAGACCGATCCGACCTTTGAACCTGGCAACCCGAAGGTGCTTTTCGACACTGCCCCCTATGCGTACAGTGTCAGTCGCAATTACGACATAGCTCCCGAAGGTGATCGATTCCTGATGATCAAGGTTATCTCCAGTCCAGGGCCCCAACTCGTGATGGTGCTTAACTGGTTCGATGAGCTTGAACGGCTTGTTCCAACGAGATGAGTGGTTTGGAACGTACCAGATGACAATTTTTCGTTATGGAGGTCTAAGCTGAAGTTCTGACGACGGACCGTTCTCTCAATCAACCTATCCTGCTG
>CEPV01040200.1_pt1 | contig 27410 bp, 23 predicted proteins | sample 530451 | NCBI WGS metagenome assembly CEPV01 (sample SAMEA2620097, study PRJEB7988) | marine metagenome | isolation source: saline water (ENVO:00002010), including
CGGGCGTTGCACTGCCGTTCTTCTTTGGTCTCATGACACCGCTACACGTCATGGCGAGAGCGGCGGTCCGAACCTTGACGCGTCGATATCTAAGACCGCCCGGATCGATCGGTGAGAGTAAATTTGTAAAGACCTGTATCAGATGTGGTCAGTGCGGACAGGTCTGCCCAAACCGATGCATCAAGTATTTTGACATTGATGACGGTGTTCTCATGAAGGACACGCCCTATATTATCCCGAGGGAGAAAGCCTGCATCCTATGCATGAAGTGTGGTGACGTATGCCCCACCGCCGCCATAAAACCATTGGCTCGAGTGGCAGAAACCATCGTGCAGGAAGTCAGCATGGGCAAGGCACGAGTCGATGAGAATATCTGTCTGTCATTTCAGGGGAAGACATGCGGCGTGTGCTATCGAGCCTGTCCTTTGCCTGACATTGCTATACGCGTGGGTCGACTTGAACAGCCCCATGTGACAGATCTGTGCGTTGGTTGCGGATTATGTGAACGTTCCTGTATTCAGTTGCCGCAGGCTATCAAGGTGATACCCGCACATACTCGCCGAGCGTAGTGCTGACGTGTCCACACTGTCTCACCACCTTAACAAGCTTCGCTGGGTATGTCTCGCCAGTATCTTTGTAACGCTGATGTTCATCCCACTTGCAGCCATCTATCAGAATTATCGCGCAGCCCATGCCTATGACCTTTTGAATTCATCTGAAAAACTCCTCTACGATTTCATGCAATCTGTGACGGAGCCGTTTATCTCGGACCCTGCTAAGCTCGATGGGTTGAAAGGAACCACCTGGTCAGCCAGTATCCGCGGCTGGAAGATCAGCGATCCACTGGCTGTTGTCAGCCAGTCCGCCGCCGTACGGTCTGTAAATGCGACGTTTGCGGTGACGGCACTTCTTCCGCTCGTTACCACGCTGCTTATCGGGCGTGTATTTTGCGGCTGGATCTGTCCAGCTACGCTTCTGTATGAACTCAACACGAACTTCGCATTGCTCCTCAACAGAATGGGTCTGCCAGTTCACAGATGGAAACTCAACAAGCGCATTAAGTACTACGTTCTCTTTGCCGGCGTGGTCGTGACCCTTCTCTCTGGCGCGATGATTCTGGCGGCAATCTACCCGCCGGCAATCATCGGCAGGGAAATTTACTATGCAATCGCAATGCAGGGCCTGAGTAGTAGCGCGGTCTTCCTCTTGCTGACCATGGTCTTCGACGTTCTGGTTGCGCGCCGTGGCTTCTGCCGTTACCTCTGTCCAGGCGGTGCACTCTATTCACTTCTCGGTCGCTATCGTCTGCTGCGTATCGAGCGAGATGTCAGTCGCTGTAACGACTGCAATCGCTGTAACAGTATCTGTGAGTTCGGCCTGCAACCCATGCAGGATGGTTTTGGCCAGGAGTGTAATAACTGCGCGGCTTGCATTGCCATCTGCCCGACCGCTGCACTGCAGTTTACGCTCAGCAGTACGGATCGTTCATACCAGGGGCCGGGACTGCAGGGCCGTAACCTACAGGGCGTCGATTATCCATCCACGATAATCGCGACCGATCGTTGAATCGTTCAGGATTCTGCCATGCTTACGTGCCGCCGCGTGATAACGATTCTCCTCCTGCTGACCAGCTCAAACGCATCCTACCCGCACCACGTTCTTGGCCGGCCTTCATATAGTCTCAGTGAGGATTCGAATACGCCGCCGAGCCTGGCGATTGAAGCACAGATCGGGGATTTCTACGTCACCTACATGGTCTTTCCAGCCTTTCCGAAATCCAACGAACCTGGGCGCATAAATCTCTACATTCAGGGAATCGATGAGGGCGATGAGTTTACGGGAACGGTTACCTATTCAGTGATCGACGATTCCCTCTTTTCCGATCGAGAGGAGCTGCTAGGTACTCAGCTTATCGACGACGGCGTATACCGGCAGGGGTTTGTGTTCAAGGAGAACGGTAAGTACATCATTCGAGCACACTTCGATAGCGGAGATACGCCCTACGATATAGACTTTCCGCTACAGGTCGGTGAGCAATCGCCCCTGCAGCCACTGGTCGCTGCAGTGTTGGCGCTCGTCATAACACTTCTCGGCGCCAATCTCATCATCGGCAGAAGATCGCAGGTGGCCAAGTTCAGAATGCAGCGCAAGGGAGAGGGACGGTGATTCATCCCGGACTGTCGTCTGCCTGGACGCTGCCCGTTCCTGTCGCCATGCTTGCTGTTGCATGTTGGGTGTTCTTTTCGTTTCCCACAACGACATTGACCGGTCCATCCATCAGTTTCAGCAAGTTGCCGCTGCTGCGTCCTCTCTTTCGCTTTCTGGTTTCACAGACCAGGTTCCTGTTGTTGCTGAAGTTGATCTTTCTAGCCCTGTTCATGCTCGTCATCGTTGCTGGTCTGTGGGGCTCTCCCATCGGTGCACGCAACATAAGCACTGTTCTGACCTGGAATCTTTGGTGGACCGGCGTCATTATTTCGGTTCTGTTTATCGGTAGCAGTTGGTGTGCCGTCTGTCCGTGGGACATGATCGCAAACCTGCTGGTACGTCGCACGTTGTGGCGCAAAGCAGTCGCTCCGAGCCGGCTCAACTTCACAGTTCCACGAATCTTCAGAAATCTTTGGCCTGCATTAGCTTTGCTAACGGTTTTCACCTGGCTGGAGTTAGGCTTCGGTGTAACAGACAGCCCCTATGCCACCGCGTCCCTCGCGCTGCTTATGATCGTGCTGGCAACGGTGGCCCTCGTTCTCTATGAAGATAAAGCCTTCTGTCGCTATTTCTGCCCGGTTGGCAGAACCATCGGCGTATACTCACAGCTTTCGTCAGTCGCGTTGCGGCCGGTCGAATCGAAGGTTTGCGAGTCCTGCTCAACTTTGGATTGCTATCACGGTAATGAGAAGATTGATGCCTGTCCCACCAAATTAGTTATGGGCAGCTTGCGGGAAAGTACATACTGCATCTCATGCGGAAACTGTACCCAGAGCTGCCCGACTGACAACATTAACTGGCAGCTTCGTTCTCCCAGCGTCGAGGCGCTTCAGGATGCACGTCCTCATGTGGATGAGGCCTGCTTTATGATTGGGTTGCTGGCACTGACGAGCTTTCATGGTATCACCATGTTACCGGCATGGCACGAGGCGATCAGCGGGCTAGGGCGGGCGATCGGCGACAGCGGCCAACTGATTGCAGCATTTACGATCGTAATGCTGTCGTATCTGATCCTGACATTTATCGTCTATGGTGCGTTTGCCTACGCCTTTCGATTGATGAACGGCAAGTCTGATTATCTGCAGGTCTGTTCTGGTTTTGCATTCGCATCCCTTCCCGTTGCGTTCACCTATCATGTTGCACACAACCTGAGTCATCTGCTCCGGGAGAGCGGGGATATGCCGCAGGTCTTTCTCGACCCACTCGGATGGAACGCGTTGCCGCTGACGATGGCGGAGGAGCATCAGCGCGCCATGGATACGCTTGTGTCAACCGATGCGATTGCAGCGATGCAAGTCGGCCTTGTCATATTTGGGTTCTGGTTGTCCATGCGGGTCGTCAAGCACAGGGGCTTTCAGATGTTTGCTGCAACGCGCGTGCAGTTGCTTCCCATGATCGCGTTTTGTGTACTTATCACGGCTGTGAGTGTGTGGCTGCTGTCACAGCCGATGTTCGTGAGAATGTAACGCCCGATGGACAGGAGACAGTTCTTCAGACGCGGCCTGGACAAGATCGCTAACGCGGTTGCCGATGCGGCGGATGCCCGTGCACGCAGAAAAGCGCAGCGATGGATACGGCCACCTTATGCGCACGATGAGCTTGACTTTCTACTGACTTGCACGCGTTGTGACGAGTGTATGCAGGCATGCCCGCATGACGTGATATTTCCCCTGCCGCTTTCGTGCGGGGCAGAGGTGGCGGGTACGCCGGCGTTGGACGTTCTCACCAGGGGATGTCACCTGTGTCAAGACTGGCCTTGTGTGAAAGCGTGCACGTCGGGAGCGCTGACCCAACCCAGCGGATCCGCCGCTCGGCAAGGTGCCGGTGATGAAGCAGGATCTGAAAAAGCCTTGCCGCTACTCGCTGTCGCTGCAATCGACAGTGATCTCTGCCTGCCATACCGGGGGCCTGAATGCGGTGCATGCCGGGACTCCTGTCCGATTCCGGGCGCACTGACGTTTTCGGTTCAGGGCAGCAGCCCGACTGCATGCAGCCCAGCTGAACGCAGCCCGACTGATCGCAGCCCGACTGAACGCAGCCCGACCGAGATACCAGTCATCGATGCCACCCAATGTGTCGGCTGTGGTCTGTGCCGCGAAGTGTGCGTCACGGAACCCAAGGCGGTGCAAATCCGCGCCCTGAGTGCCTGATTCCCATCAAAGCTGTCCGTTTCACGGGCGACGATTGATAACGGTTATAATGTGACTCGTGGAGCATCCGGGGCCGTTTTTCGGCTTGAATCATCAGCACATCGAGCGATTCGCATTGAAGCTATCGATCAGTAATACTGCACGCCCGAGCCGTTTCCATACGGAGCGAGGGTGGCAGAGAAACGGAGCGTTTCGACTTCTGCTCTGCATATCACTGCTTTTGTCCGCTTGTTCAACTGTGACTGTCCGGTCGCGATCCGATCTGCTCTCGGAACTGGCGGAGATCGAAAGGTCATTTGCAGCGATGTCGGTTGAGGAGGGCATGCGCAAGGCTTTTATCCACTACTTTGCTGACGATGGTTATAATTTCGACGGTCGTGAAGATCCTATCAAGCCGCGACAGGATTTTCCCAAACAGCCGGCTCCGGAGGGCCAACCCCGCTACCAACTGGACTGGTTTCCCGTCTATACCGATATGGCCGCCGCGGGTGACATGGGCCTTAACACCGGACCTTTCGTAGTCGTCGATCTCAGCGGGGAAAATCCATCTTCCCACGGTTACTTCTTCTCGATCTGGGAAAGGCAGGCAGACGGTACCTGGCGGGTCACTGTCGATATCGGTACCTCTTCAGCCGTGCCGAACGCAGAACAGAAAGCGCTGAGTTGGACGACTCCTGCACCCTCCGGCTATACGGCGTCGCTGCCGGTTGAGCATAGCCGGGAGATCGACGACCTGCGCAAGCATGAGTTCGCATTTGTGGCGGCAATCTCAGATAACGGTATTGCTAAGGGATACGGGATGTACCTGCACAGCGAAGCGCGTTTGCATCGAGATGGGATCTTTCCCGTTATGGGCGAGGGAAAGATAGCTCGGTATCTGAGCGCCATTGAAGGCAGGCTGAGTTGGCAACCCACCCTGGTCAAGGTCTCTTCATCCGGTGATCTTGGGTATTCCTGGGGAAAGTACCGCGCCAACCACACATCGATGACCAGTCCACGTGGTCACTACTGCCACGTGTGGAAACGCAATTCCGACGGTGAGTGGAAGCTGGTTGCAGATATACAGTACCCCATTGCCCCTCCCTAAGGTTGGTGCAGGGGAGTCGTGGTACGGCACACTATCCGCTGTTGCGACCGTGCAGAGCAGTCATGAAATCTATGGTTCGTGGTAGGAGATCCGGGTAGCTGCTTACTTCATCCGCGGTCAGCCACAGGATTTCAGCGACCTCTTGCGGATTTGCAGTGAGTTCCGATGAGTGCAGCGTGGCGTGCCAGCCCCATAGGGTGACTGCCCGCTCGGAATAGATGTGATGCCAGACACGCGCTACGGGTGTTACCCGAGCGTCGAGTTCCTCACGCATCTCACGAACGACAGCGTCTGCCTGGCTTTCGTCCGCGTCGATGCCGCCACCTGGAAAACACACCTGCAGGGGAGCTACAACGGTGGCGCTCCTACGAATCAGCAACCAGCGTTCATCCTCTCGCTGGCAGGCAACGATGACGCCGTGCAGATGGCCATCGGGTTGAATCGTGCGTTGCTCCGCCATTGGATTCTTTCAGGCTCCGGTCTTGGCTGCGCTACGAACTACGGTTCATTGAAATCAGCAAATGATAGACCTATGATACCTGTTCGCTCTGAGGAAGAGGGAGACACCACATTATGGGCCCTCAGTCAGAAATACGCCATCGGTTCACAGGTGGTCCTATTGGAGGTTTTTGAAGATGAAGATTGCGGATGTAAATTGTGTTGGGATTATAGGAGCGGGTGTTATGGGCGGTGGAATCGCTCAGAATGCTATTCTCTGCGGTACTAGGGTACTGGTTCGCGACCTGACCGACGAGATCAACGACAAAGCGAAAGACACGATTATCAATGGGCGCTTCGGTATCAAAGGCGGTCTGGATCGGGGCAAACACACTCAGGAAGAGTACGACAATGCCCTGTCTCTGCTGAACTTCACAACCGAGACCGAAGACTTGAAGGATGTCGACCTGCTGATCGAAGCCATCGGCGGCGGCGATACCGGGCGACTCGAGGACAAGCCCCTTAAGCTGAAGATCTTCGCTGAACTGGATGAGATCATCAAGAAAGAGGCCGTCTTTGCCAGCAACACATCCACTTTCAGCATTACCGATCTGGCAGCGGCTACAAAACGGCCGCAGCAGTTTATCGGCATGCACTGGTTCAGCCCTGCCAACATCATGAAGCTGGTAGAGATTATCCACACGGAAGACACATCGGAAGAGACCTATCAACTCATAGAGGATTTTTGTGAGGCGTGGGGGAAGATCTCCGTCAAGGTCAAGGATATTCCGGGAACGGATTCAGGTTTCATCGGCAATCGCGTAATGGGCGCTGCCAGGCGCGAGGCGATGGCGATCGTGAAGGACGGTATTGCTACCGCGGAAGATGTCAATAAAGCTATGGTAAACGGCTTCCGCTGGCCCTCCGGCCCGTTATTCACAGGTGGGCCCGGCGCAAGGAGCGGTTGGCAGTAACAGCCAGTTCCTTCTTCCACCAGGCAGGCCATCTGGTACACGCAGACGGCTTGTCGATCAGGGCCGATGGGTCAGCTTGTGGTCGGCGATTGCGGGCGATGCGATAGACGATCCCAGTGGGAGAAACTAATGCCTAGCGAACCAGTTCATCATGAATTCACCGCCTCCGACGGTGTCAGAATCCAACGCTTCAATCCACAGCGCTTCGTGAATCCTGACCCTTCATTCGCGCGTTAGCCGCAGCGGAGATCGCCGCTGACTTGCCATCGTCATCTCCGCTGCTAGGCTAGTACTGAGTAGCGCCGCTTTTCCGCGTGTGATCCACATCATTCACATCGTTTCCGATTCGTGAAAAATGAGCATCATGAACCGAGCGACAGCGCGATCTCTCATCCATTTCCAAACTCAGGAGCCGGCAGTAAAGATGTATCATCCTACAAAGACCATAGGTTCCGGCACCAAGCCGGGATACCCCCGCAGTGAATTGCTGGCATTGTTACCGACCATCAATCCGTTTATCACCCCAGTTTTTCCGGCGTCCGACCATCTGGACCCGCTCAGAGAGATCGACACTTACCCGCCTGAAATGATTACTCAAACCAGAATTCTGTCTGAGTCCCAAGGACTTGGTCGATGGTTTGAACGTCTCAGAGAGAGTTTTCGACAGCGTACCCACTGACACCTGTTTCGTGGGTGTGAGGCCGTAGACTAACCTTTAACCTTCGCAAGTTTGGGATCATACATGGGCTGCAGAGAAACTTCGGCAGGATAGGTTGTGCCGGCAATGTCAATCTCCCAACGACCCTCCTCTATGTAAGACCGGGTTACCGGTTCACCGGCTTCGATCATGAACAAGCCGATGGCACCGCCAAGTGAGAATCCGTATGAGCCCGCCCGAACATAGCCTACAGCGTCGCCGTTTCTCCTCACGACTTCGGCATGGAAGAGCAGCGGCTCCGGATCCTTAACCAGCACCTGGGCCAGTCGTCTGCTGTAGGGTGTCGCTGATCTTTTCTTTTCCGCCGCATCCTTGCCTATGAATCCGCCGGGTTTCTTGAAACTGACTGCAAAACCCAGTCCTGTTTCAAAGGGGTCGTCGGTGTTGTCGATGTCGTGACCGTAGTCTCTATATCCCTTTTCCAGTCGCAGGCTTGCCAGTGCTTTCAGCCCGGCGTGTCGGAGTCCGAATTCTTCGCCGACTTCCACAATGTGATCGTAGACGTGCAGCGCCTGCTCAGCGGGAATATAGAGTTCGTAGCCCAATTCTCCCAAATAGGTTATGCGAATGCAGAGCGCCCTGGCATAACCGATATCGATTTCAGCAGCATGCCTGAATGGAAAAGCGCGATTGGATAGATCTGTCGTAGTAATCGCCTGCATCAGCTCACGAGATCTCGGCCCCTGAATATTCAGTTGCCCGAACGCCGATGTCATATCGGTGACAAAGGCATGTGCATCCTTCGGCGTATGCCTCGTAAGCCAGGTTTCAGCGTGGCGGTGCATGGTATCTGTTACCACGACCAGGAATTCATCATCCTCGAGTTTGGTGACGGTTAGATCAGCTTCGAGTCTTCCAGCTTCGTTCAGCCATTGGGTGTAGGTAATCTGATTACATTTTGCATCGACGTCATTGGCGGAAATGTGATTCAGCACCTTACCAGCATCGTTCCCCTGAACGAAGAACTTCGACATAAAGGACATATCCATCAATATGACTCCCTGACGAGCAGACTCGTGTTCGTCTCGCCACCACGGAAACCAGTTTTCTCTTCCCCAGGAGAGTTTTTCAACGCGGGCTTCCTTGCCTGTGGGTGCATACCAGTCGGCACCTTCCCAACCACTGACATCCCGAAAGTGGGCTCCTTTCGCTGCCAGTCGATCATAGAATGGAGACTTCTTCGCGCCTCGCGCTGTCTCCGGTGACATGGTCGGGTAGTGGCACTTGTAGACCTTACCGAGAGATTCAACCGTTCTGTGTTTCCTGTACTCTGGATTGTTCTGATAGGTGTGTAGCCTGTCGATATTCATTGCCGTGATGTCGACGTCGGGTTTTCCATTGACGATCCAGTGCGCCATGATGCGTCCGAGCCCGCCTCCCGTCAATATGCCAATCGAGTTCAGACCGGCTGCCACGAAGTAGTTACGCAGTTCCGGCGCTTCCCCAACGATTGGCAGAAGGTCCGGCGTGAAACTCTCCGGACCACAAAACAGTTTCTTGATGCCGGCGTTCATGGTTACGGGTACACGCGACATCGCCTTCTCAAAAAAAGGCATCATGCGATCGACGTCGGGGTTGATTTCGTCAAAACTGAATTCATCAGGAATGCGATCGATGTGCCAGGGAGCGCAGACCGGCTCAAACATACCCACCATTAGACCACCCCCCTCTTCACGGTAATAACCGTAGTGGGAAGGGTCCTCCAGGACCGGCATGTCCACTGGGAGATCGGTAATCGGTTCCGTGATGAGATAGTAGTGCTCGGCTGCCTGGTTGGGTATATTGACGCCCGCCATCTCTCCCAACTGCCTGGCCCACATGCCCGCACAGTTGACCACGAATTCCGCTTCGATATCGCCGTGCGGTGTTCGGACCCCGGCAACGGACCCACTTTGCTTAGTCAACCCTGTTACCGGAACGCCTTCAACAATCGTGGCCCCCTGCATGCGCGCGCCCTTGGCGAGCGACATGGTCACGTCTACGGGATTGACGCGACCATCGCCCTCAACATAGAAGCCGGCGAGCAAGTCATCCACCCTTGCCAATGGGAACAGCTGCTCTATTTCAGACGGTGGTATCTCCTGCACGTCGATGCCGCAGAATCTATTGAAGGCGGCGACCCTTCTATACTCCTCCAATCGGTCTGCATCCGCTGCCACCTCGATAAAGCCGATCGGTTTGAAGCCGGTGGCCAATCCGGTTTCCTGCTCGAGTCGACTGTAGAGGTCGCGCGTGTACTTGCGCATTTCAGTTGAAATTTCCGATGTGGATCCAAACGTGACCATCAACCCGGCCGCATGCCAGGTCGTGCCGCAGGTGAGCTGATTGCTCTCCAGAAGAACGACATCCCGCCAACCCATTCGGGTCAGGTGATATGCGATGGATGTACCGATAACGCCACCGCCAACGATGACGACACGGGCCCCGGCAGGTAAGGTTACATTAGACAATGCCAGACCCTCTTTGGGAAACCGATGCGACAATGCGGATCTGATTTTAGAGCATACACCGAGGCGCATCCACAGAGCTGGTGGGAGGAAGAGCAATACACCGCCTTGGGCAAGGTGCGTCCGATCCGATCGGTTCGAGCACTTCATTTTTCCTTTCGATTGCTGTAACTTTATGCGGTTACCGCATAAAAGGACGAGATAGCAGCATCCATGGATAGATTCACGCGCACGATAGTGAGTTCACTGGCCTTAGCCGTATTTCTGGCATACACCGCCTCTGCGGAAGAGCTAACGGACGCTGAGTCGACGGTGACCTATCCGGCATCCTATTTCGCTCAGTTCGACCCGATATCCGTGCAGGACATGCTCAACCGCATTCTGGGTATCACCCTCGTTCTGGACAGTTCGGTCGGTCTGGATGGCAGCACGTTCGTCGACAATCGTCGCGGACTGGGTGCCGGTGAGAATCAGATCCTCATCAATGGTAAACGCGTGGCCGGCAAGGAGAATGAGGGGCGTAGTCAGTTGAGTCGGATCGCATCGAGTCGCGTCGACTATATCGAGATCATACGCGGCACATCGGGTGACATGGATGTTCGTGGTTCAGGACAGGTGATCAACATCGTCCTTCTGGCGGCCGCGTCAAGCTCCAGCCTGGCGGCAGAATTCAAAGTCGACCGATATCACAATGGTACCTTTGTGCCCGGCGGATCGCTGTCCTACAGCGATCAGATAGGCGACCTGAACGTTCTGTTTAGCATAGAAGCCGACTCCAACTACGAGCACAGGGTGCGCTATGAGACAAGTGTCAACGGCGACGGTTCCCCCAATGATGCCTTTGATCAAACGGAGACCAGAGATCAGTCAAAGTACACGTTCAATACAAACCTCGGTTATCAACTGTCCGAAAATGACCGCATCCATCTCAATGCGCTATACAGTGAAAACGACCCGCCCGCCAAGACCCAGCGCCAGATAACAGACTTCGCTACCACGCCCGCCAGTGTGATTCTCGAGCGGGAACACGTGGCCGCCGAGAGAGATGACTGGGAGTTCGGTGGTGACTATGAGCACAAATTCGGTGACTCCAGCAAGTACAAGTTCCTGTTTATCGTAAACGACAAGGACATGAACAGTCTTCGTGAGCGCTTCGCGAGAGACGGTCCAGGTGCTGCGGAAGTGAAGAATCTGTTTCTCGAGTCCGGTAGTCGTACCCGCGAGAGAATCACCAGGACCTCCTACACGCGCTCGCTCTTCGATTCTCAGGATGTCGAAATCGGCCTTGAACGCGCGCAGACCATTCTCGACTCCAACTTGGCGATGGGCATCGCAAGCTCCACTGGCGTTCCTTCCCCTGCGCTCGGCGGGCTGGTTCCGGTTGTGTTGCCGAACAGCAATTCCACCGTTGAGGAGATGCGCTATGAGGTGTTTGCGGTACACAACTGGCAGCTCAATCCCCGCATGTCCCTGGAAAGCACTTTGATCGTGGAGTCATCCGAAATCGAGCAATCCGGGGATGTGAGCAATAAGCGTGACTTTGACTTCATTCGCCCAAAACTCGACTATCGCTTCGATATCACGCCTTCGCTTCAACTGCGGGCAACCATCGCAAAGGACGTATCGCAGCTTAGATTCTCCGACTTTGTCGCATCCACGGACAGTATGGATGTTGACCGGGATGCGGTAAGCGGCAACCCGGAATTGGTGCAGGAACAGGCCTGGCAATACGAGCTGAATCTGGAGTACCGGCTACCTGATGACGGTGGTGTACTAAAGTCACGCTTCTTCTATCATGACGTAGAAGATGCCATCGATCTCGTCGACGTTTCCACTTCCCCCACAGCACTGGATTCGGCTCCGGGCAATATAGGGGACGGCAAACGATATGGCCTCGACTTGACCGCCAGTATTCGTTTTGGATTTCTTGGGCTTCCCGATGCGTTGCTAACTACGGCTTTAACTCTGCAGGATTCTGAAGTAACGGATCCTTTCCTGGGAATCAAACGAAGAATGATGATGCACAGTCGCGGCTATGCGCGAGTCGGATTTCAGCACGATATGCCCGCGATAAATCTCAATTACGGATTCAGCTATTACTACGGTCTCAGGGGAAACGTCAAACGGTTCGACATAGACGATCTCGAGGACTTTTGGTATGACCCCAATATGACGATATTCGTCGAGAAGGTGGCGTTCGACGGCATCACGTTCAGGCTGGAGTCGGTTAATTCCTTTGCAGGAGAACGTTGCCGCCGCAGAACCCGCTATGACGGAGCCGCAGTCGTCGGCATCGTTGAAGAGATCGAAACATCCTGTAGCACCCCTGGTCACACGGTGGCATTGACCATACGCGGGACGATCTAGGCTGCAGGAGTGACCTGAGCGTATTTGTTGGAGCGATCTTTGGAGGAGACCATGGCAGACAAGACGTTGGCGAGACAGTTGGTGGAGGCATTTGGCTATCCTGAAACAATGCGCAAGCTATATGCGGATGACATCGTCTGGTCCATGTCCAAATCTCTCGGCCGGATGGCCGGGCCCTATGTCGGACGTGAAGCGGTCATTGCATTCAACGAACGGGTTTGGTCTTCATTTTACACGCAGGAAGGAGAGATAGAGGTCCTGGACGATCTGGGCAATGATGAACTGGGAGCGGTCAGGTTTAACTATCGAACTACGCTGCGCAGTAGTGGCAAGCCCTATGACCTTGAGTATATCGTGTTCGCCCATGGGCGCGACGGCCTGCTGACAGAGGTCTTCGAGTCGCTGGACTCACTTGGTTCGGTCAATCTCTTTGCCGACCAGCCGGTGGATAGGAACCCTTATCGTCGTTGATTGGGTCCGCAGGACCCGTACACGTGTGGAAACTCGCCTCCCGTCAGTCTGAACAACAACAATAGATTTATTGGTCATAGTTAGCAATAGCTTGGAGCCACCGAGCGAAGGAGCCTAGCATGTACCGAATGATCCTGAAGAGTCGAATCAAACAGGGCCGTCTGGTCCTGAAGTTTAAGGACGGCAGTATCGAGCGCTACGGGTCGGAGGGTCCCGAAGTCACCTGGGTGCTGCAGAGCCCCGCGACCATGAAGAGAATATTCAGGAATTGGGAATTACGATTTGGTGAGGCATACATCGATGGTGAGTGGGAGGTCGAAGGTGGCAGCCTGCTGGACCTGATGTCTCTGCTGCGCAGGAACTTTACGCTCCCCAACCTGCCCTGGGTGGCCCGATTGTCTGCGCTGGCCCTCTACGTTCAGCAGGGCAGAAATAGTATTGGGCTGTCACGCTCCAATGTCGCGCGACACTATGATCTCGACACGCATCTATTTCAGCTGTTCCTGGATAAGGAGATGAATTATTCCTGCGGTTATTTTGAGACGCCGGATACCAGCTTAGAGGCCGCGCAACGGGCAAAATGTGAGTTGATTGCCAAGAAGCTAGCCTTGCTGTCAGGTCAGAGAGTACTGGACATCGGTTGTGGCTGGGGTAGCTTGGCCATGTATCTGGCAGAACGCTACCGGGTTCATGTCACAGGTCTCACACTTTCTGAGGAACAGCACAGCGTCGCCGTTGCCGAAGTGAAAAGCAGAGGGTTGGACAAACTCGTTGACATTCGCATCGAAGACTACAGAAAACATCAAGGCAGCTATGATAGAGTGGTGAGTGTCGGCATGTTTGAACACGTAGGAAGGAAGAGCTTCTACGACTATTTCAAGGCGGTCGATGACTTCCTCAACGATGACGGTGTAGCCCTGATTCATAGCATCGGTCGTACCGGATTTCCCAGAAGAGCCAACAGTTGGATGCGTACCTACATATTCCCAGGTGGATACCTGCCCGCACTATCAGAAATCACCCGGGCTGTTGAAAAAACCAATCTGAATACTGCTGATATTGAGGTACTCAGACGTCACTATGAGCTGACACTGGCAGCCTGGCGAAGTAAGTTCATGGCAGCCCGGGATGAATTTGTGAAATGCAAAGGAGAACGGTTCACCAGAATCTGGGAGTTCTATCTAACGATCGCGGAGGTGGCTTTTAGGTGTACGGATATCTGCGTATTTCAGATGCAATTTCTGAAACAGGACGATACCCTGCCGATCACCCGGAACTACATGTATGGAAGAGCTGTCGACGATACAACGTCAGAACGTGAACGCGATGCCAATCTCAGTCTACATAGACCTGCCAACTGACTAAGGCTTGGCTATCCTATGATATTCCAGCCTCTTTGGCATTCTCCATACTCACCATCTCTTCCTGGTCTTGTACCGGTTTCTCCAGACTGGCATCCACGCCGTAGGAACACCTTTGTTGTTGAACAGACTGGCAAAACTGAACTGGCCACCACCCGCTTGAACGACTTTCCCGGTCGGGGCATCCTCACGGGACATGAAGAGGACGAAATAACGGCGCTACTTGGCTATAGGTGTTCCACGAACCAGTCCCTGGCCATCTGCGCACTTGCTTTGAAATTCTTATCGTAGATATCGTAGTGCTTGCCGGGAAAGGTGTGATAGGAAGCCGGAATCCTGTCCTTCAACTTATCGTACAGAACCGGCAGTTGTGCGGTGCGGTCGAACAGATCCTCGTCCTCCTGATCCATCAGCAAGGTTGGAACGGTGATGCGATCGGTATCCGCCCAGTAGCGCGTTATCTTCGCATAGTCGGGATAGCCGGCAAGGGATTCGTGTCCGTCCACAAGGGGTGGCAGCACGCCGTGTTCCCCTCGCGCCTTCTCGGTCGCGCGTTGGGCCATGAGCGGTGAATCGATCAGAGGGCGCTGCAGTGCGCCGCCAACTTGAGCGACCAGACATTTAATTCGAGCGTCCGTGCAGGTCACGTAGATGGCATGTCCACATCCGAAGCTGGAACCCCAGATACCGATTCGATCCGTGTCAACGCACTCTTCACCGCTGAGAAAGTCCAGGCAGTTAATGATGTCGTGGTACTGGTCAAATGGATCGACCACGTCTCGCACTGGTCGGACCCGTAACGTAAGCGTGCCATCTTCGTCCGGTTCTCTCTGGGCCTCCTCGGATACCAAGCGCGCGTCACTGGTAAACCAGCCACGGTAATCGAACGTTAGGCAGATGAATCCAGCTTCCAGAAAGAAAGGGGCGTAGGTATTATTCAGGTGTTCTTTGGGGCCGCCCCAACCGTGACAGAGTTGGATGGCCGGTCGCTTCTCACCTGACTTGAGATCGTCCGGTATGAAGAGATCACCGCAGAGTTTTGTACCTTCGCTCCAGATATTCACCTCTGTCTTCATATGGCCGTGTCCTTTGTGGAGTCTTGAAATCGGATAGAATGCTGTATCGGTCCGAGGGGTGCAAGTCGCGCCTCTCAGGTGAGCCTAGGTGAAAATGCCGTGCTCTTCGCCGCGCCGGACTTCCTCCTCGGGCATCTCCAACCAGTCCTTTAGAACCGCCGCGTTATCCTCCCCCACTTCGCGAGGGCGCCGGTAGTCGTCGCACGGCGTTTCGTGAAAGTGGATCGGCAGTCGATCGGCATAGGTTGCGCCGATCCCTGGATGGGGGTCTTCGATAGCATGCAGGAAATCCGACAGAGCAAGCTGCGGGTCGTATTCTGCCATATCGGCACCGGTCTGGACTACGCCGGCCGGAATGCCGGCTCGCTGGCACCTGGTCATCACGTCGCTGGCGTCGAGATTCCGGGTCCAGTCAGCAACGGCCGCATTGAGGCGCGTGAGCCCGACAACCCTTCCTTCGGCAGTTCCGAATGCGGGCTCGTCCGCCCACTCGGGATCTCCCATCACGTGCTTTAGCGCTTGCCAATGCGCGTCCGTCATACAGGCGATGGCGACCCAGCGTTCATCCTCGACCGCATCCGAGGCTGCTCCGGCACAGGGATAGCAATCGTGTGGTGCCACCGCATCATAGGGAAGGCGATTTCCCATCGGTCGGGCTGCGCTATCGTTGGCGAAATAATCGAGCAGAGACGGGCCGGCGAAGTTCACGCCCACTTCGAACTGTGACAACTCAATGCGTTGTCCACGCCCTCTTCGTCGACGTGCTTCGAGCGCTGCCAGAATCACCACCGCACCGTGCAGGCCAACCTGGTGGTCGTTATAAGAGAAACCAAGGCCGATATCTTCGCGGCCCTGTACTCCCGTTAGGTGGGTCAGCCCGGCGAGGGCGTGGATTGTCGGTGCGTAGGTGATGAAATCCGACCAGGGGCCACCTTCGCCCATCCCGGACATCTGCAGGTAGATCACACCCGGGTTAATTGCGCTGATCGTTTCGTAACCGATGCCCCAGCGATCCAGCACGCCAACCGAGAAGTTGTCGATGACAATATCTGCGCGCTGGCACATGCGTTTGCAGATGGGGCGAGTTTCCTCATTGGACATGTCGAGCGCCAGTGCACGTTTGTTCCGGTTCCACATGATGTAATAGGGATGAGCGGCGCCGGCGGCACCTTCGGCGCGGGCTGTCGAATTCACTTTGACAACGTCTGCGCCCAAATCGCCGAGGACCCGGGTTGCGAACGGGCCAGCCAGGACATGAGTAAAGTCGAGGATGCGTATTCCGTCGAGTGGCCGGCTCATGACGCGTCCTCCCAACCGATCTCTGCAAGGATAGCATCGCTGTCGGCACCGGGTTCACCATAGGGCCCGAGCTGACACGGTGTTTCGCTGAAGCGATAAGGTGCTCCGGGACCACGGGTCTCCGTCGTACCGGTTCGGTACGGTATCCACCATTGCCGCGCTTCCAGTTGTGGATTCTGCGCGACCTTTTCAATGGGAAGTACCCAACCGAACGGGCAGTGCCGTGACTGCGCCTCGAAGAACAACTCTTCCACGTCCTTCGTCGCTACCCATTTGCGGGTCAATTCCATCAAGCGCCCCGTGAAGGCGAGCAGATTTTCCGGTTCCGTCCACTTCTCGTCGAGTAGATCCTCGTGTGCATCCTCTTGCACCAGCCACAGGATCAGTGCCTGTGGATCGGGCGCCGGGGTAATCATGATGGACCCACCCCTGGCTTGCATCACCACGTAAGCGTTCGACCAGTGCAGGCTGCCCCTTCTGGGTAGCGAAGGAGCGGTCGCGTGTGGCAGCGCGTCACCGTACCAGGTCCACATGTGTACTTGCTCCAGGCAAGATGCGATACACTCGTGCACGGGCACGTCCACGCGCTGGCCCACGTCCGTCTGCCTTGCCCTATAAAGCGCCCCGAGCGCAGCGATAGCGATATATGCGCCCGCAACCATGAAGTTTAGTTCGCCGAACGCCTTGAGTGGGGGGGTATCCACATCACCTGTAGTGGCGCACGCGCCGCCGAGGGCACCAGCCACCAGATCGGGTGCGAGGAAGTCACGCCAAGGGCCATCTGGGCCGAAGGAGGTCGTATCTACCACGACGAGCTGAGGCCGCCTCTCTCGTTCGGCGTCCAGATCCACTGCAGCGGTACCGAATGAGTCGCCGCAGGTGAGCACGATGTCGGATCGTTCGACCAGCCTTCCGAGCTGCTCACGACCCTCGTCTGTCGCCGGATCGACTGCGAAGAAGCGGCGGTTGGATGCGAAGAATGTGTGCCACAGCGATGTCGCGCCGGGTGCAGCGCCCTTCCTATGGGGCCCACGGAGGCGTAGCGGATCGCCATCGGTGGGTTCAGGGCGCACCACGTCGGCACCCATGTCCGCTAGAAGTTTAGCGCCGTAGATGCCGCGTTCGTCGGTCAGGTCCAATATGTGAACGCCCGCCAGGGCACCCTCTGTTCCGGACATAGTTCCTCCTGTGGGGGAGTTGGTTTTTGTCGGAGTCTAAGAGCATGTAGTCGCTATATCAATGGCCGGGGCATGTGCTCGTGTCTGCAGGTTCCCGAGACATGGAATGGGGGTATTCGGAATTACGGGGACAGTTTACTTAATTCTTCGTCGGAATTACGGGGACAGTTTACTTAATTCTTCCGCGGAATTACGGGGACAGTTTACTTAATTCTTCGGAATTACGGGGACGTTACTGAATTCTCATTACGGTTCGTGTCTGCAGGTTCCAGAGACATGAAATGGGGGTATTGCCTACGCTACTTGCCCTCGGCCATCCCTGGCCGAGGACACCTGGATCACGGTTCCGCCATCCATGGCTCCACCGCGCTCCGAAGGCGCTTCGGCAACACCCCCATCCCATGTCTCTACCGGAATTACGGGGACAGTTTACTTAATTATCTAGCGGAATTGGCAGGGATTGTTGGCCACTCGTGAGCGATGGCCGAGCGTGCGACAGTTTAGATCTTTCCAACGGGCGCCATGTAGAAGGAGAACTCTTCTTCTCCGTCCAGCTGGAGGACGGCATCCATTTTTTGACGGTTGAAAGCGCCTATGGCACAGGTTCCGAGGTCGATGGCGCCGCAGGCGACGTAGAGGTTTTGACAGATGTGGCCGGAGTCTAGAGCGATCAGCTTTGGTCCCGCTGGGCCGTAGCGCCATTCGGAACGATAGGGCACCGCGGCCCAGATGAAAACGACCGCGCAATCGCGGATGAAGTAGAAAGGTTTGCCTTGGTATTCGGAAGCTTGTTCGAGAGAGGCGATGCTGACCTCCTCGCATATCTCTGTGCCCTCTCTTAGGAGGACCAGGTCGTGTTCGACGGGTCGATAGCGATAGAGGCCCGCAGCAAATCCTTCCACACGGTGGATATTGAGGTAGGTTTCGATGGGGTGGCGGTTGCCGCCGGAGGGGACGTTGCGGAGATAGTAGGTGATTCCGTCGAAGGTGGTTGTGGCGCGTATGCCTTGCGTGGCCCACAGCAGGAAGGAGAGTTCTTGCAGAGTGAGGGGCTGTTCGGTGAAGTATCGATGGCTGCGACGTTCGCGGATTACGTCGATGACTGGTTTCTGTCCGATGCTGAATTCTTCCGGGGGCGTGAGCGGAAAGATCTCTGCGTTCGGTGGGGAGATCTTTTGCACATCCGGGCGTGGGGTATTGCGTGTTTGGTCCGTGTTGAATGAATCGAGGCCCGCCGCCCACTCGTCGGCCTTAAGTAGTTGGTGGTAGTTCTGCAGTGTGTTCTCTTCCGTCATCTTTCTGCTCAGTTAGTTCGGGGAGAGCAATATAGCATTTTTCGTGGAGGTCGCGCTGCTAGATCTCTTCGACGGTCAGTGGTCGGGGTTGTGATCCATCGACGTCGGTAAATCCGTATTCGCGCGCCATCTCGGCGGCAACCAGGATCTGCCCTGATTTGTCCATGATTTGAGGATCTTGCGCCAGCGCTGCTACCGTTCTACCGATGAACTGTGGCGATTCTGAATTGGACAGATCGAATCCGGACTGCAGAACCGATTCGGTACGAACCAGACCAGGATAGAGGGAGACCACCGCGACGTTGTGCTGTCTCAGTTCATATGCCATGCAAGCTGCCATCTTGTCGGTTGCGTTTTTCGCTACGCCATAGGCGACGCCCTTGTCATCGACTTGGGCTGCGAACGACGAGATGTTCACGATCAGCCCGTTGCCCTGCGCGATCATGATTGGGCTGGCGAGAGCGCTGCATACATAGTGACTGCGGACTCCCGAACTGAACATGGAGTCCCACCGGGCAAGAGGGCCGTCCCAGAATCCTGACTCGTTCCAGAATTCAGTTCCATCTGTGAAGTGTTCATAGCCACCCCATACATTATTGACCAGAAGGTCCAGTCGATTTCCTTCAGACTGTATGCGTTCAAACAGTGTTGCCACTTCTGCATCATTGCCATGGTCGCAGCACACTGCTATGCCCTTGCCGCCAAGCTCAGTCACCTCGTTAGCCGTATGCTGAATGGTTCCCGGAAGATTGGCTGCCGATGCGCCCTCTTCGACGGTACGGCCGGTGATATAGACCGTGGCTCCAGCCTCTCCCAGTCCCAGCGCAATCCCTTTGCCGACCCCCCGGCTTGCTCCGGTCACCAGTGCAGTTGCGAGTGTATTCATAACAGTGATTTCCTATTCGAAGTGCGGGGATTATCGGCGATGGGCCGAGGCGAACGCCAGTGCAACGTGCAGGTCGGTCCTCCGATTTATCAACGCAGGCATTGACCATTTATCAGCATATCAGCAGTGAACCGATATAACGTAGGTTAATTGATCAATCCGCCCGCGGATCATTGAATTATGGCGCTGCATCGGTAATCTTGCTCCATGATCTGATTCCCAGAAGAGACACCACACAATGCTAACGGTTATTTCGCCCGCCAAGGCCCTGGACTTCGACGCCAAGCCAAAGACCAGAAAACACACCATGCCATCGTTCCTGGATAGATCGGAACAGTTGATCACACAACTGCGTAAACAGTCTCCCGCCAGGTTAAGCAAACTGATGGGAATCAGCGATAAACTGGCGAAGCTGAATCGAGACCGCTATCGAGACTGGCATCTACCTTTCGACACGAGCAATTCAAAGCAGGCGGTGCTTGCGTTCAGAGGCGATGTCTATCGCGGTTTGCAGGCCGACGGATTCACTCAGTGGGATTTCAACTTTGCGCAGAAACACCTTCGCATTCTCTCGGGCTTGTACGGCCTGCTGAAACCCCTGGATCTGATTCAGCCCTATCGCCTGGAAATGGGCACGGAGCTCAAGAACTGTAAGAGAGCTGATCTGTACAGCTTCTGGGGGAACCTGCTTACAGAAGTCATCAACGAGGAAATCGCCGAGCAGAGAACGGAGTACCTGATCAATCTTGCCTCCGACGAGTATTTCAAAGCAGTCAACTGCGACATCCTGCAGGCGCGACTGATCACGCCTGTTTTCAAGGACTTCAATAGAGGCGAATACAGGGTGCTCAGTTTCCTGGCCAAGAGAGCACGCGGCACAATGGTAGGCTACATCGTTAAGAACCGCATTGACAAAGCTGCCGACATCAAGGGCTTCAATCTGAACGGGTATCGATTCAGCAAGAAGCTGTCCACGGACGACAGGTGGATCTTCACGAGAAAAGAGAGATAGACTGACAGCCGGCCGACCTCATGCCGCTCCCCTGTTTAGAGCTCAATTCTCAATCCAGCCGTGTAGCGCGTTTCATCGATATGGTCCTGGCTATAGACCCTGTTGATGTTGACAAAGGCCGACCAACCATTCGGCAGTCCAGCCAGGATACTGAATCCAGCTCTCGAGTAGGAGTCGTCCGGCTCGTCTCCCGCTACGCTGAACTGCGTGCGGCTGGTGTCTTCGATAAATCTCGATGATGAGTTCTTGGATTCACTATCAAATGCGTCTTCATATTCCACGAAAATCTGAGGCACCAATATGCCGAAGCTGGTATTGATGGAGCGAGTGAATTTCACTCCCAGCGTCGCCACCGTTTCTTGCTCGTCCTTGTTAGCGATCGCCATAGCGAATCCGGCACCCCCTCTCTCGGTGTAGCTGTCGATGGACGTCTTCTGGTAGCTAACGTGCCCGAAAAGGTGGAGGGAATTCGGGCCCCACGATTTGTCCATGCCCGCCCCAATACTTAAGGCGATCTGGTTGCCGTGGGTGTCGGCGGATGTTTCCACGGCGATGGTGGGAAGTGTTCGGCTGGCCTCTTGAAAAAGGCCGATACGCTCAAAAGTATAATCTGACGCAGAGTAGGAGAGCAGTGCATCGATATAATAGTCATCTGCGATTACTTTGCTGGTGAACAGGCTGACAACGACGCTGTCAGCCTCACTGTCACCTTCGCTGTTTCCCGGGGCGAAGCTTCTACCCGGCCGATCGGCATCATAGGTCGTGTCGTACTTGTCCAGACCAAACATCCCACCGACGATCCAATCATCCGTGACCCGGTAATCCAGACCAAATTGGAACTTGACGGAGTCCGTTTCGTAGCCACGTTCGAGAAGTGTTAGATCACGATCCAGTTGGCCGGATTCGGCATTGATCAGCACACTGAAACCGGACAGCTGAAATACCTCCATGGCATCGCGTTCCGATTCCTCCGTTGGTATACCCGATGCGCCCTGCTTGTCTCGTTTCTGTTCCATTTTCTCGCGAAGTGCTTTAATGCGTGCACGAGTTTCCGACAGCGCGTTGGCGTTGTTGGCTAATGACTGCGTCGGGTTCAATGAATCTTCGCTGTCTCCTGACAGGTCTCCATCGACGGCATCGACATTGCACCGGGTATTGAAATCACTTGCTGAATCAGCAGACTGACAGGCGTTGGTGAGAAATGCCTGAAAGTCCGGTGAGGCAGCGAGAACCATAGTTGAGTGTGCGGCAAATCCCAATGCAACTACTAACAGTTCAAGTCTTCTCTTAGTCATTTTGCACCGCTCCTTTATCAGCGATCTTGTAAAAGACAAAGTCTCCCGCTTCATGGCCGGCGAATTTCAGCGGCGCATACTCCGGCTGTTGTATGAAGCCGACTTTTTCCACTGCCCTGCCGACTTCAGGGGCAACCGACTGAAACAGTTCATAACCGGTCAAGGCCCCTCTGTTTCGCGTTAGTGCCTGTAGCAGCTCGGCGGCGAATACGGAGTTGACACCACCCACACTATCCAGGACAGGTGCTACGCCACCTGAGGTAAAAGCCGTCCTTGTTCGTGCGCCTGCCAGAGATTCCAGCAGCGTCAGGCGTTGCTTTGAGTTGATTCCATCTTCAATGACGCCCAGAGCCGATCGGGACATCATGCCCGAATAGCAGGAGTCAGCGATGATGAGAAGTTGCTGTGAAGGGATAATATTGAGCAGGTCAGTAACGGAGATATTGGAAATCCAATTGGCAGGATTATTGGCTTCTGCATCAACGGGCAGCCAGTGCCCGCGTCGATTCACTCGATCCAGCTCGCCGTGGCCCGCGTAATAGACGAGAAGGTGGTCGTCTCGCGTAAAGTTCTCTTTCAGGTCATTCAGGGCGGATAGAACGGCATAGCGATCGGCATCGATCATCAGCGTAACGCTGAATCCGTATTGCTGCTCGAGTATTTCTGAGAGCGCGTTAGCATCGTTAACAGCGGTGTCCAGATCCGGCAAGGACAGATAGCCGTTGTTTCCAATGATGAGGGCGTGATACCTGCCGGCGACTACGGGTCTTTCATCAACTGGAGTACCGAGGGGCTTGCGCTGACCTGAAGAGTCAGCAGTCTGCTCGTTAGATTGAGACTGCAATGAAAACGACAGGAAAGTCTTGTCGCCTTCGGTATCGATGGCGATAATCTCTACGCTCTCGGCGCCTGTAGTTACGGAGCCACGAAACATGGAATCGCCAACGAGCCTTGCCTGTCTGCCATTGATCAACACCTGGGAGACGGTCCGCTGGCTTTTAACTTGTCCTATGACGAGCAAATCTCCGTCACGATCCCCTTTACTCACCAGTTTCACGCCCCGTTGATCGAGTTCCGGTTCGATGATGAGAATTCTGGTTTGGGCCTTCTTCTCGATGGTCCTGTCCAAAGGCGAATTCACGCCATCGATTCCGGATGCCCTGCGATACCAATAGAGGGCCATGGCCGGATCTCTCTCCAGTCCCAGCCCCTGCTCAAACAGATTGCCGAGATTGATGGCCGCCCGCGAGAATCCCTGTTCTGCAGCCTGCAGGTACCACAATGCCGCTGAAGCATAGTCCGGCTCGACGCCGAGACCTTTTTCGAAAGCTTCCCCCACATAGGTTTGTGCCTTTGGATCGCCTCCTTCTGCTAGAGGCAACCAGACCTTCAGCGTTGTCGCATAACTTGCCCTGTCGAAAGCGACATACTCACCGCCTCTCATCTCGCAGTCACTTGCGCTGGTCTTTATGGCATTGCGAGCCGCCGCATAGGTCATGCTTCCCAATCGTCGGATCTGACTTGGCAGCAGACAATCGACGGCCATGAACTGATTGACGTCCTTGGTTTCTGCCCCGTGTGACGGGTTGATCAGGGGCGCTGATAGAACTAGAAGCCCACACAGCAGAAACGACTTGCAGTCGTTACTGACACTACGCAAGGAGACAGGGTCTGAATACGATGGAGCAGCTTTGCACGGCATGAGTCGGACAGATATGTCCCTGGATTTCATAATATGTTCACCTGCCCACATCATTGGTTCACTGTGAACAGGGGCTGGCTGACGTTCGGCGCACTTCCTACCGGCCCGTCGGGCATTGAAATCACCAGTCGAAACTCTTAGACTCTCAGAGACGGGTTATGACCTCCGAAAACATGGGTGATGTTCTTATGGATCAAGCAAAACAACCGGTTGTGATAGCACTTGGCGCTTTAGTCCTGTTAGTTCTGGGCTATGTTGGCTATTCCGTTTTTTCGGGTGAAGAGGAGAGTGTGACGGTAACTGAAACGCCAATTGAAATTCCGGTAGTTGAGGCCGAAGAGGAAGCTGCACCCGAACCCGAACCCGAACCGGAGCCGGTCGTTGAACCGGTTGTGGACCCAGTTCCAGAACCAATTCAGGAACCGGAGCCAGAAGTCTCGTTTGTCCTCCCACAGCTTAAAGACAGTGACCAACTTGTCAGAGACGGTGTCAGGTCTCTTTCTCAGCACGTGGGTTTGGCAAAGTGGCTAGTGCCTGCTGAACTCATTCGCAAATTCGTTGTCCTGGTCGACAACGTGGCGCTTGGTGCGATCCCACGCAACCACATCCCGTTTCTTGCTCCCGACGGCGGCTTTCAGGTGCAACAAGTGAGTGAAGAGGATTACATGCTCGATGCAGATTCCTTTGCCAGATATGATCTGGTAACGGAGATCTTTGTATCCATTGATTCGAATCGTGCAGTTGAGTTCTACGTACTATTGCGGCCACTGTTTCAAGAAGCGTTCACAGACCTTGGCTACGAAAACAAGCAATTCGATGATGTGATCTTTGCTGCTATAGGCCGCTTACTGGAGATACCGGCAATCAGCCCGCCCATACACCTCAAAAGACCTGTCGTAATGTATGAGTTTGCCGACGAGAAACTTGAATCCATGAGCGCTGTTCAGAAGCAATTGGTGCGAATGGGACCCAAGAACACGCGTTTGATACAGGCGAAACTGGGAGAGTTGGCTTTCGAATTAAGAACTGTATTGGAAGGATGAGATAGCTCTCCCGGGTCCCCTGGACATTTCCGCGCCAGTTGGCGGGATCAACCCCATAATCGAATCGGTGAGCGCCATTGCTCGCAATCAGGCGCTGCTGCGGTTGCACTCGTTGACCGATTCACGCTCATGCGTCGCGCGTTAGAGGAAGAACGATTTGTCCTATATGGAAGCGATCATCCTGGGGATTGTCCAGGGACTGACTGAATTTCTGCCGGTCAGCTCAAGCGGCCATTTGGAGCTCGGTAAGGCGTTGCTGGGCGACAGCAGCATGCCGCAGGACGGTCTCCTCTTCACCGTGATGGTTCACTTCGCCACCGCGCTGTCCACGTTGATAGTCTTTAGAAGAGAGGTCGGCGAGATTGTCAGCGGCCTTCTTCAGTTTGAGTACAATGAGGAATGCGACTTCGCGGTGAAGATAGTCGTTAGCATGATCCCGGCGGTCCTTGTCGGTGTGTTCTTTACCGCTCAGATCGAAGAACTGTTCAATCGGCGGATCCTACTGGTTGGCGCAATGCTGTTAATCACCGCGATTCTGCTGTTCGTGGCGGACCGGGCTGCCTCTACTACACGCAAGATTTCATTTAGCCACGCAGTCATCATCGGCATGGCACAGGCGTTAGCGATCTTACCGGGTATATCGAGATCCGGAGCCACGATCTCAACCTCTGTTCTGCTCGGGATCGATCGAACCAGGGCAGCCAGTTTTTCCTTCTTGATGGTCATCCCGCTGATCATTGGCAAAATCATCAAGGATCTGCTGGATGGCGGCATCACGCTTGACGGTGATCATCTTGGCGTCATGATGGCGGGATTTGCAGCCGCCTTTTTCACCGGCCTGATCGCTTGTTCTCTTATGATTCGAATGGTGCAACGAAGCCAGCTTAAATACTTCTCCTATTACTGCATCCTGGTAGGTGGCGGGACCATCCTCTATCAGTTAGCGTTCCGCTGACCGCTAACCCCTAGCCGCTGATGCTTCTTGTGGATAGAGTTCCTGGATAAATCTCGCCAACAGTTCGAATTCCTCTCTGCGCGGACTGTTCTTGCGCCACATCAGCCCGATTGAGCGCCTGACCCCCTGGTTGAGGAACGGCTTTGTTTTGATGCGCGTGCCGGTCAGTATGCGAGCGTCGATGGCCATCCGTGGCAGCAGCGTCATACCGATATCGTTAGCGACCATTTGTACGATGGTATTCAGGCTGGTTGCCATGTAAGGCACCGAGATATCCGACATGCGAAGTTTGCAGGCATCCAGTACGTGATCCTTCAGACAGTGACCATCTTCCAGCAGTAGCAGTTCCTTGCCTTTGAGATCCCTGGTGTTAACGGCCGGTAGATCGTCGAACTTGTCATTGGCCTGATAGGCCAGCAGAAAATCATCGTAGAACAGGTGCAGTTTCTCCACGCCATCGGCAGGGAATGGCAAGGCCAGGAAGAGAAGGTCCAGTTCGGCCTGAAGCAGGGCTTCCACCAGCTGATCGCTCAGGTTTTCCTTGATATACAGCTTGAATCCGGGATGGCTGCCACGCAGACCTTTCAGGAGTCTTGGCAGCACGAAGGGTGCGACGGTTGGAATCACCCCCATATGCATGGAGCTACTCAGGGGTTCCTTGGACGCGGTGCACTCGGCGACCAGATCTTCCACATCACTCAATATGGTGTGGCTCAAGCCGACGATCTGTTCCCCGAGAGGCGTCATCAGGACCCGTTTGTTGTTTCGCTCGATCAAAGAGACGCCAAGGGTGTTTTCCAGTCCGTTGATCGCAGCGCTGAGGGTGGACTGGGATACATTACAGGCGCTAGCGGCGTTGCCAAAGTGCTTCAGCTTGGCAACAGCGCAGAGGTATCTCAGTTGTCTCAATGTGGGTAAGTGCGCCATCGTAAAAAGCGATCGTTATCTACAAAAAAAGTCATTAGACAGATTGTAGGAAATAATTAATATGCAATGCAAGTCAATCGCAAAACATTGAACAATCGTTTGGCTGAGATTTTGGTCCACTGGTGAATACGAAGGAGATAGGAGATGTCATTAAAAGGTACTAAGACGGAAGAGAATCTAAAGGCTGCATTTGCGGGTGAGTCGCAGGCCAACCGGCGTTATCTCTATTTTGCTGCGAAAGCGGATGTAGAGGGATACAACGACGTGGCCACGGTGTTTCGCTCCACCGCTGAGGGAGAGACGGGGCATGCCCATGGTCACCTTGAGTATCTGGAGGAGGTGGGTGATCCTGCCACCGGATTGCCGATTGGCGGAACGGCGGATAATTTGAAGGCGGCGGTTGCGGGTGAGACGCATGAATATACGGATATGTATCCGGGGATGGCGAAGGTTGCCCGTGATGAGGATCAGCAGGAGATAGCGGACTGGTTTGAGACGTTGGCGAAGGCGGAGCGGAGTCA
>CEPV01091564.1_pt1 | contig 27352 bp, 25 predicted proteins | sample 530451 | NCBI WGS metagenome assembly CEPV01 (sample SAMEA2620097, study PRJEB7988) | marine metagenome | isolation source: saline water (ENVO:00002010), including
TTCACGCATCAGGTCCTGCGTGGCTGAAAAAGGTGAGCAGGGCGCAAGCGCAATCTGGATCATCGCCCCCGAACCAGACTGGTGGTAGCGGTTCACAACACGCTCGCTGTCGATAAGGATCGTGTCCGTCTGCTGAACCACCGAATCAGGCGGCAAGCCGCCGTCTTTTTGTGAAAGGTCCATGGATCCGCGGGTGAGGGTGACCCGCATACCGACCTGTGCTGCGACCGCAACCTGGATGTCGACGGCATCTTCAAGTCCCGCAGGATAAAGATAATGGTGGTCCGAGCTCGTGGTGCAGCCCGACAGCATTAACTCAGTCAGGGCAAGTTCAGTCGCGACCGCAAGTCCTTCGGGATCGAGCCCCGACCAGACCGGATAAAGCGCTTTCAGCCAGTCAAAGAGTTCCTTGCCGAGTGCTGGTGCTAGCGCCCGGGTCAGTGTCTGGTAGAAGTGATGATGTGTGTTGACAAGGCCCGGCAGGAGGACATGGGAAGAGGCGTCGAAGACGGTGCACGGCACTGAAGGCTTTTTGCCCGACGGGACGAGTTCACGAATCTCGTCTCCCTCGATGACGATGCCGCCGCCCGCGTCTTGGGCAAGAATTGCAAGAGGGTCTTTAAGCCAGAGTCGGCTCATGGTGTGAATAATGGGGTCGAAAAAAAACCCGCCCCGTCACCGGGGCGGGTTTTGGTTCAGTCGGCAAATTCCTTATTCGGGCAGTTTGTCGTCGACACCTTCGATATAGAAGTTCATGCCGGCCAGCATACCGTCGTCGGCCACCTGTCCTTCCGGTACCACCACTTCACCGGCCTGGTTACGGATGGGACCGGTGAAGGGGTGGAAAGCACCGCTGCGGATGGATTCGGCGGTTTTGGCTGCCAGCGCCGCGACATCCGCCGGCATATTGGTATAAGGCGCCATCACCACCATGCCCTCGCTCATTCCGTCCCAGGTGTCGGAAGAGGTCCAGGTACCGTCGAGTACCGCTTGGGCTCTTGCCACGTAATAGGGGCCCCACTCATCGATAATCGCAGTGAGCTGGGTCTTGGGGGCGAAGTGAATCATGTCGGAAGCCTGCCCGAAGGCGTGGACACCACGCTCCGCGGCTGCTTGCAGTGCGGCGGTGCTGTCCGTGTGCTGGGTGATGATGTCGGCACCCTGATCCATCAGCACCTTGGCGGCGTCAGCCTCCTTGGGCGGATCAAACCAGGTGTATACCCAGACCACCTTGACCTTGATGTCCGGGTTGACCGAATGGGCGCCCAGCAAAAACGCGTTGATGCCCCGTACCACTTCGGGGATCGGGAAGGAGGCGATGTAGCCGATGGTATTGGTCTTGGATATCTTTCCGGCAATCACGCCCTGGACGTAGCGGCCTTGATAGAACCGCGCAACGTAGGTCGAGACATTATCGGCGCGCTTGTAGCCGGTCGCATGTTCAAACTTGACATTCGGAAAACGCTTGGCCACCTTGAGGGTCGGCTCCATGTAGCCGAACGATGTGGTGAAGATGAGTTCATGTCCGGTCTCGGCCAGTTTCGCGATGGCGCGTTCGGCGTCGGGGCCTTCCGGTACGTTCTCAACAAAGGTCGTCTGGACCCGGTCGCCCAGTTCTTTCTCAATGGAAAGCCGGCCCTGATCGTGAGCATAGGTCCAGCCGTGGTCGCCCGGTGGGCCGATATAAATAAAGCCGACTTTCAGTTTGTCAGCCGAGACGGCACCCGCGGTCAGCGCCAGGGCACTGGCGAGCGCCAGCGCGGTCAGTTTGATCAGTTTTTTCACGTTCACGTTCCTCTCAATAGGTGATGGGTAATCACAAAACCTTCGTCGTTATCTGTCAGCGCTCGGCCCGGAAAGGCCGGCCCAGGCAAGCGGGGGCATTCAGCCGGATCCGGATCGAATCGCGAGAGATCAAGACTAATACAACTATGGTCGCAATGTAAGGGAGCATCGACATAAAGGACGCCGGAACGCCAAGGCCGGCCGCCTGGGTATTCAACTGGAGAATGGTGATTCCGCCGAAAAGCACCGCGCCGAGCAGCACCCGGGACGGCCGCCAGCTGGCAAAAACCACCAGTGCCACCGCAATCCAGCCCCGTCCTGCCGTCATGTTTTCGGCCCACAAGGGCGTATAGACCAGTGACAGGTAAGCGCCGCCAAGGCCCGCCATGGCACCGCCGAAGGCGACCGCGGCGTAACGGATGGCGATGACCGGATAGCCGATGGCGTGGGCCGACTGATCCGAGTCGCCGACGGCGCGCAGGATCATGCCCCAGCGGGTGTGTTTTAAGAACCAGTGGGTCAGACCCAGCAGCACGATGCTGACATAGACCAGCGGATCGTGGCCGAACAGCAGGCGGCCCACGACGGGAAGATCGGTCAGCACGGGCAGATGAATCGCCCGGATCTGTTCAATGGTCTTGCCCACGTAATCAAGACCGACCAGGGCCGAAAGCCCGGTGCCGAAGATCGTCAGCGCGAGCCCGGTGGCGACCTGGTTTGAAAGCAGCGAAAGGGTGAGCACGCCGAATATGAGCGATGCGAAAAGCCCCATCATCATGCCTGCCGCAAGACCCAGCAGCGGCTCACCCGTCAGGGTAACCGCGGCAAAGCCGAATACTGCGCCGGTCAGCATCATTCCCTCCACGCCGAGGTTCAGCACGCCGGATTTTTCACACACCAGCTCACCGGTGGCCGCAAAGACCAGCGGGGTCGCCGCCGTCATCATGGTCATGATCGAGGCGATCAGGAGTTCCGTCATGCGGTGTTTCCTCTGGCGCCGACCCGGGTCAGCCGATAGCGGGTGAGAAGGTCAAAAGCCAGCAGGTAAAAAAGAATGATCCCCTGGAAAAGACCCGTCACCGCCTTGGGCAGGCCGGCTGAGATCTGGGCGCCTTCGCCGCCAATGTAGGTGACGGCGATCGCGGTTCCGGCGAGCAGAACGCCGACGGGATGCAGCCTTCCCAGAAAGGCCACGATGATCGCGGTGAAGCCATAGCCCGGTGAGATCTTGGGCATCAGCTGGCCGATGGTCGAGGCAGCCTCCATGACGCCGGCAAGACCGGCAAGACCGCCGCCCACCAGCAGCGTGGTCCAGACCATCTGGGCGCTGCTGATGCCGGCATGACGTGCGGCGAGCGGTGCCGAGCCGAAGACCCGTACCTGGAATCCAAGCCGGGTCCGGGTCAGTACAAACCATGCCAGAAACGGAATCACGACAGCAATCAGGGTGCCAAGGTGCACCCGGTAGCCAGGGACGAACATCGGCAGCAGCGCCGCGTCCGGGAACATCCGGGTGCCGGGAAAGCCCCAGCCCTCAGGATTACGCCAGGGCCCCTGTACCAGGTGCACCAGCAGCAGTTCGGCAACATACACCAGCATCAACGAAACCAGGATCTCGTTGGCGTTAAAGCGTGTCTTTAGGAGGGCAGGCATCGCCGCCCAGGCCATACCGCCAAGGATGCCAAGCAGCATCATGCACGGCAGAATGAGCGGGTTTGTGCTCTCGAAGAAATAGACCGCAGGCGCACTTCCGAGGAGAGCCCCGGCAATGAACTGGCCCTCGGCACCGATGTTCCAGACGCCGGCGCGAAAGCCCAGCGAAAGACCCATCCCGATCAGGATCAGGGGGCCGGCTTTTACCGCAACCTCACTCAATCCCGACCAGGAGGTCAACGGTTCAATAAAGTAGATATAAAGCGCAACGCCAGGCGCTTTTCCCATGGCGAGAAAAATCATCGCCCCGGTGAGGGCGGTCAATCCCAGCGCCAGCAGCGGTGAGAGCCACGCTGCAAAAGCGGACTGGGTTGCGCGGGCCTCAAGCGTGAGCATGAGAAGCCGTTTCCGAAATACTGCGGCTCGCACCCATCAGCAGCCCGACCTGCTCGGTGGTGACCTCGCCGGCGGGTCGCGGCGGGGAGAGTGTGCCCTGTGAGATGACGGCGATGCGGTCGCTCAGGGCGAAGATCTCGTCAAGATCCTGGGATATCACCAGGGCTCCCGCACCTGCGCTGATAAGCCGCTGAATCTGTTCGTGAATCGCGGCGGCGGCACCGGCATCGACCCCCCAGGTGGGCTGGGATACGATCAGCAGTTGCGGGCTCTGCAGGATCTCGCGGCCGACAATGAACTTCTGCAGGTTGCCTCCCGAGAGGCTGCTTACCAGGGCATCGACGCCGGTCGCTTTGACATCAAACTCGTCAAGAATCTCTTTTGCGTACTGACCGACACCCGGCCAGTTGATGAGTCCGTGGTTGACAAAGCCCATGCGAAAAGCCGAGGTCAGGAAACTGTTCTGCACCAGACTGAGATCCGAAACTGCCGCCTGCCCGACACGCTCTTCTGGTACAAAGACGGCACCGAGCTGGCGCCGGGCCATGGGACCCATCTGGCTGGCATCGCTCGCGAGGATTTCAATCGCGCCTGCCTGTGGTGGGCCGGTCTCGCCTGAGAGCGCGTTCATGAGTTCGGTCTGACCGTTTCCGGCGATGCCGGCGATACCCAGAATCTCCCCGGCGTGCACGGAAAAACTCACATCACGGATATCGGTGCCATGGGGCTGGTCGGAGCGTACCGAAAGATCCGTCACCTTGAGGCGGACTTCATATGCCGCGGGCGCGGTGTGACCTTTGGCGGACTCCACCCGCCGCCCGATCATTTTCTCGGCAAGTGACTGGGCGGTCTCCTGCGCAGGATTGCAGTCATCAATCCGCTTGCCGCCGCGCAGAATGGTTGCCCGATCACAAAGTGAGCGCACCTCTTCCAGCTTATGACTGATGTAAAGGATCGACCGGCCTTCGGCCGCGAGTGTACGCAGTGTCGTAAAGAGGGTGTCTGTCTCCTGCGGCGTCAGGACCGAGGTAGGTTCATCCAGGATCAAAAGGCTTGGGTTTTGCAGCAGACAGCGGACGATCTCGATACGCTGGCGCTCCCCCATGGACAGGTCGTAGGCATGCCGGTCGGGATGCAGGGTCAGCCCATAGTCATGGGCGGTGGTCTCGAGGCGCTCACGCAACTGATCGAGATCCTGCGGCGGCAGTGCCAGCGCCACATTCTCCAGCGTGGTCATCGACTCAAAGAGTGAAAAATGCTGAAAAACCATGCCGATCCCGAGGGACCGGGCGCTGGCCGGGTTGTCGATGGCAACCTCCTCGCCCCGCCAGCACAACCGCCCCTGATCAGGGCGCAGTACCCCGTAAATGATTTTTACGAGTGTGCTCTTGCCGGCACCGTTCTCGCCGAGCAGGGCATGAATCTCACCAGGCGCGATTTCAAGATCAATGTCGTCGTTCGCGATACAGCCGGGAAATGCCTTGCTGATTCCCGTGAGCTGTAACAGCGGCTTCTCGTTCATGCCTGATGACCTGCTGCACAAAGAAGCATTGTTCCTGTTGGTCCCCGTACTCTTCAGTAGGGAATCTTATCCTCTTTTTTCAGCCAGTCGGCCATCAGCTGGTCGGCCGCCGCGATACGATGCTGTATCAAAGGCAGCTGCCGGTCGGGCAATGCAAGGGATACCTCACGGTACAGGGCGGCATCGTCAAAGCCGATCCGTGCCGCATCGCCCCGGTCACTGGCAAAGTAGATGGTCTCGATGCGTGCCCACCAGATCGCGCCAAGACACATCGGGCAGGGCTCGCAGGTGGTGTAGATCACCGATCCGGCGAGAGAAAAGTCACCTGAGGTACGGCAGGCATCGCGGATGGCGCTGATTTCGGCATGGGCGGTAGGGTCATGATCAGAGGTGACGCGGTTCCATCCCCGCCCGATCACGGTACCGTCGCGGACGATTACCGCCCCAAAAGGACCGCCTGCGCCCGCCTGCATATGCTCCCGGGCCAGTTCCACGGCCAGGTGCAGGTAGCCTTCGTGGGTATCCCGGGTGTTATCCATAGCGCGCCTCGTTGAGTGGCGCCGCAGTTGAGGCGGAGGATCGAAGTGGATCTTGGGCCGCTGCGCAACATTCCAGCACCTCGCTGAGGACACCAAGCGCAATTACGCCGGGTTCTTTGCCGCGAGGGCCGTTTTTGCCGATGGGGCTGATGAGCCGGGCAAGTTCCAGATCGTGCAGCCCATCTTTGTTTAAAGCCTTTCGAAAGCGCCGGGACTTGCTCGCGCTGCCGATCAGGCCGATGTACACAAGATCGGGCTGTCTCAACAGGATGCGGCAAAGTTCATAATCCAGCGAGTGGCTGTGGGTCATCACCAGCGCGGCCTCGTAGCCTTCGAGCTGTTCTGCCCCGAGAACAGGATCAAAGTTTTCATCGACACGAATATTGGCAGCGATGGGTACTTGTGCGCACTGGTCAGGGCGCCCATCAAAGACGGTCACCCGAAGCGGCAGCTGCGAGGCGAGGGTGCATAAGGCCCGTGCCACATGACCCGCGCCAAAAAGCGCAAGCCGCGGGCGATCGTCAGAGAAGGACAGGATTACCGCGTCAGGCCCAAGATGCTGATCGGCCGCCTCGCAGTTCATCACTACGGGCGATCGCCCGCAAGCGGCCTTGTCAAAAACGATCCCGACACGTCCTTCTGTGGTGAGATGATGTTTCGCCTGGGACAGCCAGCCCAGAGCGTCGGCATCGACCGGCTGCAGCAGCACCTGCATCACGCCACCGCAGCACTGACGCATATCCGGCCCCAGGGTACACTGCAGCGAGGCCCGCGACCAGGCGCCAGTACCGTCGAGCATTGCCCGCCCGGCCTCGATGAGCGTACGCTCAAGTTCTCCCCCGCCGATGGTGCCAAGGTCTGCATCTTCCGTGAGCAGTATCCAGCTGCCGGTGTCTCTGGGGGTAGAGCCGCGCTCGCCGGTCACCAGCGCGAGCACCGCGCGCTCTCGCCGCGCTACGCACCGAAGTGCCGCAGCGATCCAGTCGGCGGGGCCTGGCAGCGCCGTAATCATGATGCGGGTAAGGCGGCGCGGTTACGCTCTTCGACGATGGCCCGCAGCAGAGCCTCCGGGGTGGCAGGGGCATCCAGTGCCGGGACAAAGCGGTAACCACTGATGCTGGACACGGCATCAGAGAGTGCCTGGTGTACTGAAATGGCCAGCATCAGGGGAGGTTCACCAACGGCTTTGGAGCGATGAATGGTCGGCTCGGGGTTTTCACCCCCTGACCACAACTGAATGCTCATCCGTGTTGGCCGGTCCGAACAGGTCGGAATCTTGTAGGTGGAAGGCGCGTGGGTTCTGATTTTGCCGCTGGCATCCCACCACAACTCTTCGGTGGTCAGCCAGCCCAGGCCCTGGATGAAGCCGCCCTCGATCTGGCCAAGATCAACCGCCGGGTTCAGTGAGCGCCCGGCGTCGTGCAGGATATCCACCGCGGTGACACGACTTTCACCGGTCAGCGTGTCGATGGCCACTTCGCTGACGGCAGCGCCGTAGGCAAAATAATAAAACGGCCGCCCGCTGGCTTTCTTGCGGTTGTAGTGGATCTTGGGTGTCCGATAAAACCCCGTGGCCGAAAGCTGTACCCGTGCGAGGTATGCAAGTTCCACGAGCTCGGCAAAGGGCAGTTCATGATCATCTGCGAACACGGTCGCATCGGCAAGGCGGACACTTTCCACATCGGCGCCAAAATGATTGGCGGCAAAGGACATCAGCCGGCGCTTGAGTGTGTTGGCCGCATTGCGGGCGGCCATGGCATTAAGGTCTGCACCGGAAGAGGCCGCGGTTGCGGAAGTATTGGGCACCTTGTCGGTTCGGGTGGCCGAAACCCTGACCTGATCGATCGGCACCGCCAGCGCGTGGCTGACCACCTGGGCGACCTTGATAAAGAGTCCCTGTCCCATCTCGGTACCGCCGTGATTGAGATGGATACTGCCGTCCCGGTAGATATGTACCAGGGCACCCGCCTGATTGAACCAGGAGGCGGTAAAGGAGATGCCGAACTTGACCGGCGTCAGGGCCAGGCCTCTCAGCATCAGCGGGTCTGCCGCATTCGCTTTGTGGATCGCATCGCGTCTCGCCCAGTAGTCGCTGCTTTTCTCAAGTTCGTCGACCAGCTCGTTCAGAATAAAGTCATCCACCTGCATAAAGTAGGGCGTGATGTTGCGTTTCGGGCCGCAATAAAAGTTACGCTTTCGCACCGTCAGGGGATCAAGACCCGTGGCCCGGGCAACACCTTCAATCATGCGTTCACCGGCGAGCATGCCCTGGGGACCGCCGAAGCCGCGAAACGCCGTGTTGGAGACCGTATGGGTGAAGCCGCGCTGGGACCGGATCTGCACGGCCGGGAAAAAGTAGGCGTTGTCCACATGAAACATGGCGCGGTCGTTGACCGGGTCTGAAAGATCCAGCGCGCATCCGCACCGCGAGGCCAGGGTGCAGTCGACGGAGAGAATCTGTCCCTCGTCATCGTGACCCACCTGCCAGTCGAACCGGAAATCGTGCCGCTTGCCGGTCAGGCGCATGTCGTCATCGCGGTCCAGCCGGCATTTGACGGCACAATTATTGCGCTCGGCCGCGACCGCGGCGAGCGCCGCCCACTGGCATGCCTGGCTTTCCTTGCCGCCGAAGCCGCCGCCGATGCGCCGGACTTCCACGGTAACCGCGTGCGCCGGTTTATTCAGCACTTTGGCGAGGTGCTGCTGGATTTCGCTCGGATGCTGGGTCGAGCAGTACACCAGCATGTCGCCGTCTTCCTGGGGCACGGCGAGCGAGACCTGCCCTTCAAGGTAAAAGTGATCCTGGCCGCCGCAGTACATCGTGCCGGCGGCTGTGTGCGGCGCTGACTGCATCGCCTCGCGCCAGTCACCCCGGGTCATTACCTGCTCGTCGCTGATAAAGCGCTGCTGATCAAGCGCGTCATCCACCGTGAGCACGGGCTCCTCAGCACGGACATGAACCCGGCCGAGCGCGGCAGCAGCGCGTGCCGCCCGGTGACTGGTGGCGACCACCGCAAAGACCGGTTCCCCGTCAAAGCGGACCCCGCTTACGGCAAGCAGCGGTTCATCACCGCGCCCTGAGGGGCTGACATCATTTTCTCCGGGCACATCAGCCGCACAGAAAACATCGATGACGCCCGGGGCGGCGCGCACCGGCTCAAGGTCAACCGCGGTGATCTCGCCGCGGGTGGTATCGGCACCGCCCACCGCCAGATGCAGCGTGCCGGCGGGCAGCGGCATGTCGTCAATATAGACAGCCTCGCCGGTGGCGTGCTTGAGCGCGCTGTCATGGGCAAGCGCCGCGCCCGGTGCCGTATCGATGGCTTTAGCCACTGGCTGGCGCCTGAAGTGAGTGAGCGAGAGGAAAGAGCTCAGGCACCGTCTCACCGCTGATGCGCCGCAGGCATCGCTCCAGTAATCCCCGTGCGGCGAGCATCCGGTAGGATGCGCTCGCCCGCATGTCGGAGATCGGGGCAAAGTCTTCCTCGAGAGCGGCCCCGGCAGATTCCAGTAAATCAGGGTGGGCAAGCTGGCCGGTTAGCGCCTGCTCACACAGGGCGGCCCGCCGCGGTGTGGCCGCCATGCCGCCAAAGGCGACCCGGGCAGAGGTGATGGTGCCGTTGTCGATCGCGAGGCCAAAGGCGCCGCAGACCGCGCTGATGTCCTGATCGAAGCGCTTGGAAACCTTCCAGCAGTGAAAGTCGGTGTGCGCGTCCAGCGGCACGCTGACGCTGGCGACAATCTCACCGGGCGCGATGTCCCGCTTGCGGTAATCGATAAAAAATGATTCCAGCGCCACGCTGCGTTTACCGTCGGCGCTCGCGAGTTCTACAGAAGCGCCCAGAGCAATGAGCGCCGGTGCCAGATCACCGATGGGGGAGGCGTTGGCGATATTGCCGCCGACCGTGGCCTGTGCCCGGACCTGCCGGGAGCCAAAGCGGTGCAACAGCGGTCCAAGATCCGATGCCAGCGCTGACAGCGGTGCAATGCATTCGGCCAGGGTGACGCCCGCCCCGAGTGTGAGGCCGCGGGCATCCTTTTGAATGCCCCGCAGTGCTTGCACTTTTCCAAGATCGATAATGCCCTGAAAACGCTTATGGTGCTTATTGACCCAAAGACCCACGTCGGTTGATCCGGCGATGAGCTGCGCATCCGGCAGTTGCCGCTGGATTTGCCACAGGCTGTCGAGACCTATGGGCGCCGCAAACCGGCCCTTTGATCCTTGCATATCAAGAAAGCCCGTATCGCCCTGCCACTCACGCAGTGTCTTCTCGGCACTCGTGCGCAGAGAGTCAAAGGCCGCGGGTGCGGGTTGGGTGCAGGCGCTTTTTGCGGCGGCGATGATGGGTCCGTAGCCTGTGCAGCGGCATAAGTTGCCGGCGAGGACATCGTTGATGGTCTCGTGATTGGCGACGGCCTGCCCGCGGGCACAGGCATCATGCAGGCCCGCGAGGCTCATCACGATACCGGGCGTACAGAAACCGCACTGCGAGCCGTGTTCGCGCGCCATCGCCTGTTGCACCGGATGCGCTTCGGCATCCGCGAGGTGTTCGACAGTAAGCACCTGCATGCTGTCGACCGAACCGAGTGGAACGATGCAGGCATTCACCGGGTCATATCGCAGTGCACCGTTTCGCAGACGGCCGAGCAGTACCGTGCAGGCGCCGCAGTCGCCTTCGGCGCAGCCTTCCTTGGTGCCCGTCAGGCGTGCTTCGAGTCGCAGAAAATCGAGCAGTGTCTGGTGCGGATCAAAGGACCATCGCCGGACAGTCTCGCTGCCAATGAGGCAGCGGAACTCACTTCGTGCGCTTGCCATGTTGTCGCGAAAGGAAGTCAGCTGCCCCGGTAGGTGCTGTAGCCGTACGGGGAGACGAGCAGCGGCACGTGGTAGTGCTGGTTCGCATCATCGATGCCGAAGCGGATCACCACGGTGTCCAGAAAAGCAGGCGAAGAAAGCACCACCGCGTTCTGGCGGAAGTAATCGCCCACGCCAAAATGCAACTCGTAAGTGCCCGGCGCAAATGCCTCGCCGGACAGAATCGGGCCGTCATTGCGGCCATCGTCGTTGGTGACGCCGCTGCACAGTTTGTTGTGCTCGCCGTCCAGCCGGTAGAGCGTCCAGGCGATCGCGGCGCCCGGTCGACCGGCCGATGTATCCAGTACATGAGTGGTCAGTTGTCCCATTGTGTTCTCCTTGCAGGGTCCCGCCTTGCGGGCCCTTTGTCAGTTCTGATCTGTGGTTTTCCGACCGATGTGCGGCAGTCTCACACAGCGTCGTGCTACCGTCAGCCTCGGCCCCCACCAAAACACTTTCAAAGATAATTTGATAATACCGGGAAATCTTCTTTAAAGTCTCGGCTAATATTAAGGTGGAACCCCGACTGAAAACATCAGCCAAAGCAGACCTCCCATGAGCGACGACGCACCCTATCCGCGAGACCTTATCGGCTATGGCCCAAATCCTCCGCCCGCGCAGTGGCCGTCAGGGGCGCGCATCGCGCTGCAGTTCGTGGTGAATTATGAAGAGGGCGGCGAGAACTGCATTCTTCATGGTGATGCGGCATCAGAGGCCTTTCTTTCCGAGATCGTCGGCGCCGCCCCGTGGCCCGGCCAGCGCCACCCGAGCATGGAATCGATCTATGAATATGGCTCGCGGGTGGGCGTGTGGCGTCTTTTTGATCTTTTTGCCCGCTACGAGATTCCGCTGACGGTGTTCGCCGTGGCGATGGCACTCGAGCGCAACCCGGCGGTGGCGCAGGCGGCCATGGCAGCGGGTTACGAAATCTGCTCCCATGGTTACCGCTGGATCGATTACCGCGATGTGCCTGAAGACATCGAGCGCGAACACCTGGAACGCGCCATCGAGACCATTCGCAGCCTGACCGGTGAGCGCCCGCTCGGCTGGTACACCGGCCGCACCAGCGAACGTACCCGGGCACTGGTTGCCGCCGAAGGCGGGTTTCTCTACGACGCCGATGACTACAACGATGACCTGCCGTTCTGGACCAAGGTCAACGGCAAGTCGCACCTCGTGGTGCCCTACACGCTGGACAACAACGACATGCGCTTTGCCACGGCGCAGGGTTTCAACAGCGGCGATCAGTTCTATAGTTATCTTCGGGATGCGTTCGATGTGCTTTATGCAGAAGGCGAGCACACCCCCAGGATGATGTCCGTCGGTCTTCACTGCCGGCTGGTGGGCAGACCCGGCCGGCTGGCGGCGCTGGCACGCTTTATTGAGCACACCCGCCGCTTCGATCATGTCTGGTACTGCCGGCGCATCGATATCGCCCGCCACTGGCGTACTGTGTATCCTGCGGTATCGTCGTGACCGGGCCCGTCAGCGCGATGGATCGCACCCAATTTATTGAGCACTTTGGCGGCGTCTACGAACACTCACCGTGGATCGCGATGCAGGTATTCGATACGGGCCTTGGCCCGCTGCTGAATACGCCGGCGGGTCTGTCCAGTGCAATGACGGAAGTGGTCGAGCAGGCCGGGCGCGAGCCCCAGCTGGTGCTGCTGCGCTCGCACCCCGATCTTGCCGGGCGGCTCGCGGTATCGGGCGCCCTGAGCGCTGCCTCGTCGGCAGAACAGGCAGGCGCAGGCCTCGACCAATGTGCGCCGGAGGAGTTCAGCGAATTCACGGATCTCAACACCCGTTATGCGGAAAAATTTGGTTTTCCGTTTATTGTGGCGGTCCGGGGTCTTGACCGCGAGGGTATTCTTGAACGGTTTCGCCAACGCGTGGAGCATGATCTCGATACCGAATTCGAGGAGGCGCTCAGCCAGGTGCACCGCATCGCCCGCCTTCGTATGGATGAAGTGTTCGACACCATCAGGGCCTAACAGAAAATGAAGCAGCAGGACGACACGCCGGAATTTGCCCGCCACCTCGTGAACCTCGCCGCGTCACGGCTCGGTGCAAAGACGCTGGAATGCAGTGATGATTTTTTTGCGCCGATGGAGCGGATACTGCAGGACGGCGAGCCGGTCTTCATTCCCGAGAAGTTCGACGACCACGGCAAGTGGATGGATGGCTGGGAGAGCCGCCGACGGCGCGGCAGCGGCCATGATCACGTGGTTTTGCGGCTGGGGACGCGGGGAATTATCCGCGGGCTGGATATCGATACCCGGCATTTCACCGGCAACTACCCGCCACAGGCTTCCCTTCAGGCCGCGGATGGGCCGGCCAGCGCCGCCCCGGGTGAACTTCACTGGCGGGAGATGCTCGGATCCACTGAGCTCGGCCCGGATCGCCACCATTATCTTGAGATATCAGACGATGCAGCGGCGACACACCTTCGCCTCAACATATTCCCCGACGGCGGTGTGGCGCGCCTTCGGGTTTACGGCGAACCGCTGCCCGACTGGTCACAGATGGACGAAAACATCCCGGCGGAACTTTCCGCGATTGCCAACGGCGGGCGGATCGCCGGCTTTAACGATGCCCATTACGGTAACCCGTGGGTGATCCTGACCGAAGGGCGGGGCGTTAACATGGGAGACGGTTGGGAGACCCGACGCCGGCGTGAACCGGGCCACGACTGGATACTGGTGCGTCTTGGGGCGCCCGGCGTGATCGAGAAGATCGAGGTCGACACGGCGCATTTCAAAGGCAACTATCCTGACCGCTGCTCGGTACAGGCGGCGCTGGTCGAAGGCCTGGATGACGCTGCCTTGAGTGAGCGTGCGGGCGAATGGCCGGAACTTTTGCCGCCGAGCAAGCTTGAGATGGATCGCCAGCATTTTTTCGAAGCCGGGGTGCTCAATGAAATCGGAGCTGTCAACTGTCTACGGCTCAACATCTTTCCCGATGGCGGGGTCAGCCGCTTTAGGGCCTTCGGCAAGCCGCGACGCTGAAATGGAACCACTGGCGCTAAAGCCCGAACCTTTGACCGCAAAAGCCTTCGCCGCCTTCGGTGATGTCATCGAAGCGCGCGCCGACACGGTGATCAATATCAACCAGGGCACCTCGCAGCGCTTTCATGATCTTGCCCGTGTCGATGTTGCATCCGGCGATGGCCATCCGCTGGTGAATATCTTCCGCGCCTCCCCTTATCCCGAACCGCTGATCCTGTCGATGATGGAAAAGCACCCCTTAAGCTCGCAACTCTTTATGCCGCTTCAGGATCACACTTATCTGGTGGCGGTTGCTGAAACAGCGGACAAGGTCAGGGCATGCGATATCATGGTTTTCAGCGCAGACGGTCACCAGGGCGTCAACTTTCGTCCCGGAACCTGGCATCACCCGCTGCTGGTGCTTAAGCCGCAGGATTTCCTGGTTGTTGACCGGGGCGGCAAGGGCGAGAATCTTGTCGAGCAGGCCCTCGATCAGGCAGTCTCGGTAGCGCTTGCATAAACCAGGCCACAGGATTCCTTTGCCGATAAAGGACGCAGTTGGGCAGTTATCAAGGACACATCCTATGAAAAGCATCTATAGAAAATTCGCTGGTACGGCGCTCCTCGCGGTGTCGCTTCCCGTCTTTGCCCTGCTCGCGGGTAAGGCAGAAGACGGCGGACCGCTGCATGACCATTTCTGCATGGGGTGTCATGTCAACATGTTCGGCGGGGATGGCAGCGCCATCTATCTTCGAACCGAGCGCCGGGTCAACAGCATCGAGGGACTGATGGGGCAGGTGGCTTTCTGCAATGAGCAGACCAAGGTCGGTCTTAACCAGCACGAGATAGACGATATCGTCGCCTACCTGAACGAGTCTTACTACCAGTTCGAGACCGACTAGCGCTTTCCCGTCAGGGGCGCAGAATCACCTTGGGCGCGCCACAGCGTCCTGCGTGCAGTTCCGCAAATGCCGTGCCGCCCTCGGCGAGCGGTCGCTCTTCGATCCAGTCGAGTGGCCCCAGAGCGCCGGCATGAAGCTGCGCCAGTGTAGTCCGGAGATCAAGCGGCGTATAGGTGTAGGTGCCGATGAAAGTGATCTCCTGCAAGGTGATTCGCCGCACGTCCACACCGTCATCGTTATCCATCAGCCCGATGTGCATGACGACACCGCCCGCTACCACTGCCGCGATAGCAGCCTGTCGCGAAGCTTTGCCCCCCACGGCGTCAACCACGAGATCAAATGTTGAATCCGGTGCCGATTGATCGATCGGATTAATAACCGTTGCGACAGCGGTTTTCTGGGCGCTCGCTCTTCTGAGCGGGTTGGTGTCTGCGAGCATGAGATCAAAAACCCCGCGATGGTGAAGCGTCAGCGCAGCAAACAGTCCGACCGATCCGCCACCAATCACGAGTGCCCTCGTTTCGCTGATGGGTCTCGCAAGTGAGCGCTCGGCAAGGTTCACTGCATGAGTGGCTGTCGCGGCCGGCTCGGTCAGGGCGGCAAGGGAAGCATCCATATCCCCGGGAATCTCGATGAGGTTTGTCTCAGGAATGGCGACCCGTTCCGCGAAAGCACCGGGTCGGTACATGCCAATCAGGTCGCGCTCTGCACAGAGATTCTGCCGCCCGTCAAGACAGTGACTGCAGCGGCCGCAGGTAATCAGCGGGTTAATGACAACCCGTTTTCCGCTGAGTTCGCCATCGAGTACCTTTCCGGCCGCCTCGTGCCCGAGAATGAGCGGCGGTACTCTTCGGGGGTCGTGGCCAAGGTAGGCGTGCATGTCTGAACCACAGATGCCGACCGCTTCGATCGCGACCAGTGCTTCTCCGGGGCCGAGCACCTCGGCATCCGCTTCTTCGCGAAATGCCATCTGTTCGTTGGCGATGTAGACCAGCGCCTGCATGACAGTTACCTTGCGGTGAAACCGCCGTCGACGAAAATCGTCTGGCCGGTGATGTAACTCGAAGCCGGTGATGCCAGAAAGACGCTGATCCCGGCAAGATCTTCAAGTTCACCGTTACGGCCTATAGCAGTCTTATCCGCAGCCCAGCTGCGACGTTCACGGTCAGCGAATACCGGGGCGGTCAATTCGGTGGGGAAGAACCCGGGCGCGATCGCGTTGCAGGTAATGCCGTCTGATGACCATGCTTCGGCCATCGCCCGGGTCAGCTGGCAGACACCGCCTTTGCTGGCGCCATAGGCGATCCCGTCCGGAAAGGCCCGCACGGACTGCAGCGAAGCGATGTTGATGATGCGGCCGTAGCCGGCCGCTTTCATTCCCGGCACCAGGGCCTGGGCGAAAAAAAACGGGGCCGACAGGTTCAGCTGGATGGTCTGATTCCAGCCTTGCGGTGTGACTTCCTCAGCTGACTGTCTCAGGTTGACCCCCGCTGCGTTGACCAGAATATGCACACCCGCAAAGGCTTCCTGGCAGCGCTCGGCAATTCCGGGAATGCTGTCGAGATCGCCAAGGTCACCGGCGAGGGCTACCGCATGCCCGCCGTTTTCCCTGATCGAGTCAACCAGCGCATCCAGGCGATCCTGGCGCCGGGCGACCAGAATGACGCGTGCGCCTGCCTGGGCCAGAAAGCCGGCGATTGCCTGGCCGATCCCCGAACTGCTTCCGGTGACGACGGCAGTCCGGTCATTGAGGTCAAAAAGTGACGGTATCCAGGTGGTCACGGTGCCTGCAGTTCAAACTGCTCGTCGGGAAAATACTTGTGCAGGCGGTCGTCTCCAGACAGGGCGTGACCCTCCATGCCTTCTGCCCGGGAGATTCTTGCACTTACCGCACCCACATCGCGGTTTGATTCCCGGTTCATCCGCTGCCAGGTGACCGTTTTGATGAATTTGCCGACGCTCAAGCCCCCGCTGTAACGCGCGGCACCCTTGGTGGGCAGAATATGGTTCGGCCCGGAAGCTTTGTCTCCGTACGTGACAGTGGTTTCTTCGCCCAGGAAGAGAGACCCGTAGTTGCTGAGGTTGGCGAGCCACCACTCAAGATCAGCGGTGTGGACCTCGAGGTGCTCGGGAGCATAGCGGTCACTCTGCTGAACCGCTTCTTCGCGCGATTCGGCAACGACGATCTCCCCGTAATCCCGCCAGGCCGTTTCTGCCGCGCTGCGGTTGGGTTCTCCGAGTCGTGCAATGCAGCCGGGCACTCTCTCGATTACGTCTTGAGCAAGGGTCTCAGAGGTGCTGATCAGCCAGGCCGGGGAGTCCGGGCCGTGTTCGGCCTGCCCGGCGAGGTCGGAGGCAACGATGTCCGGGTCAGCGGTGTCGTCTGCAATCACGGCGATCTCGGTGGGGCCAGCGAACATGTCGATGCCGACCCGACCGTACAGAATGCGCTTGGCTTCAGCGACAAAGCGGTTGCCCGGGCCAACCAGTATGTCGGCCGGATGGCCTGAAAAAAGACCGAACGCCAGGGCTGCGACACCCTGAACTCCGCCGAGTGCCAAAATCGTATCCGCACCGGCGAGGTCGGCAGTGTAGAGAATCGCCGGATGCACGCCCGCATCGCCCCGTGTCGGCGAGCAGGCGATAACGTGCTGCACACCGGCAACCTTCGCCGTGGTGACGCTCATCACAGCGGAGGCGATGTGTGCATAGCGTCCGCCTGGAATGTAGCATCCGGCCGTCTGTACCGGAATCAGGCGCTGTCCGGCGATGAGCCCGGGAGAAAGCTCCGTCTCGAACTCGGCCATGCTCTGAAGCTGCGCCTTCGCAAACTTTTCAACGCGCTCATAGGCGAACTGAATATCATCCCGGCCGCGCTGCGACAGGCTCTCGCCGGCGGCTTTGATCTCGTCGGCCGAGACAATGATGTCGCCGGTCCACTGGTCGAGCCTCTCAGCATAATCGCGCGCTTTTTGTTCACCGCCGGTTTCAATTTCTGCAAGCATTTCCTGCACGATCTGGCGCGCGTCGTCTTCGCCGCTGGCAGGTGACTTGGATGCTTTCTTAAGATATTTCATTTGCAAAACTCATGATCGGTATTGTTGGATTGAGACAATTGAAGGCAGGGCGCACATCGACCCCGCTTACTTTCCATAAATCAGCTCGGGCAGCCAAAGCGCAATCTGCGGGAAAAATATCACGCAAAGCAGTCCGATCACCTGGATCACCATGAACTGCATCATCCCGGCGTAGATATCCTTAAGATCCCATTCGGGGACCACGCCTTTCAGGAAATACGCCGACAGGGCAACCGGCGGCGAAAGCCAGGCGGTCTGAAGATTAATCGCCACCAGTATGCCGAACCAGGTCAGGTTAAAGCCGAGCTCCTCTACCAGCGGCAGCAGAATCGGTACGATGATCAGGACGATGGGCACCCATTCCAGCGGCCAGCCCAGGAGAAAAATCACCGCCATGATCATCAGCAGGATGACAATCGGTGCAAGGTCAAGACCGAGCAGAAACTCTGTCAGCATCATCGGGGTACCAAGCCGGGAAAACACCGCGCCGAAGAAGTTCGAGGCCGCCACCAGAAACATGATCAGTGCCGTGATCTCCAGTGTTTTGACCAGGGCATCCTGCAGTCCGCGCCAGCTGAGTTTGCGGTAGGCGAGTGTCAGCAGCAGTGCGCCAAAGGCACCCATCCCGGCGCCTTCAGTCGGTGTCGCCAGGCCGAAAAGGATCGATCCCAGCGCTGAAAAAACCAGCGCCGCCGGTGGCACTAGGCCGAGAAAGAACTCCCGCAAAACCTCCCGCATTGAGTCGGGCTGCTGATCCGGCGGCAGCGGGGGTCCGAGCGAGGGATCGAGGCGGCAGCGCAGCAGCGCATAGCCGGTATACAGGCTTGCCAGGAGTACACCGGGAATGACGGCGGCAGCAAATAGATCAGTGACCGGGACCTCCAGGATGGGCCCCATGACCACCAGCATGATACTGGGCGGAATCAGAATGCCCAGCGTACCTCCTGCGGTGATCGTGCCGGCTGCGAGGCGGACGTCATAGCCGGAGCGGTTCATGGTCTTGGCTGCCATGATGCCGAGGATGGTCACCGAGGCGCCCACGATCCCGGTGGCTGCGGCGAAAATGGTCGATACGAACAGTACCGCAATAAAAAGCGCCCCGTGGGTGCGCGAGAGCATCAGCTGCACCGCGGAAAACAGTCTTTCCATCAGCCCCGCTTTTTCCATGAGGATGCCCATAAAGATAAAAAGCGGAACCGCGGCCAGGGTCTGCTCCAGCATGACCCCCGAGAACTGGTAGGTCATCAGGTAGAACACCAGCTTGCCAAAGCCGATATAACCGAATACCAGACCGAGGAAGATCAGGGTAAAGGAGATCGGGAAGCCGACAAAGATCGCAAACAGCATGCAGCCGATCAGGATCAGGCCGAGGACTTCGTTGGTCATTGCCCCGGCCAGCGGTTGTGGGTTACGGCGTAAATGCTTTTGAGCAACTCGGAAACGCCCTGTATCAGCAGCAGTGCGATACCAACGGGAAGTGCGGTTTTGATCGGCCCCATCAACGGCATCCACGCCGTGTCCATACCGCGTTCGCCGCGCATCCACGCGAGGTAGGCGTAGTCATACGCCGCCCAGAGGCAGACGATCAGTCCCGGAAAATAAAAAGCGACATAAAGGACCGTGTCGACAATCCCCTGTGCCTTGGGTGACCAGTTGCGGTAGATGAAATCGGCCCGGATATGCACGCCTTTTGACAGACCGTACCCTGCACCAAGCATGAACAGGGCGCCTGCGAGCATACGGCTGATGTCGTAGGCCCACATCGTTGGCGCAGTGAAGGCATAGCGCGCAATAACCTCGTAGACCATGGCGCCAAACAGGGGAATGGTGAGCCAGCAGACGATCCGCCCGATCCACAGGCTGAATCGGTCAATGAAGCTGATGGTCCGAGCCATCCATGGCGGCATATCGTCCGGCAGATTGCCAGGCCCAGAACTGCGGCGCTCTGCGATTAATTCATCCGTGATATCCAGTTGATCCGGTTCATCTGCCATGGGCGGGTTCCGACTGACGACGGGCTTACATCCTATACCGAAAAAGAAGCGGGCACGAGGCCCGCTTCGGAATTTCAGTTACAGGAGCCGGCCCTTTCGGGCCGATAACGAAACGGCTATTGTTTTTGTTTGGCGTATGCCATCCCCAGGTTGGCGTTGCTCATCTGGGCGCCAGCCCAGAAAGGTACCGCGATATCTGCAAACTCCTTCATCGAGCCGTACACCTTGGCGAAGAACGCATTTTCGGCGTTCAGCTTGGCATAGAGCTTTTCGGTCGCCGCCATGTACTCCGTGAAGTAGTCGGCGGGGGTATCATGAAGGATGACGCCGTGATTCTCGGTGAGATCCTTGAGCGCTTTGCCGTTTTCATAGATACGGCGTGCGAGCGAGCGCATCAGGGAAGCGTCGGCTGCGACCTGCATGGCGTTCTGCTGATAAGGCGTCAGGCTGTTCCAGACATCGCCGTTGATGTACATGTCGGCGTTAACCACGACCTGGTGCAGACCCTGCAGGTAGTAATGCTTCAGCACTTTCTGGAAGCCAAACACGCTGTCAGGCTTGGGGCAGCACCACTCGGCAGCATCGATGGTTCCGGCTTCCAGGGCAGGCAGGATATCTCCACCGCCCATGGCCACCGCGGCTACCCCGATGTCCTTATAACTCTGACCCGGAATACCCGGCGGTGTCCGGAAGCGGTACTTGCGGAAATCATCCATGCTGTTGATCGGCTCTTTAAACCAGCCCAGTGCTTCTGGACCCACCGGCTGCAGCATCAGGCCTTTGATATTCATGCCCATTTCGGACCACAGCTCGTCGTAAAGGGCTTTGCCACCGCCGTTCAGGTACCAGGATATCCAGGCAATATTGTCGATCCCGAGACCGCCACCCGCGGTCGGCGATCCGAACAGCATCGCGGCCGGGTGATAACCTGACCAGTAGTGCGTCCAGGCGAAACCGCCCTCGATCAGGCCTTTATCAACGGCCTCCAGTGTCTGCTTGACGCCGACGACGGCGCCAGCCGGCAGCACTTCGATATCGACCTCTCCGTTGGTCAGCGCTCTGACCGTGTCGCCAAAGTCGTTGAGCATCACGACCTCATCTGCTTTTGCGGGAATCACGGATTGGACCCGGATCTTCACCGCGTGAGCCGATCCTGCGCTAAGCGCAAGACCCAGAAGGGCTCCGGTTAGGGTAAGTAAAGTACGTTTCATTTATCTCTCCCTCAGTTAGTGTCTACATTTTCCTCGTAGACCATTGTCGCTGGTGGTTACCAGCACCCTTGAGGTCAGGGCCGTTTCGGTATTTCTGCCGAAGTCTGTGCCGCTGGCCTCAAATTCAAATGTTGCATCGACGGATATCTTTAAAACGCTTTTCTCCGAATACGTTTTGTGTTCAGGCGCTTCGATACAGTTTGGTCATCACGAACTCGCGGTGGCCGAGCGCTTCTGCGGCGGTGAGCCGTCCGTTGCAGGTGCGCACTACCATATCGATCAGCGCATCCCCTGCCTGATCCAGGTTCATCTCCCGGCGAAGCAGGCCGGATACGTCGAGGTCGACGTGCTCGCCCATGGTCCGCACGGTGCGCGGGTTGGCGGTGACCTTGATCACGGGCTCGATCGGATTGCCGATGATGTTGCCCTGGCCGGTGGGGAAGATATGGACGGCAAATCCCCCGGCGGCCTGCAGGGTGACGCATTCGGCTGCGGCCGAGGAGGTATCCATGAAATACAGCCCCGGACCTTTTTCTGGCGCTTCGGCAGGGGCCAGCACGTCGATGTAGCGGGCGTTCTTGCCGATCTTCTGCAGGTTGCCCATGGCCTTTTCTTCAATGGTGGTCAGCCCGCCCTCGATATTGCCCTTGGTCGGCTGGCTCTCTGAAAGATCGCTGGTCTTGTGGGGCTCAATCACCTGGTCCATGTAGGCCTGCCAGGTTGCAAACCACTTGTCCCCGATTTCCTTATTGATGGCGCGTTCCCGGCACAGATGTTCCGCGCCGGTGATCTCGGAGGTCTCGCCAAAGCAGTTGGTCACGCCTATCGCGTCGGTCTTGTCGATGAAGTTGCCGACGGTGGGGTTGGCGCCCATGCCGGAAGTCGTATCGGACTCACCACACTTGTGCGACACCCAAAGATCCGAGATCGGGCATTCTTCGCGGGCCAGTTCGGAAGCCGCCTGCAGGAAATCCTTTGCCACACGACTGGCGCTGGCGATAGTCTCGATATCGCCGTGCTGCTCAATCGCGAAGCCCTGGACGGGTTTGCCGGTTTTGGCGATACCATCGACGACCCGTGCGGTCCATCCGGGCTCAATACCGATCACCACAACGGCTGCGACGTTCGGATTGGTGCCGGTACCAATCAGGGTTCGAAAATGCAGTTCCAGATCTTCGCCGAACTGCAGCCGACCGTAATGGTGCGGCAGTGCAAGCGTGCCTTTGATGTTATTGGCGACGGCTTCACAGGCGGCGTTGGAAAGATCGTCCAGCGGCAGAATCACAACATGATTGCGGATACCGACACGGCCGTTTTCCCGTCGGTATCCAAAAAAGCTATGGCCACTCATGATTCACCACTTGCTGGTTTTAACGTTGTGGACGTGGACGTGATCGCCCTTGGGGATGTCGGTCACGGCGCGTCCGATATCTTCGCCATATTTGATGACCGACTCGCCGTCGCGGATATCGCGCAGGGCAAATTTGTGTCCCAGGGGAATCGGGTCGTTAACGGCAAGGCTGATGGTCTCGTCGGAATCCATGACCCAGCCCGAAAGGTTGCCTCCTGCCGCAACACCTTCAACCACAACGACACCCACAGCGTCGCGGTCATCGTGGACCAGAAAGTCAGGTACTTTGCTGCTCAATCCAAAACTCCCAAGTGATATAGGACAGTGTTCTAAGTCTTATATAAGAATTTGAGGTGTGTTATAACTGACCTGAATCACCATGTCAATCAAGGGGCAACCGCCCCAGAGCCAAGCGCAAACGCACTCCCTATCCCAGATGGAAAAAAGACCGCTGTACGAGCAGATCAAGGAGACGCTTCTGGCGCGGCTCGCCGCTGACTATTGGCGCCCGGGAGAGTTGCTGCCCAGCGAGCCCAAACTGGCCGGGGAATTCGGTGTCAGCCAGGGGACGATCCGGCGCGCGCTGGACGAAATGGTCTCCCAGGGCCTTCTGACGCGGCACCAGGGCCGCGGTACCGCCGTCACCGAACACACGCCCTTTCGGTTCTTTGATCTTCTCCGGGCTGACGGGGCCCGTGAACTGCCCGAGAGCAAGACCTTGAGAATTTCGGTCAACGCCGCCAGCCGTACCGAGCGTGATGCCCTGGAGCTTGCCACCGGGAAAAAAGTGATCCGGATCATCCGGGTGCGTTATCTTAATCTCGAGCCGAAGATATACGAGACCATTTCGGTTTCCCGGGATCTTTTTTCAGCGTTTGCCACCATGGACGCCCGTGACGTGCCGAACACCATCTATAACTATTACGAACAGAAGTTCGGCGTACCCGTGGTCAGCAAACGGGACCGTCTTCGTGCAGCCAGTGCAACGCAGGTCGAGGCGCGCTACCTTCACATCGATGTGGGGACGCCGCTGCTGGAGATCGAGTGCGTTGCCTACAGCCACCGAAACCAGCCGATTGAACAGCGGATCAGCCGCTGCCTGACCGATGAGCATCACTACTGCAGTTCGCCCAGCTAGGGTACCGAGATCATCCTGACGGGCAACTGATGGAATTCGATTACGTCATTGTGGGCGCAGGATCGGCAGGTTGTGTGCTTGCCAACCGTCTTTCGGCCAGCGGCCGGCATCGGGTATTGCTGCTGGAGGCAGGGCCTCGGGACCGCTATCCGTGGCTGCACATCCCGATCGGCTATGCCAAGACGATGTTCCACCCGAGGTACAACTGGTGTTACGACACCGAACCCGACCCCGGCATGAACGGGCGATCGATCTACTGGCCGCGCGGCAAGGTGCTGGGCGGTTCCAGCGCGATTAACGGCCTGATCTACGTGCGCGGGCAGGCCGAAGACTACGAGCACTGGGCAGCACTGGGGAATCCGGGCTGGTCATGGCAGGATGTGCTGCCGTACTTCATCCGTTCCGAAAGAAACGAAAGAGGGGGAGATGCCTTTCATGGTGAAGATGGTCCCCAGGGTGTGTCCGATGTCGGCCGTCCGAATACGCTGGCCCGTGCCTTTATTGATGCCTGTGTGGAGGCGGGCTATCCCGCGAACCCCGATTTCAACGGTGAAAGCCAGGAAGGCGCCGGGCCGTATCAGCTGACCACCTGGCAGGGCAGACGCTGTTCCAGCGCCACCGGATACTTAAAGCCGGCGAGATCCCGGTCCAACCTCTCTATCGAGACAGGCGCCCATGTCTGCCGCGTGGGATTCTCAGGTGCCCGGGCGAATACCGTGGTGTTTCGCCAGGGTGGGCGGGAGAAGACCGTGAGCGCCCGGCGCGAGGTGATTCTCAGTGCCGGTGCGCTGCAGTCGCCGCAGCTGCTGCAGCTTTCCGGTATCGGTGATGCGGACCTTTTGAAGCGTCACGGTATCGAGGTGCTTCTCGACCGGCCGGCGGTCGGCCAGAACCTGCAGGATCACCTTCAGGTCCGGGTCATCCACCGCTGCAACGAACCGCTCACCACCAACGACGATATGCGCAGCCTTTGGCGGAAACTGCGAATGGGCATGCAGTATGTTTTCCAGCGCTCAGGTCCGATGGCGGTTGGCATTAATCAGGCAGGTGCATTTTTGAGAACCCGGTCCGGTCTCGACCGGCCCGATATCCAGTTTCACTTTGCTGCGCTTTCGGCCGACCTGCCGGGCGCGCCGCTGCATGATTTCCCCGGATTTACCGCTTCGGTCTGTCAGTTGCGGCCCACCAGCCGGGGTTACCTCGAGATTGAAAGCGCTGATCCGATGGCGCGCCCGGAGATTCATCCGGGTTACCTCTCGACCGAAAACGACTGCAGGATCGTGGTCGACGCACTCCGAGTGACACGGCGAATCGCTGCGCAGCCGGCCCTGTCACAGTACATCGTTGATGAATACCAGCCGGGGCAGCAGCTTCAGTCGGATGAAGAACTGCTGAAATTTGCACGCGATACCGGGGTCACCATCTTTCATCCATCAGGCACCTGCCGGATGGGGCCTGATGATGAGGCCGTGGTCGATGCCGCTTTGAAGGTGCGGGGCGTGTCAGGGCTCCGGGTTGTGGACTGCTCCATCATGCCGACGCTGGTCTCCGGTAACACGCATGCGCCGGCGGTGATGATTGCCGAGAAAGCCTCGGATCTGATCCAGGCCGATGCCGGGAACTGAAGCCGACGTTGGGGATGCGGGGTGTCGTCTGCCGCGTGGGCGTATCAGTTGCCGGCATCTTGTGCGAAAGCGATTGCGGCTTCGACGGCACGTCGCCAGTCACCAAGCCGCGACTGGCGTTCGTTTTCATCCATTGAGGGGATAAAGGTCTGGTCCGCGACCCAGGCCTTTTGCAGGTCGGCCAGAGCGTTAAAGACCCCGGCCTGAAGGCCGGCAAGGCGCGCAGCCCCGAGCGCGGTTGTCTCCAAAAGTGCGGGGCGCTCGACCGGGGTATCGCTGATGTCCGCGAGGTACTGCGCCAGCCAGTCGTTGCGCGCCATTCCGCCATCTATCCGCAGCATCGTGGCGCCCTCGCCAACGTCATCGGCCATTGCCTCCAGGAGTTCATGACTCTGGTAGCACACGGCTTCCAGGACAGCCCGTGCAATATGTGCGGGCCCTGTGGCGCGGGTCATGCCCAGCAGGGTGCCCCGGGCATGGGGATTCCAGTAGGGCGCGCCCAGCCCGGTAAAGGCGGGCACCAGATAAACGCCATCGTTCGATTCAAGGCTGGCCGCGAGCGTTGCGGTCTCGGCGGCAGAGTCAACCAGACCGAGGGCGTCTCTCAGCCACTGTACGCTGGCGCCCGCCATGAAGATCGAGCCTTCCAGCGCATAAGTCGTCTTTCCATCGAGGCGGTAGCCGACGGTGGTGAGCAGACGGTGGCGCGAGTCGTGGGCCTTGCGGCCCGTGTTCAGGATGGCGAAGCAGCCGGTGCCGTAGGTGCTTTTGAGCATACCGGTCTTAAGACAGCCCTGGCCGACCAGTGCGGCCTGCTGATCACCCACCAGCGCACCAATCAGGATGGATTCCCCGAGTACATCGGGGTCGGTGGTGCCGAAACTGTCTGCAGTATCAAGAACCTGCGGCAGGATTGCTTCGGGGACTCGAAAGCGTGTCAGCAGTGAGTTATCCCAGCACTGTTCGTGAATATTGAAAAGCGCGGTCCGCGAAGCATTGGTGGCATCTGTCGCATGCATCCTGCCGCCGGTCAGGCGCCACAATAAAAAGGTGTCGATCGTGCCAAAAGCAAGATCACCGGATTCGGCGCGCGCTCTGGCGCCGTCGACATGATCAAGAATCCAGGCAATTTTGCTCGCCGAGAAATACGGGTCCAGCAGCAGTCCGGTTCGTGCCGTGATATCCGCCTCGTGGCCCTGGTTCCGCAGCGCCTCGCAGGCATCTGCCGTGCGCCGGTCCTGCCAGACAATCGCGTTATGGATCGGCGCTCCGCTGGCACGATCCCATATTACGGTGGTCTCACGTTGATTGGTGATGCCGATGGCCGCAGGCGGCTGATCGGCTTGTGACAGCACCTGTCGGGTGACCGACAGCACTGAAGACCAGATGGCTTCGGGATCATGCTCGACCCAGCCATCGGCCGGATAGTGCTGGGTGAATTCCTGCTGGGCGACATGCAGCGCCTCGCCTTTGTCGTTGAAAACAATAGCGCGGGAACTGGTTGTGCCCTGGTCAATCGCAAGAATTGAGGGTGTTACTGTCACAAAAAGATGCTCATCGAAGCGGTTTCGGCATCTATCCTATCGGATCGGGCTCTCGCTGCACCACCTCGGTGTGATTACCCCAGGACTTCAAGTAGTGCTGATCGGTAAAATTGGGTTACGCCGCCCGCTCCAGCGTGCTGGTGAATAACCCCGGCACCTTGATAAAGAGAGTGAAAGACAATGAGTGAGAACATCTCGAAAGTCGTGCACGCGCCCGGCCCTGCGGTGCTGCCGGTGGTGGGCGTGGAGGATGTTTTCCCGGTGCACCGGATTTACTGCGTTGGGCGCAACTACGCGGCGCACGCGGTCGAGATGGGCCATGATCCGGATCGTGAAGCACCGTTTTTCTTCCAGAAGAATCCGGATAACCTTCTGCTTGAAGGCACGTTCACTTACCCCCCGCTGAGTGAGGATGTGCAGCACGAAATCGAACTTGTTGTAGGTCTTAAATCAGGCGGCTCTGACATCTCCGTCGCCAAGGCTTTGGACTGTGTGTTTGGCTATGCGGTCGGCCTGGATATGACGCGGCGCGACCTGCAGGGTGAGATGAAGCGCCAGGGCCGTCCGTGGGAGATCGGCAAGGCTTTCGAGCAATCGGCACCGTGCTCGGCCATCGCTCCCGCGGAGCGCATCGGCCATCCGCAGGCCGGGGCAATCCGCCTCAGCAAAAACGGCGAGCTGTGCCAGTCAGGGGATCTCTCCCAGATGATCTGGAAAGTGGCGGAGATCATCAGTGAGCTGTCGCGGTATTTTCTGCTTTGCCCGGGTGACCT
>CEPV01094554.1_pt1 | contig 27108 bp, 23 predicted proteins | sample 530451 | NCBI WGS metagenome assembly CEPV01 (sample SAMEA2620097, study PRJEB7988) | marine metagenome | isolation source: saline water (ENVO:00002010), including
GCAGGCAGGCGGCCGAACCCATCAGCGAAAACACCTCTCCGGCACCCGGTTCCTGCATTAAGGGCCTCACGGCCATGCTGGGTTCGCTGGCCCAACTTCCGTTTGACCGAGTCAACTCGGGGGCGCTTAACCTTCGCATGCAGCCTGAGCACTTTGCCGGTGATAAGGGGCTGGACCTACTTGCCGGACTGCTGCGAACATATCTCGATATGGGCGGATTGCAGATCCAGCTCTCTTTTGCATCCGTTCAGCAGCTACGTGACGCCCAGGTCAATCCGGAGCAGTATCGTGATCTCATGATCCGTATCACCGGCTACAGTGCGGCGTTTGTAGATATGACGCGCAAAGCTCAGGACGAGATAATCCGTCGCGAAGAGCTGTCTGCGTAACGGGTCAGCATCACGATGCTGTGACGCCCGATACCCTTACCCAAGGTAGAATACTGGCTCCCGAATTCAGCCGTTCTGACGAAATCGACTGTACCGATTGCAGCAAGTCCACCATATTGCCGCTGATGGTGGTCTCCTGAATGGGAAACTGGATCTTCCCGTCCTTGACATAGTAACTGTTCTTGGCGACACCGGAAAAATCACCCCGGTCGTTAGGTCTTCCTCCCGAGAAACGATTGATGTAGATGCCTTCTTCTACATTGGCGATGATGTCGTCAAAACTCTCATCGCCTGCGTCGATGACGTAGCAGCCGCCGTTATTAGCTGCGCGCTCCATATTCAACTTGTTGGCGCCGTAGAGCGACAGCAGATAAGTGTTCAACTTGCCGTTTTCCACAATGGTCAGGTTCTCAGCCTTATAGCCATCCCCGGTGACGAAGTAACCTTGTGTCAGATCATCACTGAGCGGGAGTGAGTGTAAGCTGAGACTGCTGCTCGCCACCTGCTCTCCCAGTTTATCCTTGTAGACCGATGTGCCGTCGATCAAGGGCATGTCGCTGATTCGAGCTGTTAGAAAACCCGTGAACGTGGTCAGGCAATGAGGCGAAATAACGAGATCGCCAACGAATTTTGCTGGAATGCGTTGAGTTCGTACTTGTTCCGTGGACTGTCGCATCAACTCGTCCACATCATTTGTGGCGTGTATCGGTGTGTCGAGCTGATGAGTCGAATAACCAGTACCGTTCATTGACGACGTGTCTGTACCCTCTTTGGAGGTAAAGCCGAGGCCGACTTGATAGGAGCCGGACCCGGTCTGGAAGTCGATCCCATTGCTGTTAACCAGATGGCTCCTACGCCTGAAAAAAACGATGCTGGCTGAGCTTAGGTTCAGTGTAGGGTAGGTACTTGCTGCATACTCGACGACCTCCTGCACCCGATCGTACATCTTGTCGTAATCCGGCTCGTCGATGCCCGAGCGGAATTGTTCTGCCGCTTGGTTTTCGGCAATGTCGTGAGCGGGCTCTGGGCTTGCAGCATCGGCCATGGTTTTGAGATTGTCTACTGCTTCGCTGACTGTCTCGTCATCAATCCTGTTTATACCGAGTCTGGCGCGTTTATCGGCGACGATGCCAGTCAGGGAAACGTCTGTCTCGAATGCCGTTCGCAGTAGCGAGATCTCTCCGTTTTCCGCCTGCAGTTCATGCAATTCGTCCTCTGCAACAGCGCACGCGGCCTTGTCAAATCCGGTCTTTTTCAGTGTTGCCAGTAGATCTTCTGCCAAATCATCTTGTGTCGACACGATCACTCTCCGCAAATATAGTCTTTCGTGCTACTCGCCAGATTGTCCTTTGTGGACACAGTTACTCTCCGCCAATGTACACTTTGGTCTTTACCGATGGCCCACCCATTCCCACAGGCATGGGCTGTTTCTTTCCGCACATGCCGGAACAGCTCCAGACCATCTCATCGGATAGCATGGTGACCTCCTTCAGCATATCGAAAGCCACACCCGATATGGTCGTATCGGTGATTGCCCGGCCGAGTTTGCCGTCTGTGATCTCATATCCCATTTGGACGCCGAACATAAACTCGCTGGTGCTGTCGGCCTGGCCATTGGTGGCGTACATCAAGTAATAGCCGTTCCGAATGGATGAGATCATATCCTCCAGAGTGTCAGTTCCCGGCAGAATGGCAGTGTTGCGCATCCGCACCAGGGGCTCATCGTGATAGCCGAAAGCTCTGGCATTACCCGTCAGAGGCATGTCGAAGTGCTCGGCCGTCTCCTTGTTGTGCATAAAGGATTTCAGAACGCCCTTGTCAATGAGAACAGCATCTTCGCTCTCTACGCCTTCGTCATCGAGATAGACCGGAACGGGCAGCGTCTCCCCTTCATAGGAGTTGGCAAAATCCACCAGTGAAACCAGGTCGCTGGCCACTTGCTGCCCGAGGTAGTCACCGGCCACGGAACCCGATCGAACGATGTCGGCCTCAGTGGTGTGACCAATGGCCTCGTGGGCAAGAATTCCCGCCAGATCAGAAGCCATAATGACGTCGTGGTAGCCTGCAATGGGTTTCACCGCTTGTTTCTTGTCCAGCAATCGCCCATACAGCACGTCGATTTCTCTCTTGCAGTCGTCTAACGACTGGAAAACGTCCTCAAACTGGCCGCGGCCGCCAAATGGCCTACCCAGTTCAACGGGTTCGCCTGCATCATTCTTTGTGGTGAGAAAAACGGAGATGATGGCGCGCGTATTGGTGTTGTGTCCTGACGATCCTTCCGAGGTGTACAGTTTCTTTTCCATCTCGAGACTATTCATAGCGACACGTCGTGCAACCAGATCAGGACAGTTGTCCACGACGTACTGATCCACCTTCTTCATGAAGGCGATCTTCTCTTGCTGGGTTAGTCGTGTCTTCTTGGTCGTAAAGTCGCTGTTGCCGGAACCAACGGCGACGGGTATGGAAGCACCTTCATCGCCGGACCGGCGTGCCAGGAAATCGGCATTCTGGCTGGCCATCTGAATGGTCCGCTCGATGCCCTCGTTGGACATATCGGGATTACAACTGAAACCCCATCTGCCTTTCTCAAATACCCGAGCGGAAACGCCACCGCTGGCATTGCGGGAATTTCCTACCATGTCGCCGTTCAGCAGTCCGATGCCTTCCGTGCGGTTCTCCTGCAGGCGCAGCTCAGTATACGAGGTAAACTGATTGGAGTATTTCTTGAGGTCAATCTCGTTTATCTGCATCTGTACGCTCCCTCTCTTTGCGTGACATTGGTGAGCTATTGTAACCCTTTGGTCGCGTTGGCCGTCTTAGCCCTACAGCGTCCAGCCTTCCCGGTACTGGTAATGGAGAAGCTGATCCGCTTCCGGGTGGTTGGGAAATGTCATGTTCTCTGCGTCCCACTCAAGTTTCGTTCCCGGCAGTTGTTGCGCAATGTTACCCAGAATGGCGATCTCGGTTAACGGTCCGCCATGATCGAAATTCGATCCCGGCGACTCTCCACCCCTGCAAGCCTGCAGAAAGTCGAGGTGGTGCGCAAGGTTGTCGGGCATCCCTTGCCCCCTTGGATCCGGTGATCTCGTTCCGCTCTTTAGGTATTCCTGCATCCTAGCTTCAGGAATGATTCGCCACTCCGCAGCGCCATGAGAACCGTAGATGATCTTGCCCTGCTCACCGACGACGAGCCCGCCCACGCCGCCGGCACCCAGGATGGGAATGGTTTCCTCGTCGTCGCTCAGTTCTTCCGGGCGCGGCGGGGTGAAGTGGTCGCCATCGTACCAGTAAAGCGCCACCGGCGGACGCGCTCCCTCAGCAGGAAATTCATAGTGTATTCTAGAAGAACGAGGAAAGGTCTCTTTGAGTTGCCGGGCATCGTACCCATGGTCCTCGGCCATGATCGTGGTGGGTGCACCCAAATTCAGAGCGGAGACCATCGGGTCGCCGGCGTGACAGAAGAAATCACCGATCATGCCCGACGAGAAGGGCCGGAATCCCCGCCACATGCCCGGATGGTAGCTTGGGTGAAACCTACGATAAGGCACGGGACCAAGCCACAGTTCCCAATCGAGCGTAGCGGGGATGGCGTGTTCCTCGTCGGGGTCCGGCAGCCGATCAAACTGGCTGAAATTGAAGGCCGCCTCCACCAGATGTATTTCACGGACAGTGCCGATGGTACCGGAGCTGATACATTCACCTAATTCGCGGCTGGTTGCATAGGAGTGGCCCTGATTCCCCAGTTGGGTCGCCACCTTGTGCCTGCGGGCGGCCTCGGTCATCTTACGCACCTCAAGCAGGGTGTGGGCAAGGGGCTTTTCGCAATAGACATGCTTACCGAGCGCCATGGCAGCCAATGCGATAACGGCGTGGCTATGGTTTGGGGTAGAGATGATGACTGCGTCGATGTCCGTTTCTTGTGCCAGTAACTGACGATAGTCCTGGTATTGGGACGCGTCCGGATAGTACTTCTGAACCCGTCTCATTTGCGCCTCATCGACGTCGCAAAGTGCGATGATCTGCGCACCGGCCTGTGTCGCCGTTCGAACGTTGACACTACCCATTGAGCCGAGACCAATAGCTGCCACTTTCACTGATCCGCTTCGCTCATTCGAGTTACTCATCTGCGCCCCTGGTTGTCAGGCTATAATGTGAATCCAGCAAGTGGAACCGAGGCACGGAGTATAAATGAATAAGATAGAGTTTGGGATCGGATTGCGCCGCCTGGACAGTGTAGCGAAGGACGCGAGCTTAGCTGAGGAGTTGGGCTATGAGTTCATCTCTGCCGGCGAGCATGTCTTCTTCCACGGACCCATAGGCAACGGCCTGATTTCTCTGTCAGCCGCCGCCGGTGCCACGACACGAATAAAACTGATGAGTTCAATCACGTTAGTACCGCTTTATCCGGCGGCGCTGCTGGCAAAACAGGTAGCGGCACTGGACCTTCTGTCAGGCGGCCGTTTCAACCTGGGCGTTGGTGTTGGTGGTGAGTTTGCCAAGGAATTTGACGCCTGTGGTGTCAGCGTATCGGAACGAGGCGCACGCACCGACGAAGCGCTTCTGGTGATGAAACGGCTCTGGTCCGAAGATAACGTATCCTTTGAGGGTCGCTTCACTCAATTGCCAGGTGTGACCTTGAGTCCCAAACCTGCGCAACAGCCCCACCCACCCATCTGGATTTCCGGTCGTAGTGAAGCCGCCAAGCGACGTTGTGCCCTGCACGGCAATGGTTGGCTTCCCTACATGTATACGCCGGAGCACCTGGCCACCAGTCTGCAAACCATAGACGACCTTGCCAAGGAAGCCGGTCGGACAGACCCGGTAATCCCAGGACTTTTCATATTCTTTGCGGTACATAAAGATAGGGAGACCGGCCTGAAGATGGCGATCGACAGACTGTCCGTGCAATATAACCAGGACTTCTCCAAGCTGGCAGGCAGGTACGCGCTGGCCGGCAATCCACAGGATTGCATCGATAGACTTAAGGAATATACCGATGCTGGGGCGAGCACCATCCTTCTCAATTCTGCGTGTCCCAGTGATTATATGGCTGAAAACGAGCGTTTAATGGCTGCCGAGGTACTGCCGGCTCTGCGAGGCGGGTAGAAACACATAGGGAGATGATGTGAAGATCAGTTCAGCAATCGTAGCGACGATGATGTTGCTGCTCGCCCCAGTAGCGTCGGCAGAAGAATACACCCTGTCCGGCGATTCCCTGCCACAGGAAGGCGTGCCCAAAGGTACCGTGACGAAACACACTTGGCAGGACAGCGAGGTATTTCCCGGCACAACCCGTGATTATTGGGTCTATGTACCGGTCCAATACGATGCTGCGGAGCCGGCGGCCGTGATGGTCTTTCAGGATGGCGGGGGTTATGTAGCGGCTGAGGGACCGGTGCGGGTGCCGACGGTGTTCGACAATCTCATTCATCAGCGTGCCATGCCGGTGACAATCGGTATCTTTATCAGTCCCGGTCGGAAAGACGGTGTCGAGCCAAGTGTACAGCGGAGTATCGAGTACGACTCTCTCGGCGATGCTTATGCGCGGTTCCTGCTCGACGAGATCCTGCCCGAAATTGCCAAGGAGTACCCCCTGATAGACGATTCGCAAAGTCGTGCCATTGCCGGTATCAGTTCCGGTGGCATCTGCGCGTTTACCGTTGCCTGGGAGCGCCCTGATGCCTTCAGCAAGGTTGTCAGTCACGTGGGCAGCTTTACAGACATTCGCGGTGGTCATCAATACCCGTTCATGATCCGCAAGACTCGGGGAAACCCAAAACCCATGCGTGTATTCCTTCAAGATGGCGAAAACGACCTCAATGTCCCACCCGGAGATTGGACGCTTGGTAATCTACAGATGGAGTCTGCACTCGAATTTGCACGTTACGACTATCGCTTTGAGATGGGCCCTGGGGGACACAATCTTGAGCACGGTGGTGCCATTTTTCCCGATACACTGCGTTGGCTCTGGCGCGACTATCCGGGCGTCAAACGCGTCGATGACGGTTCCGCTAGCTTTGCCAGCGTAACCGGCCAGTGGCGTGTGCAGAGCAACATGCTGGGTCAAGTCAGTAACGGTCTGTTGACGATCGCCGAAGGCGATGGTGCGCTCAGCGCGGGACTCAGTTACGAAGACGGCGGAGAAATAGAGGTGTCCAATGTCAGCTTCACGGATGGCATCCTGAGATTTGAATACCCGGCGCCGTCGGCGGGTGGGGGAGTGCTGGCGGCCTGGTTGAAAGTCAGTGGCAATACCTTTGCGGGCCCTCTTGGCAGCGGCGGCATCGACTTCTCCATGAAGGGGTGGAGAGGCGGTGCGGCCGCCAGTGTTGACTGAATGGCGAACAGAGGCGGTGGACATGGCAAACGTAGTGGAGTTGGACGAGAAGACAAATCGTAAGTTCTTCTTGGATTCACCTGATGATCTGCGACCCGGTGAAAGGCTTGTATTTCTATTGGCCCTGCATGGCGGGGGATCGCACGGGACGTGGCAGCACAAGTATTTTCCGGCCCATGAGTACTGCAACCGGCACCGCCTGGTCGTTGCCACACCTTCAGCGGCGTCGCGAGAACCAGCGCGAAGATGGGTAGGGGAAGCAGACGATGAACATCTACAGAACATTGTCGAGCGGGTTCTTGACAGATTCGGCACAGACCGGATAAGAGCCTTTTGGTTGGTAGGGCACTCGCAGGGAGGTATGACTTCGAATCGCCTGCTCAACACCGACTATTTCGCAGATCGTGTTGATGGTTGGCTCAGCCTTTCCGGTGGTCGAATTGGGGCTGCCACGCGAGCCAACAACGCTGGACGGCCGCCGCAGCCAGGTACTGAGCCGAGACAAAGACGTCAGTTGACACGTCCCCCGGTTCCTGACTGTGATTTCTCCTTCATCTTTTCTGTTGGCGAACACGAGATCGAGAGTTTGCCGGATACGTCGCCCCGGGCTGCGAAGTATGCTGCCGATGCCAGGATTCAGCAGAATGACGTTGTTGACACTGAAGCTGGACAGATCCATGACACGACCTGCGATGGGTTTTCAACCCAAGCCTGGGGTCTGAGGCCCAGACCCGGCACAGCCCAGGTATTCACGTATCCAAACGCGAGGGACGGTCGCATCATTGCCGATGTGGTCCGAATGGATAAGGGGCACACGGAGGGATTTGAGCCCCGTATCACCGAGAAGATCATTCAACTCCTTATTCAGGAACCGGGCGGCAAGCTTGGATAACCGGTCAGTCAGTCATCCCGGCGCAGGTGTTCCCGTTCCGCCCACGCTTGCAGGATGATGGAGGAGCGGTTCAGCATGCGCAAGTATCCGCTCTCCTCCTCACCTTGCAGCTTGGCATTACGTGCCGGCTTATTCGGAGCTGCGTTGTATCGGCCGCGTGCCTGAGTCACTGACTGCGTCTCGAGATCGACTGCGACCGTGAGTACATTGACAGGCTCCTCTTCGCCCTGGGCCTGCATGGAGATCGACCAGATCGAGCTGCGACCGTCTGCACATTGATCGGAGTAGGACACGACGCAATGGTGCATAACCCTGCCCTCAGCCGCCAGTGCCCAACTGGAAAGCAGCTCTTGCACCGTCCAGCGCACGTGACCTAACTCCGGGGTCTCCTCAACCGTCTCGCAGGGGCGCAGCCCGCACGGATTCCAGCTTTGGAAATCGACGCTGTTTTCGCGGCTCAGGTGTCCGTGCCAGGCGTCGACCTGCCGCAACAACTTGGTGGCACTGCGTCCCTTCATACTGAAGTCCGGACGCGGCGGCGGCCCTTGGACCGCCACGCCGTCCTGCTGCACCACTCGACTGGGGGCGTATTTCATATTGTGGATGTAGTCGACGATGGGTCCCACAGCGCCCGGGTCCATCATGGAGTTGTTGACCAGAAACAGGACCACAGTACGCCAGAACTCGTCATGTTGGATTTGCCGGCCGAGGCGCGTGCGTAGGATTGCCTTAGCCAGCGGTCTGTCGCCCCCCATGCCAATTGTTTGGGCGAATCGTAGATTGCGTTCGATGGAATCGCGATTACGCCCCTGCATAAGAAGGTGAGACATGCGATGTGTGAGAGCAACCGGCAGGTCCAGGTCGTGGACACTGCTGCCGGTCGCCAGGAGCATGAACCACTTCTGAGCCTGGAGTGCAGGTGGGCCGTAAGGTTTGAACCAGGCGGCATCCATAAAGCTCGGCACTGGGTATTTTGCCAGCAAGTGTCGCGCGAGATCTGCGAACTGATCTATGCGCTGTGGTTTGCCGGCTATCGTCGGGGAGGAGTGCCAGCTCTCCGGGCTCCTCAGCCAGCTTGCATGGTGGTGGGACAAGGCAGCAAGGCCAAAGATGGCACTACGGTAGTTCCCACCCCGACAGAGGCGTTTGGCTTGCAGTACGTTGACGTAGCGATCGAACCTCAGCATGAGCCTACGGAAGGCATCGATGGCTGCCGCATCACTCTCGATCCATCGAAAGGCTTCTTCCTGGTGCGGTATAGGAGCGACTACCAGCTCGGCGATGCGGTGACGCTGCTCTGCGGTATGGTGAGCAGCGCCCCGTTCGCCGTGTCGATCGATCAGATGCGTGCAAGCGGCCCCGTCGGTGCCGTTTGCCGACGTGGCGGACTCATCAATTGCGACTGGATCCTCAAGTATGGCCATCTGTTCCTCAAGACCCATCGGTGAACGAAAGCGTGACAGCGACCATCGCCCTACGTGATAGCAGGGCATGTCCAACGGTGTGAGATCCTCCGTTAGGTAACTATACCCATGAAAGGCAAAGCCAGCAGGACGGTAATCAGAACCAGGAACGTTCCCAAGAACAGCATGGCCCTCCAATTGCCGAAATTCATGGAGTAGCCCATGCCGAAACGACTTTCCACCATCATGGAAGGATCATACTTGTCGACATAGAATAGTCCCAAAAACCAATGACTGTTGTCGGCAAGGCCGCCGGTTAGTGGCGTCTCGATGGAGCCTTTTTCAAGCAGTGCACCTCCCTGCCCGGTGCCTCTCAGAATACGAACCAAGGTGATGGCTATGAACGCAATCATAGCGGCCAGTATGGCGGCGAAATCCCAGCCGGTGCCGGTGCCCAATGACTCGGTTAGCGACCGTGCGATGCGAATGTGCTGCACTGCGAATGTGGTCAGGACCACACAGAAAAACAGCGCAAAGACGCTGAATACTTGGACCTGAATAGCATGATAGGCCTCTTGGGCAGCGACCGAATGGCTGCCGGAACCGCCCCGTAGCGATCGTTTTGAGCCGGTTATCAACACGCTCAGCAGAGCAAACGACGAACTGAGGACCAAACTCAGAATCGGCGCGTACATGACCGCAAAGATCGACTTCTCAGTGAGCTCATCTGTGATCCCAAGGATGTTGGCATAGCTAACCATCTGCTCTGGAATGGCCTCGTAACTGACTGCCACATAGACGATGGTTGCCAGTCCGGCGAGCAAGCAAGTGACTAGTGAAAAAGTGGCGAAAGCAACGTTTCTCGGCGAGGTTACCGCTAGCGACGCCGACGCCACTTCGGCTTGCCGCGCTACGGATCGGGGCGCAAGCTCCCGCGACTTCAAGTACATCCGAATATACAGCAGTGTAGCGCTGAGTATCAGCACCGCTGTTCCGGTCAGGTTGCCTGTTAGCGGCCAGCCGGCAAAGCTGATTCCCAGACCCACAACAAGGGATAGCGCCATCACCACCAGGCATCCCTGATTCCAATCTCGGCGGATGTTTCGAGCTGCATCTCCATCGCTGACCGCTTCACCAACGTAGGCCCCAAACACCAGGCCCTTGCGAACGATGCGCGGCAGAATGAGAAGGATTCCGCCGATCAGAAACACACGGATCGTGAGGGCCCCGTTCACTACCATCTCTTCAGTCATTTTGCGTCTCCTCTGGTGAACTGCCGAGGGCCCGAATCTCCATGCTGATCACCTGCAGCAACTCGTCGGCAGCCATGCCCGACTGCCGCAACCGGGCAAGCGTGGTACGTAGCTGATCCAGCAACCTGGCCCGCACGGGCTGATCCACTCCCATTGGCTCTGCGATCGTGGCGCCGGAACGATCGCGAAGGACAATGAACCCTTCTGCCTCAAGGCGGCGATAGGCACGGGCGATGGTGTTCAGTCCAACGCCCAGGTCCCGCGCAAGTTGACGCACCGGTGGCAGGGTCGTGCCGGGGCTGAGGGCGCCCGAGGCGACCAGCTGGCGCACCTGGCCGGCAACCTGCTCGTAGACAGGATCTTCGAGAGTGCGGTCGATGGTTAGGGTCAGTGCCATACAGGTACTGTATACAATATGGTGTACAAAAGTCAAGAGATACTTCGGATTGCAGAGGTGAGCAGGCAGATATGCACGATTTCCCCGTATACTGGAACACAGTCTGCCTGGAGTGCAGAAGATGATCGCAGGCCCGAAGTGGTTCAATTCACTACTGATTGGGATTCCTAACGAATGGGATTGCGTGACAAGCGAGTGTATGGCGCATAGCGAGCGGTGGTCCGGTACTTGCATTCATCTGTTGATCAGTCTTGGCGGCCTGCGGGAGGGCCGCGATTGGGGAGAACATCATGCGTCTTTCAATGATAGGTGTTGTAGCGCGAGCGGAGATTCGGACCAATAGAAGGCTGATCCACTATTGGGTCTACGCAGTTCTTGCCGTTGTCGTTGGGGTGGCCACCTATGGGCAGTTCAGTTTCCTGCACGGGACCTATTCGGGAATGTCCGCCACAATCGGCATGGTGGGGCCGCGCTACTTGATCTCTCAGACCGGCTTTAACTTGCTGGTCGTATTCTTGGCGGGCATCACCTTCCTTGCATTTGATGTCAGGGCCAGAGATGCCCGGGATAGGATGTCGGAGCTGCTGGAGTCCAGGCCCCCGAGCAACGGTGACTACATGACCGGCAAGGTTCTGGGACTGGTGCTTATCGCATGGTTGCCACTGGTGCTGGTCTGCGCGCTATACGCGCTTGCAGGTGTGCTATCCGCGGTCACGGATCTGCCATTGGGTGACTCAGTGGAACCGATGTCGCTGCTGGGCTTTTTACTGCATGCCTTTTCTGCGCTCTTTCTGTGGTGTTGCATGATCGCCTTGCTGGCGATGACGATTCGCTACCGCCTGCTCATCGCGGTTGTTTCGCTGGGGTTGATCGCCCTGCAGTTTTGGGCTGCCCTCAATGTGCCGCTATACATTCTGCAATGGACGAGTCTGATGCCATCCTTGGTGTTAGCTTCGGATATTTTACCGACGCTGGGCGCGGATGGTGATGGGCTGCGAATGTTGGCGTACGTTGTCTTCGGTGCAGGGCTGCTCTGCGTCGCGACGGCACTGAATCCCAGGCGCGACGGCAGTTCCAAGAGGGAGACGGTTTTGGTTTGCGTCGTGATGCTGTCGGCCTCCATTGCCTTGCTCGGAGCCAATGTCTGGCTATCTAACCAACGAATCGAACAAGGCGCGATATAGCGGGCAGCGCACGAAGCAAATCAGGCACGGCCAAGAGCTGACCTTAAGTCACTGTCCGGGACCCTCGTCCTGAACCCGGGCGAATCCATCGCCATGAACCTTGATCTCGAGGTCATCGTCCCACCCGGTGAGCCATCATCCACGATCCTGTTTACACTGAACCCTGGCATTTCGATTGAAGAGCTCACAGCAGACGGGATCAGGAGCACCTGGACGCACAGCAATGGTCTGTTTGAAGTTGCCCTGCCTGAACCAGCCGATCCTGGCGCCGTCGTACAGATCGCCCTAATGGCGTCAGGCGAGCCCAACGAAGCATTCGGCTATCTGGACACTCATTTGAATCCCTTGGATCATGAATTCACTGAGTCTCAGATCGTCATTCTTGGCACCAGAGCAACCGTCTTCGATGACGAATACATTGGCATGACGCCTGGCGGACACTGGTTGCCGTCGACAGGCACCGCGACGCCGATAAGTGATCCACGAACGCATCCACTTGACTACTTCATTCTGGATGTCCAGGTACATGTCCCTGAAGGCTGGCTGGTTGCCGGACCCGGTCGACGGCTGTCGGAAGGATCAGATGGTCAGATGGTCCGCTACCGGTTCAGACCGGACTCACCAGTACCAAACGTAGGGCTGTTGGCCTCGCGCTTTATTAGCAGAGCCACGAAGATGGCCGACATCGAGTTTGAGGTGCTTCTTTATCCAGAGCACGTCCACAACTTCGGGTTCTTTGCCGATGCGGAAGATGCAATCCGGGCGCGGGTCGGCGAGCTGTTCGAGGCGGCCGAGGCGCTTGGCCTTGCCTATCCCTACGATGGTCTGAGCCTGGTTGAAACACCGAATGCGCTCCGGGCATATGGTGGTGGCTGGCGCATGGACAGTGTCCAGTCCATGCCCGGGGTCATGATGATGCGGGAAAGCAGCTTCCCTACCGCCAGGTTTGAAGCCAGATTCGCAAACCCCGCCGATTTTGAGGATCTCGAAGGGGGCATAGGTGAGGCTAAATTGGCGGCGCTGGAGCAATACTTCGCAAATGACTTCAATGGCGGCAATCTGTTCATGGGGGTCGCCAGGAACTTCCTACATTTCCAGTCCAGTGCTACCGGTGAGGGCGCCCATGCGGTCAATTTTGTTCTGGATGAGTTGGTGACACGGTTGTTGACGGACAAATCCGGCTATTTCTCTGCACATGAGTTTGACAACTCCATCAACATTATTCTGAACCTGATTGTTCAGAACCTGGCTCAGGGCCAGATCGATGAGATCGGTCCTGCGTTGCGACTCGTGACAACCCACAGACCTTCGGTGTGGGACCGCGCCCTCGGAGCTTCGCTGGCAGACTTGGACCTCACCAATGCGCCGCGCACAGCACTCAACGTGGTATCGCTTAGGAGCGATGCGATATCTCGTGCCATCGTGGATGGGATTGGACGTCAGAAGGCAGCGTCCTTGCTGAGTGCGCTCATCGACCAATATAGGGGAGAGCATTATTCCACGGCAGACTTATACCGGATAGCAGAACGCCTTGGTATTTCGCTGCAACCCCTATTGGGCGATTGGCTTCACGATGCTGCACTGCCCGGATTTCTGATGTCGGCGGTTGATACGCACAGACTGACCGATGACGAGCACGGCAACCCCCGTTATCAGACGCGGCTGCTGATACGCAACGACGAGGATACCCCGGGCTTGATGCATCTAAGGTACCAATGGGGCAGCAAGAAGGAACCCGTATGGGATACCACCGAGCCCGTTCGTATTGCATCGAACAGTTCGATGGAAGTAGGCATGGTCACCTCAACACCGCTGTTTCAGCTTTGGACGCAGCCCTATCTCGCCCTCAATCGAATCGAGCAGCGCCTGAAATTGCCGGGTGTGGACAGTGAGCAGCAAATAGACGCCGGCCCCCTTCAGGGTCACCGAAGAAGCGACTGGGAACCAACGGTCACGGGCGACATCATCGTAGATGATTTGGACGAGGGTTTTTCTATTCAGGGCGAGCGGGATCCGGATGTCGATAGAGATATGGATCAGGGCTTGCCGGAATACCAGTTGCGGTTTGGCCAGCCTCAGTTCTGGAGTCGTGCTGTGTATTACGATAGCTGGGGTAAGTATCGGCGAACCCATGCGTTGGTCCACCCCGGTGAGGGTAACAGCCATGCCGAAATCAAAGCCAACTTGCCGAAAGAGGGGCGCTGGCAACTGTCGTATTACCTCGGTATTAATACTGGCGAAAACAGTGATCCGTAGTTCAGTCCGGGTGTGCTGCTGCGCTCATATTTGGGGAAATTCGAAATGACCCTCGTGTCCAACGGGGAACGCCGCCCCATCGAATTCGATGGTACAACAGCAACGCTTGGCTGGAACGAGCTGGGTGACTTTCACCTGCCAGCCGGTGAGGTGAGCCTGGAGGTGAGCAATGAGACCTCCGGGATTGTAGTCATCGTGGACGCCATTCGCTGGCGTCCCGGCTAGGCGACTTCTCGATCCGTTAAACGCAATTCCGAGGCGGAATGTCCGCTCTTCTGCAGTGGCACTGTAATGTGCGCTAAAGTTCCATATAATCCGGGTGATTGGCTCCACACACCAATTGATTCGTGAAAAAAACTCAGAACATAGGGTGAATTGGGTGAAACGCTACAAGCTAAAAGGCTGGTTCTCATTACAGGATGCGGCTGCAAGATTGACGGCCGACGTAGGTGAAGAGATTACAGTGCAGAATGTCCTCCAGCTTGTGATTGAAGGGCAGCTCGCGATCTCTTGGTACGCAAGACAGGCATTCGCTCGCGTGGTTGTGCCTTTCACGTCGTCATCGGCGCAACAGGGCTGGCAGGTGCTGGACAACGCCAACACAATCACACAGTTAGATGGTCCGCACCGGCTCGAGCTGGAATATTGCCATGCAGTCAAAGATTGGATTCACTCTTCACTGACCCAAAGAGATGGTGAATTGGCTCCTGCTGACGGATTCTTTGTATCGGATCACGACGAGAACATCTGGCAGATCATGGCATACCAGGAAGGGCAACGATATAGGGTCAAGAATTCCTGGAGCAGGATGGAGGGCTCCTATCGTCCCAGTACGAAATTCCCTCACGAGTCCGAGCTGGTCGTTCAACGCAGAGATATTGAGACGTTTGAACAGTCCCTGGGGGAATCTCAGTCACTCAAGACGCGGAAGTGGACGCCGGATATGCGACAGTGAGTTCACCTCTACACGTCTGTAGCCCGAACAAAGGTCGCGGCGGGCTGACCAAGCCATGCAGCGATTCGCATCACCATGCGGATGCCGGTTCGTCCCCCCTGCGCGAGGTTGGTCAAGGGGCTGCTACTGCCAATACCCAATTCGCCTGCGGCCTCCTTCCAGGTCAGTCCTCTCGTTTGTCGTTCAGCGTTCAGCGCTGCGTGCAACGACTTCGTATGGACGCGAAGATTTCTCCTGTCACCGAGCTCTGGCAAATGAAATCTCTCGGATTCCGCATCCTCCGTACCGGGGACAAAACTCTCCGGCGTGCGGTTTAGCCAGACCAGTTCTGCGACAACGATATCGCAGTGCTCACCCTTCACGTGGAATCGTCCGGGGGAGGCATCACGTAGCGCGGTTATCGTCGACGTGGCGATCGGATGCCAGCCACTTCCCGCCACATCATGACGGTTGATCTCCCGCGTCGCTGCAGCCCAGCTTAGCTGCCTCGCACAGCGTTGCTCATCCAGCGCGTCATAGAGAGCTCTTAGGTCGAAGTCCGACTGTGCCACTGAATCGTCTCGTCTGCTCTTGGGTTTCGTGTACCTTCTGATCGGTTCCGCCTGGCTGCAGATCGGTTCAGTCTGAACGTTTGTGGCTTTGTGTGGGCCGGAGAGACAGCTATCCACGGTTGCCTTTCAGATTGTGCTAATGTACTATACTTCTATTACAATAGATCAATTTCGTGGAATAGGGCCCTGAGATGGTTTACGTGCTCGATGCCGCAAGTGGCATACCGATCTACCGCCAGATCATTGCACAGGTGAAGACAGCGATCGCCAATGGTGAGCTGAACGGGGGAGATCAGTTGCCAACCGTTCGCCAGTTAGCCGTCGATCTCTCCATCAACCTCAACACGGTCATTCGAGCCTATCGCGAGCTTGAGCTGGAGGGGTTTCTCGATATGCAGCAGGGCAGCGGCACGTTCGTCAGCAACAGAAAGCCGGAGATCGATCAACTGCAGAAACAGCGCATGATCGATCAGATAGTAGCCGATATGGTAGCTCGCGCGTCCTCCTATGGCATTTCCTTGGGAGAGCTTGTGGCGGCGATGCGATCAACACAGGAGATGCAGTCATGAGCTCAGCTCAATCGTCCGATTCGTTCCTCGCCTTCTCCCCTGAGAAGTTTGCCACTACGCTGCGAGCGGACTTTCGCTTCGCACCCCTCAACGTGATGATCCTGCTCGGCATCCTCGTGACCGGACTCATCGTTCATCTAGGTTTCCATGGCTTCAGTGAATTTGCCGTTGGCTTCACAGTCGGATCGGCGGTATTTCTGGTATTGGCACTTAGGATGGTTCAGGTCTGGGAGACCGTCTTGGTACTCGGGACGATCGACGCACTGATCGTCTACCTGACCATGCGACCGGACAGCACGATCTTGGTGGTGACGATCGTCGTGGGGATCGTGTTGGCACCCTGCATACAGGTCGCCTTCCAGTGGGAGCGGGCGGTCCTCCTTCGATTCGGGAAGTTCAGAGGGCTGAAGCCGTCCGGCCTCTTCATGGTCGCACCAGTCATCGACAAGGTGGCGGAATTCGTCGATCAGAGGATCCGGGTCGCTGATTTCAGCGCGGAGACCACCTTGACCAGTGACACGGTGCCGGTCAACGTCGACGCGATCGCGTTCTGGATGATCTGGGATGCGGAGAAGGCGGTGCTGGAGGTCGAGCAATACAGTAAGGCGGTGACTTTGTCGGCCCAGACCGCACTGCGAAACGCAATCGGGAAACATGAACTGGCGCTGCTTCTGTCCGAGCGCGACAAACTGGGCGAGGAGATTCAGAAGGTTCTTGACGCGAAGACGAGTGCCTGGGGCATCACCATGCAATCGGTCGAGATCAGGGACATCATCATTCCTAAGGGCCTCGAAGATGCCATGTCGCGTCAGGCGCAGGCGGAGAGAGAACGGCAAAGCCGCATCATCCTCGGCACCGCCGAGACGGAAATCGCGGAGAAATTCGCCGATGCATCCACCCACTACGCCGACAATCCGGTCGCACTGCATCTGCGCGCCATGAACATGGTGTATGAGGGATTGAGGCAGAAAGGCTCCATGATCATCGTCCCGTCGAGCGCAGTCGAGACGATGGGGCTCGGCGCGCTCGGGGGCCTCACGGCGTTCGACAAGAACATCGAACCCGCCTCCCCGCAAGAGCCGGCTGAGATAGAGAAGACCGAAGAATAGCACGCTGGTGCACGCCTCTGGCTCGGCCAGAGACATAGTATACTTCCCGGCAACGGCACAGATCCGCAGCGGCGTCTGTACCTTGGATCACATTGCTGTCCAGAGAACAAGTAGAGCGAGGCACCTATGGAAAAAGGCAGTTCAGCGAATGGCTCGTCTGAAGTGGCGTTGATTGTCGGCGGCGGACCCGGGATCAGCGCGAGCTGTGCACGCCTGTTTGCGGGAAACGGATTCAAGGTGGCGGTCGCTGCACGCAGACCTGAAAAAGCTGCGCTCAAGGAGTTGCAGGAATCCTTCGGTATTCATCTCTATGGGTGTGACGCAGCGGAACCCGAGGCCGTCGCCGGGCTATTCAGTGATGTCACCCGGGATTTGGGACCACCGCGGCTGGTGGTACACAATATCGACGGCCGCGTTCAGGGCATCTTCCGACAGGGCTTGACCGAAGCAGATGCGGCCATGGTGTTGCAGACCGTCAAGAACTCCGCTTTCAGTGCGTTCCTTGTGGCACAACAGGCGGCCGCTGGGATGCTGGAACATCCAATCGGGGAAGGGGAACATCGTGGCACCATTATCTTCACCAATGCCAGTGCTTCCGTAAAAGGTTACCCAAAGAGCGGCGCTTTTGCGATGGCCTGTCAAGCAAAAGCTGGTTTAGCCCAGAGCATCGCGCGGGAGTTGATGCCCGAGGGGATACACGTGGTCAACGTTCCTATCGACGCCGCCATCGGCGTCACCCAGGCGGATGGCAGCCGTCAGCACCGCCTTGCCGGCACTTCCGAAAACGACAATATGGCCGATCCTGACTCCATCGCCGAAACCTACCTTCAATTGCACAGACAGCACAGATCGACCTGGGCGTTTGAAGTGGTGCTAAGACCTTGGGTTGAAAGGTGGTGAGGGATCAGCGACCGACTGATAGGCGATCTTGCCGGGCTACGCCGGCAGCGGGATAAACCGTTTCAACTTACCGCTGTCCTGACGCTGCAGGGAGTCAACCAAACGAATGTCGACCTGCGGTTCTTGCAGGCCGGCCCTTCGAACGCCATCACAAATGAGCTTCTTGAGACTCTTCAGGTCTACCGCACCACGTGTGCAGATCGCAATCTGCGCGCCTGAAGGCGTCTGCGTAACACGGTACTCAAGAACATTTGCCTCGCGCCCAAGTGGCGAACGGAAGACCTGCGGGTGCACGGTGGCCGACCCGTAGCGAAACAGATCATCCTGGCGCCCGAGTACACTCGTTATCCGTCTGTGACCTGAGCCACAGGGGCAGGGATCCTCCAAAACCGTGATTTCATCGCTCACTTCATAGCGGATCAGCGGCAATGCATGGTTGTAGAGATTGGTCAGCAGGAGTTTTGCGGCTCGCGTTCCAGCGGGAACCGGTTGGCCTTCAGCATCAACGGGCTCGACCCAAGTGAGATCGTCGGGCAGGTGCATACCCTCGCCCTGACCACAGTTGCCGGCATAGACCCCTTCGGACATTCCCCATACATCATCCACCTTTACGCCAAAGACCTCTTCGGCAGCGGCAGATATCTCTGCGTAGAGCGGTTCACCGCAAGTACCGATGCTGCGAGGGTGAATATCGAGGCGTCCCGACTGTGCTTCCTCGATAAGCATCTGCAGCGCAGACGGATAGGCGCCGAGCGAATCAGGTTGCACGCGGTTGAGCCCGGCGACGATCTCGCTTAGTGGCTGACTGATCGGAAATCGGTAGGAGTTTTGCGTATCGCGCGTGAAAGTTGCGAACATGGCGTAGGAAATGTGCGACGCTTTGTCTGCGTACACGTTCGCAGAGACAGGTCTTTCTAGCCGTGGCATCGGATTTGCCGTTGCTGCGCGCACTCCCCAGCGTGCGGATATTGTCGAAAGCACTATCCAGGCGTCCCAGTCGTAAACGAACGCGCCGCGTAGGCCGCTCGACCCACCGCTGGCAATAGCATGGTAACGATCGAACAGGTACGCGCCGCCAACGAGCCCGTTGATGTGACGATTCACCGTGGCAAGGGTAATTCGTGGATCCGGTGCGATCTCGTCGTAATTCGCCATCAGATCGGCTTTGGTCATGATTGGCAGGAGCGATATGTCTTCACTTTTGAAACTATCCGGGGAGAGATCGACGAGTCGCCGTGCATGCCAGGGCGAGCTTTCCTTGACCATCCGCAATAGCTCGCGCAACCGCAGTTCGCGGTGATCTCGAAGTTGTTCTTTGGACCAGGCGGTCTGTTCCAGCAATATGGGAAACATCCGATCCTGGTCCCGGCAGTGTTGCCTGCGAAGTTCGTCGTATTTCCCAGCCGAATCCGCGTCCTGCATGGCGTATGCTCCCTGTCAGCTTTAGTCGAAATAAACCACAGAAGGTTACGGGTGTCAAAACGAACGAATCCTCAAGCCTGGATGCAGGTCGATGGCGCTAGGTTTGTTTGCTTTCCAGCCGAAAATGAAAAATAATCGAAGAGTCACCCACTCAACCAGAACGCCACTATGAACAGCAAAATCGTTGTGCTCACTTTACTGGTTACTGCTAGCAGTAATGCCCTCGCGGAAACAAAGAACTACGACTGGCCAACATACGCCAGTAATCCCCAATCGACCAAATATGCGCCCCTTGATCAGATCAACAGAGATACATTCGCTAATCTGAGAGTGGTCTGGACTTGGGAGTCACCTGATAATGCGTTCTTGAAAGAGAATACACAATATTCCCACAGTGGCTTGAGGAGCACACCAATCATGGTTGGTCGAACGCTCTATATCAGCACGCCGATGGGCCATGTGGGGGCAGTTGACGCCGTGACCGGTCGACAGAAGTGGGTGTTCGATACAAGAACCTACGAACATGGGAGACCAGCGAACATCGGATTCAATCACCGCGGAGTTGGCTATTACGCGCGCGGCGATAAACGGCGAATCATCATGGGGACTAACAACGCGTTTCTGTGGTCTCTCGATGCCGATACCGGACTGCCGGATCCGAAATTCGGCGAAGGTGGCAAGGTCGATTTGACGATCGGCCTCAGGAGGGAGATTAACAGGAAGAAGTACTCCAACGTAGCTGCCGTGACCATCGTAGGGGATACGGTCGTTATGGGTTCCGTTATCTCTGATGAGCCGTTGCAACAGTTCTATTCAAAACGACAGATCGATATGCCTCCGGGTCACATTCGGGGCTTTGATGTTGAAACTGGTGAGCAGAAGTGGATTTTCCACTCCATTCCGCAAAAGGGGGAAGTGGGGAATGAAACCTGGGAGAACGACTCTTGGAAAGTCACCGGGTCCACCAACGTCTGGACCATGATGAGTGCAGACCCGGAACTAGGATACGTCTATCTGCCGTTCGGTGTCGCAAGTAACGATTGGTATGGGGGGCAACGTCTTGGCGACAACCTGTTTGCCAACAGCATCGTCTGTCTGGAAGCTGACACGGGAAGACTGGTGTGGTACTTCCAGACCATTCATCACGATCTGTGGGACTATGATCTGCCTGCGGCTCCGAACCTGGTGGACATTACAATCGATGGCCGCAAGATCAAAGCCCTGGCACAAGTGTCGAAGCAGGCATTCCTGTACGTGTTGGACCGGGTCACCGGCAAACCGGTTTGGCCGATCGAAGAGCGTCCCGTTCCCGCAAGCGATGTTCCCGGTGAGAGAGCGGCCGCAACGCAACCGTTTCCCACCAGACCGGCGCCCTTTGACGTGCAGGGCTTGACTGAAGACATCCTGATTGACTTCTCCCCGGAACTTAGAGCCGAAGCTGTCGCCAGCCTGGCGGACTATCGTAACGACGGGTTCTACACGCCGCCTTCCATGCAAGGTACCGTTACCATGCCCTACGACGGTGGTGGTGGCGAGTGGAGTGGTGCTGCCTTTGATCCGGATACCTCATGGCTCTATATCCCATCGACCACCCGGGCCAGCGTACTCACCCTCTTTGAGATGGACCCCGAAAAGACTGAGTTTCGGTATGTGCGCGGAGGAAATAGAATGCTGCGTGGCCCACAAAGGTTGCCTTTAACCAAGCCACCCTATAGTCGTCTCAGTGCCATCAATCTGGATACCGGCGACTTCGAGTGGGTCGTGCCAAACGGCAACGGCATCCGCCAGCGGATCATCGATATGGGATTCAAAGATCCAGGGCCAGTGGGTGTCTTCGGGCATACGCCGCCGTTATTGACCAAATCCCTGCTCATGCTGCTCCAATTCGATGATAACAAGCCACTACTGCGAGCCCGTGACAAGAAGACCGGTGATCTCATTGCTGACGTCGAGTTGCCCATGCGCGGAACGGGTGCGCCGATGACCTACATGGTCGACGGCAAGCAGTACATTTCGTTCGCGGCGATGGCAGGCGCCAAAGATGCCAAACTGATAACGATGGCGTTGCCCTGAGTGATGTAACTGTTGCATCAAGGGTTCTTAAACAGGTGTAGTGATGCACGGTAAGGCACTTGGGTAGGGAAACAGACACCGCCAAACGAGCACTGGCGCTTTACGGAGTGAAGGGTAATCTTCGCCGTGTGGCCTCTGGTCTTGACAATACATACCGCGTGGTAGGGGTGGATCAAAGGCTGTTTGCCTTGCGTGTTTCGAGTGGCATATCGATACGTAATAAGTCTGCTTTTCACATCGAGGCGTCATGGATGGTGTCGTTGCGGGACGAATCTGATGTCAGAGCACCCAAGCCGCAGCACACGAGAGATGGCAAGCTGGTTGGCGAAGTCCAACACGCCGACGGAGAACGAAGAGCGACCATGATGCTGGAATGGATTCCAGGGCGTAGATCCAGGCATCACGTGACCACATCCCATGCGTACGCGCTCGGCAGAGTCGCCGCGACATTGCACAAAACGACTCGTGGCAAAGAATTCTGGAAGACCAATGATATCATAGCATGGAATGTCGAAAGGATTTGCGGCGACGTGATTGAGAATACGCTCCTGACAGAAATGTTTCCGGAAATCACAGACCTGGTGGATAACATAGGCGCGCATGTTGCGGAAGCAATTGCTGGCATATCGCCGAATGCGATTGGTCTGATCAATGCGGATCTTGGCATGCACAACGTTCTGTGGCACAAGAGTGGGCCTGGGCTTGTCGACTTCAACGACTCTGGCATCGGCCCCTATGCATTTTGCCTCGCCCGTCTTCGGGCCAGACTAAGTCATCGTGAGAACGGCGCCGACTTGTCGAGCGCATTGATGAATGGATACCGAAAAGTCAGCAAGCTGCCAGACGGAATCTCAGAATGTGAGGGCATCTTCGACCTTGCCGCCGATTTATTCGCAGCCCGTTATGCTGCCGCAAAAGCAGCCCGGGGCGGTAACCTTACGCCGCTGCTTGCGCGACAGCTCTTCCTCGGTTTCCTGCCACGAGTCGAGCGTCTTGGATAGCTCTGCTGAGAGTTCGCTTCCCGCTTTTAGTCCACAGGAACTTCTTCTTCGACGTTACTCTGCACTAAGCTCTGCAAACACCCCAAAGTGATCGCTTGGCCATACCCCATCGACCGGTTCATCACAGACCACCTGGCAAGTCTGAACCCTACCAGGACCCTGAATTGCAGGCGCACCGACAAAGATATAGTCGATCCTCCTGTCCGGTAAACCAAAGACCTTTGAGTAGTCATTCCGCCGAGCCCAAGTTGCACCCATGCCGCCATCGCCCGCTCGTTCCCATGCATCGCTGAAATAGGTGCTGGTATCGTCGATTGAATGCAGTCCTTTCAGGTACCGAATTTCGTCTGTGTCCGAGTCCGTGTTGAAGTCACCAACCAACACAACAGGAAAGCCGCCTCGAATTCGGATGTCGCGAACGAAGTTGTTTAATACTGGCATCTGCCGTTTGCGTTTCCAGCCATCCTGTGGCAAGTAGTAGAATGTAGTCGTGTTAACGAACGGAATGAGACCGTAGGGAGAATCAACGTGACTGCCGAGAATCGGTCCTGCGACTTGCTTGTCATCGACTGCCGGCAAGTCAGCCGTTTGGAAGTTCTCAATCTTCCAGCGGCTGGCAATTGACATTCCGAAGTGCCACTCGTAAACGTACCCAAGTTCATCCAGTAACTCGCCAGCCTGTTCCTCAAGTATTTCCTGGAAGCCAATCAGGTCCGGTTCCAGCCGCTCAATCCAGGATCTGATGAGCTGTTCACGTTGCTCATACGGTCCTTCTTTGAGCCACGTGTTGAGTGTGAGTAGTTTTATTGAAGCCATCTGCTGCTCGCCATGTCGTGGAATCAGATCCCTGAGGGCGCACAGCGTACCATGATCTATTCAGATGTTCTGAGTCGCAGTTTAAAACGCCTTGACAAGCCAAGCGCTGTTCTGCCATTTTTGCTGTTCCGTTGAAGATCTCACTTCTTTGGCGTGAGTCGCACAGAACAACACTAGTGACTAATATGGCGAGGGGGGCCCATACCGATGGCTGATGGAGCACTATCCGACCTCAAAGTCGTGGAATATGCGGACTTCGTATCCGGACCATTCTGCGGCAAGCTGATGGCTGATCTCGGAGCCGACGTCATCAAGATCGAGGCGCCGTCCTCTGGCGATACAGCTCGGAATACCGGGCCGTTCCCCAACGACATTCCCCACGCTGAGCGTAGCGGGCTTTTTCTCTACCTCAATACCAACAAGCGCAGTGTCACGTTGGATCCCGCCACCCCGGCCGGTGCCGACATCTTCAGGGAACTGATAAAGACAGCGGATGTCCTGATCGAGAACATGCCCCCCGGATCCATGCAAAGACTCGGCCTGGACTACGAATCGCTGCGGAAGATCAACCCTGGGCTGGTGATGACATCGGTGACCCCGTTCGGTCAGTCCGGCCCCTATGCGAAGTGGAAGGGCAACGACCTCATCTGCACCCAGATGTCCGGGATCGCATTTCACACCCCCGGCGGCGGTGTGGACAGCGATGACAAGCCACCACTCAAGCCAGGCGGCAGACAGAGCGACTTCATCGCCGGTTCTACTGCAGCATCCGCCACCATGTTTGCCGTCATCGCTCGAAAGGAGTTGGGTGTGGGACAACACGTGGATGTCTCGCAGCATGAATCGATCGCCTCATTCCTCAGGCACCAGGTAGCGTTCTACACCTATGACCCGGAGGGTTTGGGTTTTCTGCGGCAGTTGGACAGGAATGTAAGGGTGTGGCCGGAGGCCTGGCGACCCCTGCCGTGCAGTGATGGCTACGTGTTCAGCCGATGCAGACAGGAGTCCCAATGGCGGGCACTGATGGGGCTCGTCGCCGGAGACGGCTGGGAGAACGAGGAGCGATTCCAAGGGATGTTCGAAGGCGACTTTGACCTGCTCACCTTCCTGTCGGAATGGGGCGAGACCATCCGACCGATGGCTGTCGCATGGTCGATGCAGCGCACCAAAGCGGATGTCATGGCTACTGGCCAGAGCCGAGACGTTCCATTCTCCCCCAGTGGATACTCCGGCTTCGGCTACCTGCCCTGTAAGGACGGTTATGTCGTCTGTGGCTGCAGAGAAGCGTACCAGTGGCGGGACTTCATCGCCCTCGTAGTGGGTGATGAATGGGCAGAGGACGATCGCTTCAAGGATTTGCTCGGGGACGAGTTTGACATGGGCGTGTTCCTGATGACTGCCGGACCGAGTCTCTGGCCGGTGATCGTCAAATGGGCAGAAAGCCGCACAAGAGAAGAGATCACGATTGCCGCTCAGGCGAAGGGTGTACCCATCGTGCCCTGCAACACAACCGAGGACGTGTTTGAGTCAGCTCACTTTAAGGAACGGCAGCTTCTGGTCGAGATCGATCATTCGGAGACCGGCGGCCTGCTCTATCCAGGTGCACCGTATCACCTGTCTGAAACCCCGTGGCACGTGGGCAGCCCAGCGCCGCTCCTCGGCCAGCACAATCGCGAAATACTTGGGGAAGAGCTCGGTCACAGCCAAGAGGAACTCTTATCAATGGGAGCTGCTGGTATCATCTGATAACGGTTAGAGAGGATTCTGAACATGGCGAAGTTGCCACTGGAAGGGATAAGAGTCTGCGATTTCACTTGGGCTGTAGTCGGGCCCATCGCTACGCAGATGTTTGCGGTGATGGGTGCCGAGGTCATCAAGGTAGAAAGCAGCGTGCACACTGACATCAACCGGCGAAGCGGACCCTATTCGAATGGTGAGCCTGGGATCGAAGCCACTGGCAATTTCCATCGGACCAACATCAGCAAGAAGTCGTGTACCCTGGATCTGACTCAACCGGAAGCGGTTGAACTCGCCAAGGACCTCATCGGTATCAGCGATATAGTCGTCTCCAATTTCCGCAACGGGGTCATGGAGCGGTTCGGTCTGGGTAACGACACCCTCAAGGCGCTGAAACCGGAGCTGATACTCGTTTCCACCACGAGCATGGGGAACACGGGGCCCATGAAGGACTACGTGGGGTACAACGAAGAAGCCTACGCCTATGGGGGCCTCGGAAACCTCACTGGATACGCCGACAGTCCACCCAGCCTGATTGCCGGAGACTACGCAGACTACCTCTCCGGAACACTTGAGACGTTTGCCATGCTGTCCGCCTTGCATTCTCGCAACGGTACCGGCAAGGGCCAGTCGATCGATGTCTCGATGGCGGAAGCCGCTGCCTCCCATGTCCCCGAGGAGATCATAGACTACAGCATGAACCAACGGATACGACATCGGACAGGAAATCGAATGCCTGGCGTTGCGCCGCACAACTGCTTCCACTGCAAGGGTGAAGATGAGTGGGTTGCGATTGCCGTCACCAATGAAGTGGAATGGATTGCCTTGCGCAATGCGATGGGTAACCCCGATTGGGCCGATGATGAGAAATTCACCAATTCCCAGAGTCGGTCCGGCAACCAGGATGAACTGGAAGAGCGCATCGAAGCGTGGACGCGAGACTACACACCACACGAGGCGACGATGATACTCCAGGGGGCCGGGGTACCGGCCGGACCGTCCGTCAGCATCAGGGAACTGGTCGAGGATCCCCATCTGAAAGAGCGGGGCTATTTCATCGCGCCGGAACACCCAGAGGTAGGGCAGAGGATTCTGGAGGGCATGCCCTGGAAATCGAGCATCAGCCAACCCGACTTCAAGCATGCCCCGATCCTGGGCCAGGACAATTACTACGTCTTCCACGATCTGCTGAATATCTCCGATGAAGAGATCGCTCGTTTGATGGCCGAAGGCATTATCAACTGAAGGATCAATCACACAACGTTCTTCTACCGACACGGGATTACTTTTCTATCTTCAATAGGCTTCGTCTAGCTGAACATGCACCTGTGATCTCGGTCAGGTGATTCGCGATCTGCAACAACTCATGCCAGGAATCATCAATGCCAAACTTCTGCAATACAGCCTGGTACCGTGGGTGCTGATTTACCTCTCGAGCGTTTAGGAAAACTCTTTGTCAAGAGTAACCGAAAGAAACAGCAGCATTGCCAATCACCAAAGAAGAAGTGGTAAGCGTAAAGTTGCTTGAATTCTCAGCTTAGGGGCCACTCATAATAAGGGCGTCAACGTAATTTGGTGCGAGATTAGTCGTTAGACGAACAGATTACCCAGATCTTCTCCTAACCATCCGTATCCCAGATTCCTGTCCATTCCTTCCAAAGCAGGTAAGCAGACGTTTTAGGAAAGGCCGTGGTAGCAGGTCTTGAGAATGTCCGGTTTGGAGCGGCCAGAAGTGCAGATAGACTGTTCTATGACAGGATTTGTCGATCAATGAATCTCTGCTTACAACACACTCCGGACGTCTGTAGGCGTTAGACACGCAGAGGTGGTCCGGTATTCCTGGACACGAATCTATGGAAGATAA
>CEPV01073482.1_pt1 | contig 27082 bp, 21 predicted proteins | sample 530451 | NCBI WGS metagenome assembly CEPV01 (sample SAMEA2620097, study PRJEB7988) | marine metagenome | isolation source: saline water (ENVO:00002010), including
GCGGCTCACACATAAAGCCCCCGGCTTGGCCGGGGGATATTTACTATTTCGCCGCTGAATACAATCCCTCCTTCATTCATACTCCAGTGTGGTCCTGGATAAGGGAACGCCACCTGTGGATGAAGATCTAGAGAAGCTTGAACATAAGCTTGCACAGTTGAAAGAGGCGGTCGAGGGATTCGAGCGCGAGCTGGCGGCTTTGAAGCGCAAGCAGCAATCGGGAACGGATTTCGAGTTTCAGCGCAACTCCTGGGATGAAGCGGAGGACGAACCGGGTGTGGATCGTCCCGAGCGCTCGAGCGCAGGTGCGAAAGCCGTCGACGAGAGTCGAGACGAGCCGGCAGAACCAGACGATCAACGGCAAAGTGCGAACGTATATAGCCAGTCGGCTAGCCAAAGGGCAAGCCAATCGACCTTGCCAACAGCCTTCCCCACTCCATCACAAGCATCAAGTGCGGAAGAGGCAACGACTGGCCCGTTACCACCTGGTGACACAGACACGACAAGTCAACAGGACGAAGCGGTAAAGAGCGAAGATCGCGAGCAACTCTTCTTATACGCAGTTTTCAGAGAATTTGCCGGTCGAGCCCTGTCACGTCTTCTCGGTCCTGTTGCCGATGCGGTCGATAGACTCATCGGCCTGTATAGATATTACCAACAGCAGGGAAAAGCACCGGTTTTTCTGATGACCGTCGTCGGCCTGATTGCGCTCACGACGGGATTTGGCTATGGCTTGCAGTACACGTTCACCAATGTACTCAGTGATGCACTGAAAGTCGTACTTGGCTTTATCGTTGGGGTCGGAGTAATCGGTCTCGGCTGTTTCATATCACTTAGAAAGCCGGGGTATCAGGAGTACGGGGCCAGCGTCATCGGGTTGGGCATAGTATTCAATTATCTCTGTGCCTATTTTGTTGGCCCCTATTTCGGAATTGTTAGCGAACCGTTCAGCTTCACGCTGCTGGCGCTGATCACAGCGGCATCCTATGCGCTGGCTCTGCTGTTTGAAACGCGCATTGTAGCGTGCGTCACGCTGGTGGGTGGCGTCTTCTCTCCTGTTCTACTCGGCAACGTCTCGTCGGTGGACACCATCTACGTCAACTATCTGTTGGTCCTGGCCGGCGCTAACTTGCACCTATCCAGGAAGATTCAGTGGCCGGTGTTGGCTCAACTCAGTTATCTTCTGAGTCTGGGTATGCTGGAGTATTCTTCCTACGCCAGTGGCGTCGGGGGAATTGCCGCACTGGCACTACATCTGGCGTTCTTCAATCTGTTCGCATACTACTGGTCGTTCGATGGACTCGCGCTAAGAGAATCCCTTAGCAGGACCGATCTAGGCGTGCTCACCACGAATGTGTTCTACATGCTCTATGCGGTGCTGTCTGCGACCGTAGATCCTGTCGTTTGTGCAGTCGCATTGTCTCTGAACGCGGGTGTGATTGCGTTTCTGGTGAGATCGCTGCGCTTGTCAGCAAGCATAGCGGGACCGATGTATACCCTCATGATTGCGTCCCTGGTCGCCGGGGCGATCTTCGTGTTGGCACCGCTCGACATCATGGGCGCACTGTGGGCGGCGGAAGGTCTGACATTGCTTTATGTTGGCTTTCGTTACCGACAGGGCCTCATCCGCATTGAAGGCTATGCCATCTTTGCCATCGCCATCGCATGCCTGCTATGGCAGACCGCAGTGATCATGAGTCCGTTATCCTACGGCACGCTGGATGCCTACCTTGCTGCCATTGCCTCGGGAGTTTGGCCGTGGCTGGATCTGGCGGCACTGGGTGGCTTGTTCTTCGCCGCCTACCGCACCATAGGGATGTACTCGCACGAAGCGAACGAAACCGAACGCAGATTCGAATGGATTCTCAACGAGACCTTTACATTCTGGGCAGTGATTGCACAACTGGTAGTCGTCGGCGTCTTTCTAACTGATGGCATTCTGGTACTTGCAGTTGTGCCTTTGCTCTGGTGTTTCTATAGGACTGCAAGACATGAGCTTGTCTTTGCTCCCGTGCTGGGTTATCTCTTGTTTACTGCCCCTGTCCTACAGATTCTCTTGGGTATGTCCGAGTCCGAGTCGCGCGTAATCAGCTACCAGCCTTGGCTCAGTTGGGTCGCGATGGTGGAGTTTCTGCTCCTGGGCTGGGGCATACAGTGGTGTTACGAGGCAGGGGACATCGACCAAAGAGGCGACTGGTTTGCGCGGCTGCTACGCACAGCAGTCAGCCTCACACCAGCGGTCGTACTGGTCAGTTCCATCATATACATCTATGAGACGAATGTGCTGCTGCAACGTCCTGCCGGATTCGATGGACCTTGGCTCGACGTGACATTGATGGCTTTCTTGGTTGTGCTCGGAAAGTTCGGATTCACGAAAGCGGTTGAGAGGGATGTACGAGGTGGTCAACTACAGTTGCACATCGTGGAGGAAAGTATTTCGGCGACCGTATCGGTGCTATTCCTCTATTCGCTATATGTCCTTATGGCGGATTGGGCGTTGCTGCTAGGGGCGATACCGTTTGCAGCCCTGCTTTACCGAGGTGTTGCACGACAGTTACCTGTCACGGAGTTGATAGCCTGGAGCTACACGGTGTTTCCCGCTACTCTGGTCGTCAGCGGGGTCACTGCAGCCAGGAGTTTCGACATTGCTGATCAGACCACCATCACCAATTGTGCCTTCCTCGTCAGTCTGTTGAGTGCTTGGTTGGCGCAGTGGGTCTATCAGCAGGCAGGTGACGATGGCTACCTATCTCGCGTAGCAGTACTGACCAGAACGTTGGCCTATCTCCTGATTCCTCTGTTGTTCCTGCCCACGGTAGAGCAACGCTATCCAGAGTTTCTGGCGTTGGCTCTGTGGTGCTCTTTCTTGATCTGCTGGCTGATGCACCGGTATCTGGACATACGATCATTACTGGTAGAGCTGCGCATTCTGTTTGCTGTTGCGGGCCTGGCCGCCGTCTACAGTTCAGTCAGTGCGATCGTGGGGGCGCCGCCCGCGCCAGCGTTGTTGACGATTGTTGCGAGCGTACTCGTTTTGCTGGCAATGCATTGGGTTGAAGGTTCACTCAGCAGCAAAAGGCCCATTGAATCCGATTACCGTCATCTGTTCTGGATGAGTGTGCATTATTTCGGGTTTTGCCTGAGTGCACTGTTATACGCGCTGACTGATCATCTGCCCGTAACGGTATTGATAGCCGGGCTGTATTACGTGGTAGTGAGCTATATGGCAATCCTCCAGCCAGTGACCAAGCCAAGCCTGTCAGTTTCACACAAACTGGCGTTTTTGTTTCTGGGATTGGGACCCATCATGGTGTTGTTGGGAATATGGGCAGATACGTGGCTTGGGTTTGCAGTGATGTCTGTGGTGGCGCTAGGCTCGATGGTGCATGTACGTTCCACACATAACCGAGTGCTATTGAAGAAGCTGGGTGGGCCGACCGTTCAATTCTGGCTGTTCCACGCCATTGTCGTGACTTGCTATTGGGGCATTGCCAATATTCTATTTGAAGATTGGTCTGTTCTGACGACGATTGCGCTGCTGCTTCACGCGGTCGTCATCCTGTTCTTGACACTGAGACCGCGCTTCAAGCCGCTGCTGAAGTTGTCACTACTTCTCTATGGCTTGACTACGCTGAAGCTACTGATTCTTGATTTGGACGATGCCAGTACGCTGGTGCGTGTGGGAGCACTGATGGCCATCGGCCTGATCCTGATGGTGGCGGCGTATTACTACCAGAAAGTGTCCGAGAGGCAAGGCATAGCAACGGAGATGGCGGCTTCGTGATTCGAGCTGCTATGTACGATCGTAGGCACGCTTCTGATAATAGGTAATCCAATCAGCTTTGCGTGCCGCTTGCACTCAGAATCGTCAGCACCTTTAGCGCGTCGGAAAAAGACAGGCCAATGCTCGAATCGGTCTTCACCAGTGGCTGATCGGGAAGGAAGTCGTCCTTGTCATCGAGGATTACATAGTCACGCGCCACTGGCTGCTCGCTCAGGTAATGCCGTATCTCCGCACCCCGATCGGTATCCAGTTTCGGTGTGACATCGGTAATCCGCTGGCTGACGTTGTCCCTGATGGCCCAGTAGCGGCACACATCGGCGAACAGACCGATCAGTTCCTCCCTTGATTCTTGCGGCGTGTCCGGCTTCCGCCACGACGACGAGACCACGATATCTGCGTCCACGTGCTCGACCAGATCGGACAGTCGTGAGAGACAAGCGGGGTCAAACTCCCGATAGGGGAAATCCATGGTTGTACGGCGCGCCCACCAACTGTAGGAATTAAGCACACCGTCAATATCGAGAAATACGATTGGCTTCTTATTCATCGATGGGTCGACTGGTGGATGAGGGATGCTCTCTCCACCAGCCCTATGACGGCCTCGTTATCGAATCACTCCAGTGGATAGGCTGAACCTACGACGACTTGGCCGGTTTGATCATATTGGCGTAGCCTGCTATGGCAGGGGACAGGCTCACGTCGTCCACTTCAACATTGACGATCGCAGGTTTGCCGGTGGCCGCTGCACGCCTTATGGCCGGCAGGATCTCCTCGGGATCAGTGACCTTTTCACCATAGCCACCCCACATGCCAGCCATCTGTTCATAGGCTCGCATCGGGGCCAACGCCACATTGCACGGTCCCTTCTCTTCGATCTCCTGCGGACGCACGTATTTCTCCGCCATATGGATCATACCCCAGGAGGAGTTGTTCGATATAACACAGACCACCGGGATTCCCAGCCTCGCCATGGTGTCCATTTCCAGGCCGTAGAAGCCGAAGCTTCCATCGCCGGTGTACCACAGCACCGGTTTGTGATTGGCAATCCAGGCACCGACAACTTGGCAAGGTCCCGTTCCGATGGTGCCATTGGCACCTGATCCGTGGATCTGACCGGGGCGAGTTGCCGTGGCAGCCCCACCAAACCACACGGAAGCTTCTCCGCCGTCACTGATGATGGTCCAATCCGGAGCATCTTCCTCGAGGAATCGCGCTACGTCTCCTGCACATCGGGCAGGATGAGCGGGGACCTTTGTGTCACGGTATTGTGCAGGCAGTCTGTCGGTCGATCCCGGCTTGACTTCACCAGTCCATGGATCATCTGCTTTCGGGTTGCGCTTGCCTTTGACGTGCTCGAGTATCGACTTGGTTACAGCGCCGGATGCACCGGCAATAGCAAGGTCAGCGCGCACGTTGAAACCTATCTGTCTCATATCCGTATGAATCTGGATGATCTTTGCGTCCGCCGGTATGCCGCGCCCGGATCCCATCCGAAAGTCGAATCGGCATCCCAGCGCCACGACCACATCTGCCCTGCCTATCGCGTTGGTTCTGACCAGGGGGTTTTCTGCTTCGTTGCCAAACAGACCACGGCACAGGTTGCCGCTGACACCGACCGGCATCTTCAGATAGTCCGACAGCTCCGAAATCGCACTGGTATCATCGCCCAGGGACCAGCGGGCACCGTCGTCAACGATCATTGCGGGCCTCTCAGCGTTGGCGAGCAGGTCGGCTGCCTCTTCAACCAGGGCTGGGTCGCCACCCGATAGCAGACTGGCTCTGTAGCTCTCCGGGAAAACGACCTTCTCCTCGTCGACCTTGGCAAACGCGAGGTCGGTCGGTACTTCCAGGTAGACGGGTCCCGGCGCACCATCGGTCGCGTGGCGAAACGCCATGGACACATATTCCGGAATACGAGCCGTGCTGGTGATCTTCTTGGCCCACTTGGAGATCGATTCCATCAGCAGCAACGTGTTCATGTCCTGCAGATCACCGGCATCACGTTTGGCCATGGACACCGCGCCACCGATCTGCAGCACGGGTACGTTCAGTGATTCCGCTTCCATCATCCCGGCAGCCGTATTCCCTACGCCGGGACCTGCTGTCGTGACCACCACGGCAGGTTTCCCACATGCCCTCGTGTAAGCGATGGCGGCATAAACCGCCGAGCACTCGTGTCGCATATCGATAATCTCAATCCCCGCATTGCGCATGCCGTAGAAGATCGGCATGATGTGCCCGCCGCACAAAACGAATGCCTTCTCGATTCCCTCATTAACGAGGGCTCTCGCAAACAGTTCCCCACCATCCAACATTGCCATCTTCAATCTCCTCTATTCGTACAAAAAAACCGCACCAGTATACCGAAATTGGCATGCAGAGTATGCCCTGTGGGCCTTGACAGGGCCCCGGCACACTTGGTTTGATAACGGTCGGCCATGTAATGGCGCAGCGGGCATAGGCTCGGGAACTGCCGGCGCTTTACATTGCCGACTCGATAGAGAAGAATCTCGCAGAAGCGCAAAGAGGACCTCAGGATGACGGACGACATCATCACTTCCGACAATCCGCTTTCGGATGAACAGAGGCGCACGCTTGCCTGCCTTCTGGATATGATCATCCCAGCCAGCGATGACGGGCGCATGCCCAGTGCCTCGGATTTGGATGTGCTGGCCTCCATCCGTGAAAACCGGGCTGACCTGATTCCCCCGCTGGCCGAAGGGCTGACCGCCCTCGATGAGCTGTCAAGCGATCGGCATGGGGAAGGCTTCGCGACGCTGGCTGAATCAGACAGACGCGCGCTGGTGGATGAACTCAGAAAGGAGCAGGGAAATTTCCTGCAGGGCCTCGCCTCCGCGACCGTCATCTGCTACTACCAGGATGATCGGGTGCTGGAAGCGCTCGGACTGGAAGCTCGTCCGCCGTTTCCCGAGGGATATGAAGTAGAGCCCGGTGATCTGTCGCTGCTGGATCCAGTCCGCGCGCGTCCCAAGCTATACCGCGAATGAACCGCTAAACCTTCAGTTAGCGACTTGCCGGCAGATCTCAGGCGATGCGTCGTCGGGGTCCCGGTGAGTGCAGTCTATAAACACACTTGGGGAAGATAGATGGCAACACTCACATTCGAAAACAAGGTCGCGGTTGTCACGGGCGCCGGCAATGGACTCGGGCTTTCTCACGCCAAACTGCTTGCTGCTCGAGGAGCCAAGGTGGTCGTCAACGATCTCGGCGGATCCACGTCGGGGGAGGGAAGCGATGACACCGTGGCCGAAGCTGTCGCTCGGGAAATCAACGACGCCGGCGGCGAGGCGGTGGCCAACGGGGACTCGGTTACCGATGGCGAGAAGATCATCCAGTGTGCCCTCGACAATTTTGGCGGCGTCGACATCGTCATCAACAATGCCGGCATCCTGCGAGACAAGTCGTTTCACAAGATGTCCGATGACGACTGGAATCTCGTCTACGAGGTCCATCTGAAGGGCGCCTTCAAGGTCAGTCGCGCCGCCTTTCAACACATGCGGGAAAAAGGCTACGGTCGTTTCGTGATGACCACATCCGCCGCCGGCATTTATGGGAACTTCGGCCAGGCCAATTACAGTGCCTGCAAGCTTGCTCTGCACGGTTTGTCGCAGACTGTCGCGGTCGAAGGCCGGGCCAAAGGCGTGAAATCGAATACCATTGCGCCCATCGCCGGCTCGAGGCTCATGGGTACCGTAATGGACGAAGAGGCGATGAATCGTCTGAGCCCGGCGGCCGTCAGTCCGCTGGCAGCGTGGCTGTGCCACGAGGATTGCGATGCGAATGGCGAACTCTTCGAAGTGGGTGCAGGCTGGATATCCAGGGTGCGGTGGGAACGGTCACAAGGCGCTTATCTGAAACCTGCGGGATTCGATCCGGAGGACGTAGCGGAAGTGTGGAATCAAGTTAACGACTTCACTGATGCCACCCATCCCGTGGATACTGGCAGCACCATGCAGGCAATCGGACGCAATCCCAATCTGAGTTGAGCCTCGAGGTCCTAGACCTCGATCAACTCGTACGTTGCCGTCCCGACTCCGAGACTGGCTGCCTGCTTCAGGTGGAGAACGTCCTCGAGATTCTTGCCCTTTAGCTTTGGCTCAACCGTCTGCAGAAGTGCCAACCCCGCAACGTCCAAACTGACTGGATCGGTTCCGGCAAGCATGTAACCCAATGGATGCGGCTGACCACCATGGCGCACCTCATTGGTGTGTATCATCGTTTGAACGGCATCGACGATATAGAGGTGTGGTCTGATCACTTCATTGAGCTCTGCAAGGACCAGGTTCATATCCCTTGATCGGTGCGAGCGCAGTTTGTCCTCGGCTTGCACGAACCCAAACTGATTCTTGAGTGCTCCCGTTAGCCCTAAGCCATGTGATTTGAGTACCGGCAAAGAAACGATGTAATCGTATTCGAAGGCCATCTCGGCCACCTCCAATTCGTAACTTCGCGTCTTCACCTTCCTTGATCCGCGGCTCATCAAATCTGTCAGGGGTACACCCAGCTTATCGCAGCATTGCTTGAGGCAATGCTCAGTGAGCACCGAATCCGAGTCCCCGGCATCCCATGCAGGACCATCGGCAACCATGATCTCCTTGCCTGAGTCGCGCAGCAGCTCAACGCAGGTCTCCACCGTTTCCGGGTGGGTAGTGGTGGGGTAGGGCTCGTTGGAAACGATATTCGGTTTGATGAGTATTCTCTGGCCGGAGACTTCCTGTTGGATACAGAGTCGCTCAAAAACTGATTTGATGAAGGTTGTTCTATCCTCAGTCCGTTTCTGGTAGACAGTACTCACGATGTGCCCCTCCTCTTCATTACAGGTGGATGCTACCATCTAATGAGTCGTTGGTCACCGCGGTCTCAGGACAGTGTGTGCACTATATCTTCATGGGGAATTGGTCGGTGCGTCTGAGACAATTGTGGTAGGCTGCCTCTAGGCCCACGTGTCGAAGGTGAAACCATCGCCACAACACCCAATATCCTGTTGATCTTTCCGGACCAGCACCGTGGTGACACCATGGGCTGTGCAGGAAATGCCGCAGCCAGAACGCCAAATCTTGATCGCGTGGCGGCTGAGGGTGTGCGCTTTACCCGCTGCAGCACGAATTCGCCCCTCTGTATGCCCGCGCGGGTATCGCTGATCAGTGGCCAGCATGTCAGCCAGCATGGAATCTGGGGTAACAATCTGGTCGCAACCGACCGTCACGGGCCGAGCCATGTCAGAAACATCCGCGACGCAGGCTATCGAACGGCTGTAATCGGCAAGACCCATCTCTGGGCCAATCATAAGTTGGATGGCCACACCCGAGACCACGAACATATACTCAAGGACTGGGGCTACGAGTATGCACACGAACTCCGGGACGTTGTGCCTTCCAGCCGGTGCGACTGCTATTACGCCGACTTTCTTGCAGAAAGGGGAAGCCTGCACATCTACCAGGATTACGCACGAACCTACTGGCGTGGGTTTCATCCCTGGGAGACGCCTCCCTGCCAGCTGCCGCTCGAAGAGCACATCGATATCTACTGCGCCAACAGGGCTGCAGAGTGGATAACAAACTACCAGGACGAAGAACCGTTCTATCTGCAGGTCTGCTTCACCGGGCCGCATACCCCGTTCGACTCGACGCCCGCATACAGGTACCAATTCAAACCGGAGGAGATGCCGCTGTGCATTATGGATCCACCGGCGAAGCCGGTGTCCCCCCAGGTTCAACGGCAGCTTAAACAGAGCAGATTGCAGGAGATGACTGAATCTCAAAGTCGCATGATGACAAGCTTCTACTACGCCAAGGTGTGTATGCTTGACTATGGTATAGGTCTGGTTTTGCAGGCCCTGGAAAAGCGGGGAATGCTTGACAATACGTGGATCATCTATACCTCCGACCACGGCGAGATGCTGGGTGACCACCGCTTGAATCAGAAGAATGTATTTTACGAGAGCGCACTCAATGTTCCCCTCATCATCAGGCCGCCGGGAGGGACGCAGGCGCTGCAGGCGAGCGGGCTGACCGATCATCTCGATGTGTGTGCCACGCTGATCGATGCGGCCAAGGCCGAGCCGCTTACCGGCAGTTCCGGCGTATCACTGCTGCCAAAGCTTGCAGGTGGCAGCTACCCTGACAAAGGGAAGGATGTCGTCTTCAGTGAAGTAAAAGTAGGCGCCTACTATGCCATGGGCAGGGATGAGAACTACAAGATGACCATAGATTCGGTGACGCAACAACCGGTGGAACTGTATGACATGGTCAGTGACCCAAGAGAGTTGGCTAATCTGGTGAACGAACCCTCGTTAGGCAATCTGCGCGATGAATTTATGGATGAGTATTTCAGTCAGTTGCTGGCGAATCATGACGAAGCGAAGCGCACGATCTACGATGAAGCTGAGCACGCTCCATTAACTGAGACATTTATGCATGAACTGATGAGGCGCTCACCATGAACTTCATGGATCACTGCTCCTCCAGTTCCGCCAGGGTCCGTGGCCAGTCCTTCTTCAGCAGTCGCGACAATGCACGATCGGCCAGCAGATTCCCCTGGTTCTGGCAGGAGGCACAGTAATTGCACTCGTTGGTGGCATAGCGAATTCGTTGGACCGGATGACCGCAATCCGGACAGGGCTCCTTGTATTTGCCGTGAACGGCCATAGCTGCATGAAACGCGGTAACCTTTTCAGGAAACTCGCCGCCCGTTTCCTCATGTAAGCGATCGATCCAAAGCTCCAGCACGTAACGCGTTGATTCCCAGAGCTGCGTCCACTGGTCATCCGTTAGCCGCTTGGTTTGCAGCAAGGGGCTGAGACGTGCATGGTGCAGGATCTCATCGGAATACGCGTTACCGATGCCGGCGATCAGTCTCTGGTCGGTGAGCGCTCTCTTGAGCGTGTGATTCTCCTTCGATAGTGCCGATCTGAACGAATCGGCGTTGGCCTCGAAAACCTCCAGGCCGCCCCGATCCATGGCCTGCAATTCAGATCGGTCGCTAAACAAGTGTACGGCGGCGCGTCGCTTCTTGCCCGCTTCCGTCAGCACCAGCGAACCGGAGGCGAAGTCGAGTGCCAGCAGATGATTGCGAGCCGCGATCGATGCTTGCCGTTTGCGCCAGTGCAGGCGGCCTGCGATCATCAGATGAATACTGATCCAAAAACGCGATTCCAGACTGATCACCAATCGTTTACCGATGCGGGTGAACCCATCAACTCTGACGCCCACCAGTTCGTCCGTGGTTGGAGTCACGGTTCGCAATACGAATGGATTGGCGACGCGTATGCTATCAACGGACTGATCGAGGAAGCTCGACTCCATGGCTTTGAGGTAGTTCTGCAGATCCGGTATTTCAGGCATGTTGACTATTCATGCGCCGATGACATTCACTGCTAACATCCTAATGCCATGCCGTTGGCGCTCTAGGTCGGTGGTGAACTGTGAGCCTTGGATCTCGCAGGCAACTGCTCGTCCTTGTTGCGCGTCACCTGCAGCGCCTCGATGATCTTCTTGCGCGTGTCGCCAGGTAAGATCATGTCGTCAACCATCTGTGAGGTCCAGGCGTGAGCCGTATCGAAAGCGTCCACTTTCTCTCTCGCGCGGTTTAGATAGGCATCGTAAGCATCGTCCTCAATACCCATGCCATACGCCTCACGGTAATCGACGGTAGAGGCTTCTATCGCAAATCGGGCGGTCGGCCAGCAGTAGATCACATCGGTGCCCATGCTCTTGCCGCCGCCCATAATCATGCTGCCGGCATCGGCATAGGCTTCGCGCAATACGACACTGATCTTGGGTACTGTCGTAGTCGCGTAGACGTCCGTTATCTTGCCTATATGCCGCAGTGCGCCGCGCGCCTCCTCTTCCCTGCCGGGCACGACCGGCGGGGTGTCCACAATGTTGACCAGCGGGATGTTGTAGCCGTCCAGTGCCTGCAGGAAGCGATAGTACTTATCGCAGGAGTTGACCTCCAGCATGCTCCCCGGCTCTGCGGGATTGTTGGCCACCAGACCCACGACTTCGCCGTCGAAGCGGCAGAAACAGGTGATGAGATTCTTGGCATATTCATTCTTAATCTCCAGGTAGTTTCCGTCGTCCACTAACTGTTCGATGACATCGTGCATATCGTAGCTCTTGTCGAAGTCGCTCGGCACGATGTCCATCAGACTGTCGACGTTCCTGTCCGGCTCATTGCTCTCTTCCCAACGAGGCGGCTTTTCCCGATAGTTCTGAGGCAGGTATCGGAGCAACTCACGACATCGTTTGATCGATACTTCGTCGTCGTCCTCGACGATGTCGGCCGTTCCCGTAAACTTCATGTGGTAGTCTGCACTACCGATCTCTTTATCGATCTTTTCGCCCGTGGAAGCAGCCGTTTGGCGCGGGCCACCGATCCACATATTGGCCGAGATCCTGCTCATCAGCAGGAAATCACACAGCGTCGGGGTATAGGCGCCGCCGGCGATGCAGGGACCCATGAGAACGGTAATCTGGGGAACTACGCCGGAAAAGATCGATTGCAGCCTGAAGACCACATCGTAGCCGCCGCCACCCACGTCCGAATAACCCAAGCGGCCACCGGAGCTGTCTGACAGAATGACCATGGGGATGCCCCACTTGGCGGCCATCTCCAGCGACCGACAATACTTGAAGCCGTGCTGGGAACCCATGGAGCCGCCCAGCACGGTGAAGTCGGGGGCATAGACCATCGTTAGACGGCCGTGGACCTTGACGGTGCCAACCACAGCACCATCGCATGGCGCCACGGCGGCGCGCCCGTCCATACGCGCACTGGTGGTTCCGACAACGGAGCCTTGTTCACTAAACGTGCCTGGGTCCGCCAGTACATCGATCCTCTCCCGTGCCGTTAGCTTGCCACGACCGTGCTGTCGTTCGATGTGTTCGATGCCACCGCCAAGCAGGTTCTTTTCCTGAAGGTCGTGGTATCTCTTGATGGCTGCTGCCATTGTCTTGTCCATCTCGTGCTCCTCTACGCCATCGTTTATTCGTCAGGCAGGCTTGATGTACCTTTTCTTCTGTGGCAATTGCTCACGCTTCGCTGTCATCGCGCGAAGAGACCTGATGACCCAGTGGCGTGTCTCTCGCGGATCGATCACTTCGTTGACGCCATAGAAACTGGTGGCGCGACTCATCACGTTCATGCTGGCCTTGAGCGGCGCAAGATAACCGTTGTACGCCTCCTCATAACGACCCTCCTCCTTGGCGATGGCGAGATCTTTGTGGAAGATCGCCTGCACGATCTGCTCGGGGCCGGTCGGTGCAAACTCGGCCGTCGGCCAGGCCAGCACGAAGTCCGGCCCCATCTTGCTGCAACCCATGGAGATGTTGGATCCCCCGTAGGATCTCCGCAGCACCAGGGTCAGCTTTGGATTGGTCAGGTGGGCGTAGCCGTGCAGATTCTTGGCGCCGTGGCGAATGACGCCCATCCGCTCCCACTTGTCACCGGGGGGATATGCGGTGGTATCGGACATGGTGATGAGCGGAATATTGAAGCAGTCGAGAAACATCAGGAACTTGTCGTATTTGTCCGAGCTGTCGGGCTCCATAACGCCGCTGAGTTCGTCCGGGTTGCTCGCGGCGATGCCTGCAACCATGCCGTCGAAGCGAGTCAGACCGACGATCAGGTTGGGGGCATAGTCCTCCTTCACTTCGAAGAATTCGCCGTTGTCGGCGATCAGTTCGATGACCTCGTGCATGTCGTAGGTGAATCTGTCATCGTTCGGCATGACGTCGAGCAGCACTTCTTCCCTTCTATCCGGATCGTCGCTGGATTCGATGCTGAGCGGCTTCTCCCAGCAATTCTGCGGGATGTAATCCAGCAGTTTCTTGGCGAGGTCTATCGCCTCCTCATCGCTGTCGGCGATCCAGTCGCACTGCCCACTGGTGGTCATGTGAAACTCCGCTCTGCCATCCTCATCCGACTCGATCTCACCCCCGAGCCATAGAAAAGCGGTGTTTCTGTTCATGATGAGGAAGTCGGACAGCACCGGCAGTTGAGCCAGAGGGCCGGTACAGGGGCCGAGCAGCAGCGTAATCTGCGGAATAACCCCGGAGTAGAGACAGTAGTTCCGGACAAGGCGACACATGCCGTCGAGACCCGCGCCGCCGCCTTTGAAACCGATGCGCGAACCCGCGGAGTCGATCATACCGATCAGTGGTACCTGCTCGCGTCCGGCCATGTCCACAAGTTCCGCAAGTTTCCAGATTCCCGCGACGCCGACGGCGCCGGACATGACGGTAAAATCCAGCGAGTAGATCATGACCTGTCGGCCGTTCACTCGGGCCCACCCCATCACCACGCCGTCGGCCGGGCTTGGTTTGGGTTGCGCTGCAACTCCCCGGTAGGAATCCCTCACCAGGGAACCCAGTTCATCGAAACTGCCTGCATCGACCATTCTCTCAATGCGCTCTCGGGCGGTAAGTTTGCCCAGACTGTGCTGCACCTTGATTCGCTCGTTGCCTCCGAGGCCCTGACCCTCCTTCTGTTTTTGGACGAGGTTATTCAGGTGTCCATCCATCCAAGTTCCCATAGCTGCTCATTCCTCTCGCTGCTTTTTTCAGGTCTCAAACATCATATCATCGTCATCTGGTGGTGTCTCATTCACTCATGGTCCTGGCCTGGATCGCCATCTCATACCACGGGCTATCGGCCATTTGAATCTTCATCACAATTCACGCATCATGATCCATCTGCATAAATGGCTGCGAGAATCCAATTTCAGGAGGGGCAGATATGAAATCAGAACTGTGTGATCAACTGGGCATCGAATTTCCGCTCTTTGCATTCACCCACTGCCGTGATGTGGTTGTGGAGGTGTCGAAAGCGGGCGGCATGGGTGTTCTCGGTGCTGCGGGCTTCAGCGCCGAGATGCTTGATACGGAGCTTAACTGGATCGATGAGCACATTGACGGCAAGTCGTATGGTGTTGACCTGGTGGCACCGACGAGCATGGCCGTTACGGATGACAATAACAGCATTGCAGAAGTTCAGGAGATGATTCCGGACGAGCATCGCAATTTTGCCGCCGGCATACTTGCCCGTCATCAGATCGATACGGCTGATATCTACAATGATCAGATGGGTGCCCCCGTTGGCTTTCTCACGGAAGGCAGGGCGACCAACGTTATCGATGTCTCCTTCTCGCATCCGATCAAACTGATCGCCAATGCGCTCGGCGTGCCACCCCGCTACATGGTCGAGATGGGTAAGACCAATGATGTCATGGTGGCGGCCCTGGTTGGGGCAAAAGAACACGCCGTCAAACAGGTTGAAGCGGGCGTCGAACTGCTGGTAGTTGCCGGCACCGAAGCCGGCGGCCACACTGGCGAGGTCTCCACCATGGTGCTGGTACCGGAAGTCTGCCAAGCGGTGGAGTCCTACGACGTTCACGTGCTTGCCGCGGGGGGAATCATCACCGGACGACAGATGGCAGCTTGCATGGCCATGGGAGCTGCGGGCGCCTGGACCGGGTCGGTCTGGCTGACCGTCACGGAAGCGAACACTTCGCCGGTCATCGTGGAGAAGTATTTGCAGGCGAGCTCACGGCAAACCGTTCGCTCTCAGGCACGTACCGGGAAATTTTCCCGACAGTTGCGTTCGCCTTGGACGGACGCCTGGGAAGCGGAGGAAGCGCCACACCCGCTGCCCATGCCCCTGCAGTCCCTTGTTAGTGAACCAGCCTTGGGAAGAGTGACCAGGCTGGCCGAAAATGGTCACGTAGGCGCTAAGCAGTTGGCGACTTCGTTCGTCGGTCAAGGCGTCGGACTTATGAATTCGGTTCAATCGAGTAAAACCGTGGTCTATGAATTCATGCAGGACTTCCTTGCGGCGCATGAACGATTGAGCGACGCCGTCGATGAGTAGAGTCTGGGCGACCGGTCGGGCCGGGCGACTTCCTCTGTTAACCGCCCGCAATCCAAAAGAAGGAGAGTGGACATCGTGAGTGATGTTGGGGGCACATCCTGTGTGACGCCCTCACCCACCCCTCAGCAACATCCAAAGCTGGAGAAATACCATGAGTGACACTGGAATCTTATTCGACCACATTCACATCATCAGTGAGGATCCGAGATCAGCCGCAGCCTGGTATGCGGATGTTCTGGGCGGCAAAGTCACAGGAGACTTTGAACTTCGAGGCAGTACGCAGATCTCGATCGTCTTTGAGGGTGCCACCATCCTCGTTCGGGGGGCGAGACCGGGAGAGCAACCGGGCAACAAGAACAGCCTTGATTCTTTCAAGGACTATGTTAGTCACGATCAGTGGGGTACGGATCACTTCGGTTTTCGAGTATCCGGCGATCTCGATGAGTTCTGCGATCGGCTCAAGGAAAAGGGTGCGGCGTTCGCGGTCGAGCCCTATGACTTTGCACCGGGCGTGCGCATCGCCTATCTGGCGGCTCCCGATAATGTGAGCATTGAGCTTGTTCAGGCAAGAGGATAATAGCAGACAGATCCGAGCTATGTGTAGAAAGTAATTCCGGGCGATAACCATGAAACAAGCAATCTATCACGGCGTAGGGGATATTCGCGTAGAAGATGTGGAGACTCGCGATCCCGGACCGAAGGAAGTCACGGTAAAGATACGCTATTGCGGCATCTGTGGATCAGACGTGCATGAGTATATTCATGGACCGTTCCCCAGAAGTCCATTCGGCCACGAAGCCTGTGGTGAGATCGTTGCCAAGGGCTCTGAGGTCACCTCGGTTGAGATTGGTGATCATGTGCTGGCGTTCGGACCTGGCGCTTACGCCGAATACATAACGTCTCCACTATGGGGCGTAAGAAAGCTGGAGAAGTCGCTAAGCTGGGAGAGGGCCGCAGTGATCGAGCCCTTCGCTGGTGCAGCATATGCTGCGAAACGAGCCGGCCTTAAACCAGAGGACAAGTTGCTGATCGCTGGAGCAGGCCCGGTTGGCCTGTCCATCTTACTGGCAGCGAAGGCCATCGGTGTGCAAACCATCTATATGACGGAACTGTCCGATAGCAGAACGCGAAAGGCCGAGGAGATGGGTGCGACGGCAGTATTCAATCCAGCCGATACCAAGATCGCGGCGAAGATAAGGGAATTGACTGACAAGGGCGTGGATGTGGCCATCGAAGCGGTTGGCCTGGGAGCGAGTCTGAAGGATTGCCTTTCGTCTGTTCGACGTCGGGGCCGGGTGGTCGTTCACGGCATATTCACCGAGCGTGTGCCGGTGCACATGCTTGGATTCGTTACCCAGGAGGTCACCATGATGGGCACCAACTCCATCGATCTGGAACAGGCGCTGCAGTGGGTCTATGCGGAAGGCGTTGAGCTGGAGTCCATGGTAAGCCGCGTCATTCCCCTGGATGAGATTTCAACGAACGGATTCGATGTGCTTGCCACTCCGGATGCGCAGGAGATAAAAATCCTAGTCGAACCGTAGCTGATGAAGACGTCGCGTACACGCACGACAGCTAGCGTGCTGCACCAACAATAACCGAATCCAAGACCATTTGATCGACCTGACTCTCTGAGGATCAAATTGATGACTAAGGGTGCACTGGCAGACATTACCGTCGTTGAGTTAGCGCAGGGCGTCGCCGGACCCTACTGCGGACGCATACTCGCCGCGCACGGTGCCCGTGTTATCAAGGTGGAGCCTCCTGGAACGGGTGATCCTGCCCGCAGCATCCTGCCGCGCCGGGAAGGTATGCAAGGTGACCAGGCAGGCGGCATGTTTGCCTGGCTCAATGCCAACAAACAGAGCATCGCGCTGGACGCGAGCGACCAATCTGATGCCGCTACCATTCGGCGGATCTGTACCCACGCCCAGGTCGTGATCGACGATGCAATCGACGCGGAGCGCAGAGAGGATGGGCTGGATGGGGAGAGCTTACGCAGTGATAACCCGGAACTGATCCTCTGCAATGTGACCTGGTTCGGTCAGACCGGACCCTATCGGGACTATGCGGGTAACGACGCGGTGTGTGCTGCCTTGGGGGGCCTCGCGTTTGGCATCGGGGAGGTCCCAGGCCCGCCCACCTTGCCGTCCGGATATGAACCCCAGGTGGTAGCCGGTGTTACCGCAACCATCTCAGTAATGACTGCACTGATCGCTCACGCTGAAAACACGGTCGGCTACGACATCGATCTCGGCATCCTCGAATCGTCCCTGGTGTTGCATGAAACTGGTGCGATCGCACGTAGCTATGACATGGATTCGGTGCCAAGGCGGTTCGGGGTGAACCGTTATCCGCCGACCTACCCCATGGGAGTGTACCAGTGCGGCGAAGGGTGGGTAGGGGTCACTGCGCTAACGCCTTCGCAATGGCGCTCGCTGTGCGAGTTGCTGGAAATTCCGGAGTGTGGTGCGAATCCCAAATATGACACCAGCATCGGTCGCTTTATGGGAGCCGATGAACTGGATGCGGTCCTGCTGCCCGTATTTCGAAAGTGGACTGCCAGGGAGGTGATGGAACGGGGGCAGGCGATGCGCATTCCGATCACACTCGTCCCCACACCGAAGGAGCTGCTTGTTCTGCCGGAGTTTGTCGAGCGGGGCGCTCTGTCGACCATATCACTTCCCGATGGCGCAGAATTCAATGCGCCCGGCATACCCTTCCGACTTGAAAACACGCCTGCCGATGGCAGCGGACCGGTTCCCGCCCTTGATCAACACCGCACCGAGATCCTGCAGGATTACGCAGCGGCAACAGCGCGTTCATCCGCGGACGCGAGGCCAAACCGTTCCCCCTCAGCTCCCAGCACTCAACCACTGCAAGGAATCCGCATCGTGGATCTATCCATGGGATGGTCGGGCCCTCTGGCCGCACGCTACTGTGCGGACCTGGGTGCTGAAGTGATCAAGGTAGAGGCCTGCCAATATCCCGACTGGTGGCGTGGCTGGGAGAAGACACAGGAATGGGTGGACAGTCGCAGTTACGAAAAGCTGCCCTCATTCAACTGCATGAACCGCAACAAGCTTGGCATAACGCTGGATCTAACCAGGAAGGAGGGGGCGGAACTGCTCAAGCGCCTGGTTGTGGATGCTGATGCGGTCATAGAAAACAATACTTCGACGGTCCTGGCAAGACTGGGCCTTGATTACTCAGAGCTGAAGAAAGTCAATCCGGAAGTCGTCATGATCTCGATGCCTGCCTTCGGCATGGCGAGTCCCTGGTCCCATCACCGGGCCTATGGCTCGACCGTCGAACAGGCATCCGGGCTACCCCATTTCAATGGCCGTGCTGAGTGGCCCCCCACCCAGCAGCACGTGGCGCTGGGTGATCCCGTCGCCGGCATCAATGCTTGCGTGGGCATGCTGGTCGCGCTCTATCACAAACAGCGGACGGGCGAAGGGCAGTTTATCGACTTCAGCCAGGTGGAGAGCTTGTTGCCCCTCGGCGCCCACGGCATTATCGAACAATCCATGAACGGCAGGAGCTGGCCACGGCTTGGCAGCAGGCACCCTGAGTGCGCCCCACACGGAGTCTATCGCTGCGATGGCGAAGAATCCTGGATCGCGATCACCTGTTTCTCCGACGGAGAGTGGCGAGCGTTCGCGGCAGCCATGGGCAGGGAAGATCTGCTACAGGATGCTAGATTTGGGGGACGGGAAAACCGCAAGACAAACGAAGACGGCCTGGATGCACTGATCGAGCAGTGGACGATTGAGCGAACGGCGAAAGAGGCCATGAGCATACTGCAACGCGCGGGGGTGCCCGCCGGCGTCGTCACTTCTACCCAGAATCTCCTGGATGATGAGCACTTGCAGTCTCGTGGCTTTTTCGAGTGGGCCAAAGGCGTGCATGCGGACCTTCGCCTCTATCCGCTGCCGGCATTTACCATGTCCGGTGAACGTCAAGGGGTACGATGGCCGGCCCCTATGCTTGGCGAACACAATGACAAGGTGCTCAAGGACAGATTGGGATTGTCGGACGCTGATATCCAGATTCTCGCGGATAAGCAGATTATTGGGAGCACGCCGATAATCTAACGATCGTCTGAAGTTGTTGGCGCGGCGATCTTGCGTATTGCAGATCTGTGCGTGCCTTATGAGAACCGAGGGGATACCGATGGACAACTACCTGTTTTCCGGTCTGAAAGTGCTTGACGTGGCGACGGTAATCGCCGCCCCCGCCGCAGCGATGATGCTGGCGGATTTTGGCGCAGACGTGATCAAGGTTGAGCAACCCGGTAACGGTGACATGCTGCGGTCCATTAAAGACCTGCCGGAGACTCCTGAAGCTGCCAGTGACTACATGTGGCAGATGGACGCCCGCAACAAACGTGGCATCGTGCTGGATCTCAAAACGCCCGAGGGGATCGAAGTGCTGCGGAAACTCGTCGCACAGTGCGACGTGTTTATCACCAATCATCCCTATCCCGTGCGTGAATCCCTCGGCTTGACCTATGAAGATCTGCAGCCCCTGAAGCCCGATATGATCTATGCCTCGCTCACAGCCTACGGAGAGAAGGGGCCTGAACGCGATCGCAAAGGATTCGACCAACTCGCCTATTGGGCTCGCAGCGGACTGATGGACCTGATGAGAGCGCCCGGCACCCCACCCGTACAGGGCCTGTCCGGTATGGGCGATCATCCCACCGGAGTTGCTCTCTACGCGGGGATCGTTACTGCCCTTTTGCACCGGGAACGCACAGGGGAGGGCGGCATGGTGCATACCTCTCTTTTGGCGAACGGTCTCTGGTCCTGTTCAGCCATCGCGCAGGGGATTATGGCCGAAGGTGACGCCAGTCTGTTCCGCGAAATGCGCAAGACCCCACCGTCAATGATGCGGGTTTACCGGTGTAAAGATGACCGCTGGTTGCAGCTCAACATGGTGCGCAATCTGGAGCTCTTTTCGTTGCTGTTCATGGGGCTGGAAGCGACCCATCTGTTGACTGACGAGCGTTTCCAGCCGGAATCGATGTGGGAAAATCGTGAGGCACTCGGTGAGGAAATTCAGAGAATCATCGTTACCCGCACGTCGGATGAATGGCTAGATGTGTTTGCATCGTGCGACGTTCCCGTCAATCGTGTAGCCATCGTCGAGGAGAAACCGACCGACACGCAGGTTCTGGAAAACCAAATGGCGGTGCGGCCCAGTGATCCCGGTATCGGCGTGCCTCTTTTGGTCAATCACCCCATCAAAGTGACCAGCGTGTCACAAGTTGAGCCCAAACCGCCGCCTGAGCTTGGCGAACACTCTGAGGAAATCCTGGCTGAGCTCGGCTATGACGACGTGACCATTCGAGCCATGCGCGATCGAGGCGTGATATGACGGACGGCGAATCCTAAGACCTCATCACGGTCCGAGAACCTGTCGATGGCGTGGACCCCGTGCAAGGTTCCGCCAATCAACCGGGCCGTTTTCAAACGACTGGACCAACCGTTTGAATACGATCGGCCATGCTCCGGAGAAGTATTCATACGCACCTTCCCAATCCGCACCATCACCAAACAGACTGTGGGTCAGTTGTACGCGCGTCCGGTTCACTTCAATCTCCACGAGCCTGACTTCAACGACCGCATATTGCCAACGGATCCGCGGGTAGATGGGTGGATTGTTCCAGGTAAACACCAGGCGGTTTGGTGGTTCAACCGCAATCAATCGCGTGCCTTCAGCACCACGCAGACCTTTGGCCTCGTCCGGGAAGAACAATATCTCATACAGGCCACCCGCGCTTGAATCAACATTTGCACTGGGTGCAAAGAAAGTCTTTACACCTTGTTCGCTGCTCCATGCTCGCCACACGGTTTGAATGTCGGCAGGCACGTCAATCGATATCTTTATCTCTTTGTCACCTGCAAAGCTCATGCAGGATGCGCTGACCACGATCAGAAAGAAAGCAACGTCGTGTCTCATGTCGGCATCTCACTCTCGTTTTGAGGCATCGGCATGGCTTCACCTGTTTCCAGCAAACTCTTGAGACTGGAAATGATGGCAACCCATCCTTGTACGTGTTCATACAGCTTGCTTGCTTGCGGAAACTGATTGTGTAAGACGGAAAGCTTGCACACGGAGGCGTCGACCTCAGCAATTTCGAAAGTCACTTTTGAAAAACCTTCGCTGCTGAACTCTTCCGCATACAATGCACGCCAGGTGATCACCAGACGTTTCGGTGGATCGACCTCAAGGACTTCACCATCGACAGCCAGGGAGTCATCCGCCATACGGTAGACGACCTTGCTGCCGACCTGCCAGTCAGATTCAACCAGCGTGGCATGAAAGTACTGTGAGGTAAATTCCGCTTGGGTTAGAGCATCCCAGATCTTTCGGGCATCGGATCTGATGTAGATCTCATAGAATCGTTTCAGTTCAGTCATCGCTGTCTCCTTCCAGTTGCTTCTTTATCTTTGTCAGTGCGGCCGTGGGACCTTCGGCAAATTTGCTCACCCAACGTTCATAGATGCTGCGAATAGGCACCGCGTTGAGATAGTGCCTTTTTTCTCGACCCTGCCACCCCACCACGATCAATCCCGCGGCCTCAAGTATCTTCAGGTGTTTAGTCCCCGCTTGCCGGCTCATATCCAAATCTTCCGTCAGTTGTCCCAGCGTCTGACCGTCCTCTACAAAAAGAAGGTCAAGTATCTGCCGGCGACTTTTACCGGCGAGGGCTCTGAAAACCTCATCCATGTAAGGCAATTATGCAACCATATGGTTGCATGTCAAGTCATCCATCAGTCTTTCGGAAGCAGGCAGCTAAGAGATAGGGGTGTAAACGGGGCATATCCCATGCTCATAAAACGCCCAATCTTCAGCGAGAAAGATGCCGGAGAGCCGCATGCACAAAGCGACTGCGGTCACGTCGGCCGTCCCTTCACTAGGCCTGTGGCAGATGCTATGGTGGAGTCCACGGCGTGAAGGAGGAGAGAGGGCTGGACGATGGCTGACGAGAACGTGGTGCGAGTGGATGTCGAGGGTACGACTGCGACCGTACTGCTGAACCGACCGGAAGCGCTTAACGCAATTAACCTGGAGGCGTGGGCGGGCCTTCGAGGCGCCGCGCAAACCATCAGGGAGAACCACGAGATCAGAGCCGTGATTCTCACCGGGGCGGGCGACCGAGCCTTCACAGCCGGGGTGGATGTGAAGAGCGGGCAACACCCAACGGAGGCGTTTCCGAGCTACCGGTCGGGATACGACCGCATGGACGGCTTGAGGTCGATCGTCAGCGCCTTCGAGGATCTGGCCGTTCCGGTCATTGCTGCCGTTAACGGTTACTGCCTGGGTATGGGCCTGGAGCTCATCCTCTGCTGCGACCTACGCCTGGCCTCTGAATCGGCAGTATTTGGGCTCCCCGAGGTCGGACTGGGGGTCATTCCCGATTTGGGTGGCACCCAAAGGCTGCCGAGATTGGTGGGCCCGGGTGTAGCGAAGGAGATGATCCTCATGGGCCGGAGGATTGACGCAGCCGAGGCCCTGCGGGTTGGTCTGGTGGAGCACGTGTATGCCGGCGATGAACTCATGGCGGAGGCGAGGCAACGGGCGGAGATGGTCGCGAAGCTGAGTCCTCGTGCCGTCCAGGGGGGGAAGAGGGCAATCAACGTGGCCATGTCGACCCCGCTTGAGACGGGGCTGCGGATGGAGACGGAGATTTGGCTGAATTCGGGCGGGCAGACCCGATCTCCGGAAGGAGACGGGTGATCGATGGTCGTCTGGAACTCGTAATGAACGATGCCGCCGTGGCGCTGCCTCACAGGGACGCATAGACGGCATCTGTCAAAGCGATGTTGCGAGGATCCCGCCAGGCAAATCCCTGATGGTTCATGCTATAGGCGAAACCCATCGAAGCCGCCGGATCCGCGAATCCCAAGTGTCCGCCATTGCCGTAGTGACCGAAGGTTTCCTTGTTGGGTCCGAGAGGCCGGTGTGGTTGGGTAAGCTGAAATCCGAGACCGAATCGCGTCGGGCGGCGTACGTTCAAATCCTCGCCGTCGCTGGCAATCTGTATCGCCCGCTGCATCAGAGATGGGCTGATGATGCCACCTGTTCCGTTTCCTGCCAGATCTGCGAGCTTACCGAACAACCGTGCAATGGAGCGGGCGTTTGACTGTGGGCTGGTGGACGGAAATACGGACGTCCGCCACGCCTCGGAATTGAAGTCCAGTGTGGCCAGACCGGGATTGCCCAGAAAGGAACGCATCCGGTTCATCGCTTCATTTTCGTCAGGAGGCTGGGAACGGGGCTTATATCCTGCCGGGACAGACATGCTGACCAGGTCCGCGCATCGGTAAAGCTCATCGACCGGCACACCGAAATGAAAGTCCAACTCGAGTGGTGCGGCAATCTGCTCCTGGAAATAGGTCTGCAAAGGCTTACCGGTGATTCTGCGTACCGGTTCCCCCAAGAGAAAGCCGATCGTGTTGGTATGGTACCCATGACCGGTACCGGGCTGCCACCACGGCTTCTGCCGGGCGATGGCGTCGGCCATCAGATCCCACTCCAGATAGGCGTTTTCAGGCAGTGGCGTTTCAACGGTACACAAACCGGCGCGATGGGACATGGCGGTCGCGAAACTGACACGATCCTTGCCTTCGGCTGCAAACTCAGGCCAGTAGGTCGAGACCGGCTCGTCAACATCAATATGATGACTTTCCAGGGCCTTCAACAGGGTCAGCGCCGTGACCGCCTTGCCGACTGACCAAACGTTGACCAACGTGTCCTGTTGCCACGAACTGGTCCTGTCAGCATCGGTGTGCCCACCCCATAGATCGACCACCAAGTGTCCTTCCACCACCACAGCCACTGAGGCGCCAATATCGCCGCGCTCTTCGAAGTTATCAGCAAACGCCGACCTGACGCCTTCGAATCGCGCATCACAATGACCTTGCAGAATAACTGACGGCATTTGCAGATGTTAACACACCCAAATCCCGCAACGGCCAGGGTGAAAACGACCTTGACAATGACAGTCATTTCCGTGGACTGTGAGAAGATGCCGACACCAGTCAAGGATTCTACTGATGCGAATCAATGCCATAATTGCCAGGAAGCCCACGAGTTAACCGAGGCAGCGTATGAGTAGTGGCCGGCCAAATATCATCTTCATCATGGCGGACGACCACGCAGCACACGCCATGAGCTGCTACGGCAGCTATCGGAACTCGACTCCGAATCTCGACAGGATTGCCGACGAGGGCATGCGACTCGACAACTGCTTCTGTACAAATTCCATCTGTACGCCGAGCAGGGCAGCCATACTGACGGGTAAATACCCGCACATGAACGGGGTCATCACCTTCAATGCGCTCTCGGCCAATCAGGTGACGTTCCCCCAGTTGCTGCGAACTTCCGGCTACTATACGGCGATGGTCGGCAAGTGGCATCTCGACTGTGAACCGACCGGATTCGACCACTGGAACGTGGTGCCGGGACAGGGGAAGTACCATGATCCCGACTTCATCGATAACGGTGTCGAGCGGACGATCGATGGGTACGTCACGGATATCATCACGGATCTGACGCTTGATGTTCTGCAAGAGAGGCCCAAGGACAGGCCGTTCTGCATCCTCAGTCAGCACAAGGCGCCCCACGACATGTGGGAAAGTGACGATAAGCATGCGGCCATGTTTGCAGACTTGGACATCCCGGAGCCGGAAACCCTATTCGATGACTACGCTTCCCGTGCCACGGCGGTGCAGCAGAGCACCCAGAGAATTGGCGCGGCCCGTCCGGGGCACACCCTTTTCGAGGCGGAGACGGGGCAGATCACGGATCCAACCGCCAGAAAAAGGGCTCAGTACCAGGAGTACATGAAGCGATACCTTCGCTGTGTTGCATCCATAGATGATAACGTTGGCCGGATCCTCGATTACCTGGATGACAACGACCTGACAGAGAACACTATCATCATATACACGTCGGATCAGGGCTTCTTTCTGGGCGAGCACGGCTGGTATGACAAGCGGTTCATGTATGAGGAATCTCTGCGCATGCCCTTCGTGGTGAGATACCCAGATGAGATACCTGCGGGCACGGTGGACGATCACATCATTCTCAACACCGATTTCGCCGCGACTCTGCTCGATTACGCGGGGCTGAAGCCGGCAGCCAGCATGCAGAGTGAGAGCTTCAGACCGATTCTAAACGGCGAAGATCCCGGGGACTGGCGCACGATCATGTATTATCGGTACTACCGGTCCCACTTCAATACGCCCTCCCACTGGGGTGTAAGGACAAAGCAGTACAAATACATCTATTACAATATGTCCATGGAGCATGAGCTCTACGATCTTTCCGAGGATGCGAGCGAGGTCACAAACGTATACCGAGATCCCAAATATGGGGAAGTCGCTCGTCACCTGAGATCTGAGGTGAGTCGTCTACAGAAGGAATTGGGCGATACGGATGACAGCTTCCAGGGTGAGATCAGGGCGTTGGAACTGCTCAGGCAACCGCATCACCCCATCTTTCGTCTGTAGGCAAGCCGGCCGGAGAGTGATGATAATGCGATGTCGCCTGTTTTAAGTGTGCTCTGGTTCTCAACCATCGATTAAACTGTAAGGATAGGATATTCTTTTTGTGTCAAGACTGAGACCTCGCCAGATGTTTATATGCTCTGATCAATATGCGGCCAAAGTCACAAGGCCCCTGTGCGCTGTCTTGCTGCTACTTGCCTGCACATCGTCTCTCTATGCCGGTGAATCAGAACCCGGGGTCACCATCGGGCCCTTCACCAGTCCGGAGTTGATGGAAAGGGTATACCCTACACTGCAGCGCAATCTCATTCGGTTTCAAACAAGACAAACGTCGCAGCGCGAATCGCTTGGGTTTATCGTCGTCAGCCCGGTTCAGCGTAGTGCGCAAGACGGGCAAGAGGCGATCGCTGAACTCAACAGTGTGGCGGTGACTGATGTCGTCTATATAAGGAGCGGGGTGTATGCAGGCCGTGTTTCTGTTGGTGTCTACAGTACCAGACAGAGAGCACAGAACCGGGCTGAAGCCCTGCAGGGACTTGGGTTTGACGTTGAGGTATTTGAGAGAATTCGCGGCCGATTTGAGGGCTGGTTAGATCTCGACACCCAGGCCCTGGGCAAAGGAGAGTTTGATGCGATCGTAGAGATCGTTGGGGAATCGGTGCAAGTCATATCGCCTGAGATAGTTCCCCCAGTTGCTGAGCTGGATCCCCCCGTTGCTGAAGCGATCGTAGAGGCACCGGTCCCAGATGTTGCCCCGCCGCTCGTAGTGCCGGAAGAGCCACCGCCGGAATCCGAGGCCAAAGTGCCTGTCACACCGACTGTTCCTATGGAGAGCGATAGTCTAGTAAATCGGGAGACCCCCCAGCTCTGCTGGGGAGGCACCCAG